>OHYS01000826.1_pt1 | contig 12529 bp, 8 predicted proteins | sample 1580301 | NCBI WGS metagenome assembly OHYS01 (sample SAMEA3882531, study PRJEB24775) | human gut metagenome | biome: human-associated habitat; feature: intestine environment; material: feces | place: Netherlands | collected 2009/2010
TGATTTTTTAGGATGTTAAATTTAAGTTTTTTAAAATTGGATTGATGTCTTATGAAGAGGTAACTTTGTATTCGTATTCTCGGAACTGCCGGAAGTAAAGAAACCGGTCATAGTAACTTGGGGTATGATGCTGTTGTGATATTATATTGACCATTCGAATAAATTCGGAGCCTGTGTCCGTTTATACCCGAGGAAAAGGGTATGTTTGGGATTCGAGATATTGATATTTGATTCCCTGCAGAAGCATCCCAATATATAGGTATTTGGGAGAGTGCACCTTGCCGGGTAACCTTTTTTCATTATTTTTGCACCTGAAATGAGCGGACAAAAACTCATACGGGTATTCAATGCGGGGGCGCTGCTGCTGATCCTGCTCGCGGCCTATGCGGGCAAAAGCCTGCATACCCATCCCGATGAGTACTATCGTTACCTCACGGAGAACGATGCAAATACCACGTCGCCGGCTCTTGTGGACGACTGTGCGATTTGCCATTTCCATTTCTTCTCGTATATCCATTCTACCGACTGGGTCCTCGACAGTGAGTTCCGTTTGCTGGAAACCTTTTTCCGGCCGGAGTGTTACGATCCGGCAATCGTTGCGATATCGGGCTCGCAGCTCCGTGCGCCGCCTGCAATCGGGTAGATAAATTCGTTCCGGAACCATTCGTTTCCGGGACTATTCGACCGCACGTGCCGAGCGGCGCGGCAAAACATCGTTTTCACAGGGTATTCTCTCTCATCGGCCGTATTACGGGCCGTTGCCCCTGCCTGGCGAAAACAGACCCATTTTACATCTTAAAACATAGGATTATATTGTGTATCCATTTGGGAGCATAGCGCCCCGAGTCCATTCCGAGGAGGAGATTTAGGAGGACTTCATTACAGACGCAGCCTCCGGCCGCGAATAAACGCCCTCGAACTCGATTCCGCAACCGTCGGATAATGGGACATTGAAGATATAATCGCTTAATTATTATAATATGAAAAAATTGATCCTCTTGGCCGTAATGTGCCTGGTTTATCATACACTTTTTGCAGACGAAACGACCCCGAAACCTCAAAGCGACGCTCATCTTTACGGTCATGTCATCGACAGCGAAACAGGCGAACATCTGCCGTATGTTACTGTTACGATCCCCGGCACGACCATCGGTACTGCCACCGATGCGAGCGGGCACTATTTCCTGAAGAACTTGCCGACGGGCACGATTACCGTCGAAGCCCGAATGATGGGTTACGATCCTGTGCGCCATGAGGTATCGCTCAGGAAAGGACAATCCCTCGAACTCAACTTCGAGATCACGGAAAACGGAATCACCATGGACGACGTAGTCGTTTCGGCCAGCCGCAGCGAAACCACGCGTCGCAAGGCCCCGGCCCTGGTGAACGTCCTCGACCGCAAGATTTTCGACAACACCAACTCGGCTTGTCTGGCTCAGGGGCTTAGTTTCCAGCCCGGCGTACGCGTTGAGGACGACTGTCAGAACTGCGGTTTTATGCAGGTGCGTATCAACGGACTCGACGGACACTATTCGCAGATTCTCGTCGATTCGCATCCCGTCTTTTCGGCCCTTTCGGGCGTTTATGGACTGGAGCAGATTCCGGCCAGCATGATCGACCGCGTCGAGGTGATGCGCGGAGGCGGCTCGGCACTCTTCGGCTCCTCGGCCATCGGCGGTACGATCAACATCATCACCAAGGACCCCGACCGCAACAGCGCCGAAGTCGGTCACACGATCACGGCGATCGGCAACAGCAGCAGTTACGACAACGTCACCTCGGCCAATGCCTCGCTCGTCACCGACAGCCGTAAGGCGGGACTTTATGTCTATGGACAGAACCGCCACCGCTCGGGGTACGACCACGACGGGGACGGCTTCACCGAAATTCCGCAACTGCAATCCCAATCCCTCGGACTGCGCTCATTCTTCAAGACCAGCGCTTATTCGCGTATTACGCTCCAGTACAATACCGTCATGGAGTACCGCCGGGGCGGCGACCGGCTCGACCTGCCGCCGCACGAAGCGATGATCGCCGAGCAGACCGACCACAACATCAACGGCGGCAGCCTCTCGTTCGACCTCTCGTCCGCCGACTACTCCAACCGTGTGAATGTCTATGCTTCGTTCCAGCACATCGCCCGCAAGAGCTACTACGGTTCCAAGCAGGATCCCGATGCCTACGGCCGCACGCACGACCTTACCGTGGCGACCGGCGCCCAGTACATCCATTCGTTCGACCGGTTGTGGTTCCTTCCCGCCGACCTGACCCTGGGTGTGGAATACAACTACAACGATCTGGACGACGAATCGATCGGCTACGATTATCGAACGAAGCAAAAGGTGCACATCATCGGCGCCTACCTGCAAAACGAGTGGAAAAACGAGCATTGGTCGCTGCTTATCGGCGGCCGTCTGGATAAGCACAGCCTCGTCGATCACGTAATTTTCAGCCCGCGTGCCAACCTGCGCTACAATCCCGGAGAGGGGGCGAGCCTGCGCCTGAGCTATTCGAGCGGCTTCCGTGCTCCGCAGGCCTTCGACGAGGATATGCACATCGCCATCGTGGGCGGCGAGCGGGTACGCATTCGGCTGGCGGACGATCTGCGCGAGGAGCGATCGCACAGCCTCAGCCTCTCGGCAGACCTTTACCACCGTTTCGGAAAAGTCCAGACCAACTTGCTCGTCGAAGGTTTTTACACGACGCTCGACCACGTTTTCGCCCTGCGTCCGCTGCCCGATCCGGATACGGACGGAAGTACGATCAAGGAGCGTTATAACGGTTCGGGCGCCCGCGTCATGGGCATCAATATCGAGGGCAAGGCCGCCTTCACCCGTTGGTTCGACCTGCAGGCCGGAATCACCCTCCAGCAGAGCCGCTACAAGAAGCCGGAACAGTGGAGCGAAGATCCGGAGGTCGCACCGACCCGTAAGATGTTCCGCACGCCGAACACCTACGGTTACCTTACGGCCCAACTGACTCCCGTGCGTAATTTGCAGGCGGCCATTACCGGAACTTACACGGGCAAGATGCTCGTGCAGCACATGGCGGGTTCGGGTACGCCCGTCGATCGGGCCGTCACGACACCCCGTTTCTTCGACCTGAACCTCAAAGTGTCGTACGACATCATTCTCTATAAGGAGATCGCCCTGCAACTCCATGCCGGTATCCAAAATATCTTCAACGCCTACCAGAAAGATTTCGATCGGGGGGCCGACCGCGATTCAGGCTACATCTACGGCCCGTCGCTGCCCCGCAGCTGGTTCGTCGGCGCGAAGATCAGCTTCTGACGGTCTGCCGGAAGCTCCGGCGGCTCCTTGCTTCGCCGGACAGGGAATATCGTTGTCGCTCATCCGGATCGACGGCATACGGAACTTTTTTGAAAATATCGCTTTCGGAAAGTCATGATATTTTCCGGATATAAACCGAACGGAGCTGCCTGGCGGCTCCGTTCGCTCATGGCGGCCGAACGCCTTTAGGAACATATTGCATCGATTTGCACGAACCGCAAAACAATTTTACGGTTTTTCTCGTTTTTAATATATCGATCCATCCGTTAAAATTCGTATTTGCGGCGATTTTTGTTCTGTTCTCGAAACAGGGGTGGGTTGAATAACCGACATACGATCCCCATAATCAGATTTAACCCTGAATCGTTATGTTTAACTCCCGATCTTCCATCTCCATCTCGACGTTTCTTTCTTCACTGATTGGATCTATCATGCGCGGGCGACGCTCCGTCCGCTGCGGCCAAACGTGCGAGTACCGCAAGGCCAGACTCATCCTGACCCACGACCCGGGCGAAGAGCTGTTTCTGGGGGCCCTTCATCCGGCTGCGGCTCTTTTCCGGGAACATATCGATATCCCCGAACTCATCGCCGAACATGCTACTTATCGCAAAGTGCTCGAGGAGGCCGGAGCGAGGGTACTCACGGTACGTCAGATCCTGCTCGACGGAACCGGCGCGGACGGGAAACCCGCCGACCGGACGAAGCTGGAGAACCTGCGCCGCTTCGCGGCCGGTTTTCTTACCTTCGACACCCAAAACCTCTCTCCGGAAACAGCCGAGCAGCAAAAGGAGTACCGACAATCCATCCTCGCCAAGACATCGCCCCGGGATCTGGTGCGGATTATTCTGCGACAACCGATCATCCGACTGTCGGAAACGCAGATCAACACGGGGCTCAAGGCCGAATATTCGGAAAACCCCGTGATGAATCTCTTCTATACGCGGGACCAGTTGATAACTACTGCCAAAGGCGTCGTAATCGGACGCATGAACTCCCCGCAGCGGGAGAAAGGATGCGACATTCTGCAATTCTGCCTCGAAAAAATCGGCATGAAACCGTTGCACCGCATCGAAGGGGAGGGAGCTCATCTCGAAGGCGGGGATTTCTATCCGTTCGGCGATACGGCTTTCATCGGCTGCGGGATGCGCACCACGCAACCGGCCATCGATCAGCTCATGGAGCACGATCTGCTGGGCTGCAACCGTCTGGTCGTGGTCAAGGACCGGTTGTTCAGCCAAGCGGAAATGCACTTGGACACCTATTTCAACATTATAGACCGCAATCTGGTGACGCTCACAGCCCGGCGTATGACCACCGATCCGGATTCTCCGGATCTGTTGCTGGCCGATATTTATCTCCGAGGTGCAAACGGCGTCTATACCAAAACCGAAGAAGATGTCGGATTCGTCGAATTGTTGAGGAGCCGTATCGGTGCCGCCATCATCCCCATTTCCGAAGAGGATGCCGACCGGCTGGCGGGTAATTTCCTGACGGTCGGGCCGCGCCGTATCATCGGGGTAGCGGGCCAGTCCGAAGCCCTGCGGACCGAACTGAAACACCGAGGGGTGAAGGTTACCTGGGTCGGGCTCGACAACCTTTGCAAAGGCTACGGTGCCGCACACTGCATGACGCAGGTGCTTCGCAGACGGTGAAGACTATCCTCCGACGTATGTAAAAAAGACACTCCGGGGAAGTGAAAAGTTTTTCCGGGAGCGACCGTTGTCGCAATGTTCCGAAAGAATATGGCCGCTGTTGCCCGGCAAGGAGCGAAATCGGCTGTTATGTTCCGTTCATACGGGTCAAACGGGAAACCTTCCGCTTCCGGATGCGGGTAAGTTTCTTATAGAATACGACTTACTTCCGACGAAATGTGCGGCGGAAGGCTCTTTCACGAAAAATCCCCGGTCGAAAGACCGGGGATCTGCTATCGTTGTCGGCAAACGCTTACAACGCCTTGATCTCGTGAAGCACCTGGTTGGTCTTGCGGACCGCAGCAGCCGATGCCTCGAATTTGGCAGCCTCCTCCTTGGTGAGGTCGAGTTTGACGATCTTCTCGATACCCTTGCGGCCGATCACGGCGGGAACACCGATACAGATGTCGTTCTGGCCGTATTCGCCTTCGAGGTAGCAGCAGCAGGGGACGATCTTCTTCTGATCATGCAGGATCGATTCGACCATCATCGAAGCAGCGGCGCCCGGAGCATACCAGGCCGAAGTGCCGATGAGTTTGGTCAGCGTGGCACCGCCGACCATCGTGCTGGCGACAGCCTCTTCGAGTTTCTTCTTCGAGGCGAATTGCGTCACGGGCACGCCATTGACCGAAGCCTTCGAAAGCAGCGGAATCATCGTCGTATCGCCATGACCGCCGATCACCATGCCGTCCACGTTGTTGATGTTGGCGCCGGTGGCTTTCGCCAGGTAACATTTGAAACGGGCCGAATCCAAGGCGCCACCCATGCCGATAATCCGGTTTTTGGGAAGTCCCGAAGCCTTGAGCGCCAGATAAGTCAGCGTATCCATCGGGTTGGCGACCACGATGATGATCGCGCGGGGCGAATATTTCACCACGTTCTCGATCACGCCTTTCATAATGTTGGCGTTGGTGCCGATCAGCTCCTCGCGGGTCATGCCCGGCTTGCGGGGAATACCCGAGGTGATCACCACCACGTCCGAGTTGGCAGTCTGCTTGTAGTCGTTGGTCACGCCGACGAGCTTCGTATCGAAATCCATCAGCGTAGAACACTGGTACATATCCAGCATCTTACCCTCCGACAGGCCCTCTTTGATGTCGATGAGGACCACTTCGCTCGCCACTTCGCGGCAAGCCATCACATTGGCGCAAGTAGCGCCCACGGCGCCCGCGCCCACAACTGTTACCTTTGACATAATGTTATAGTTTTAAGGCGAGTCCGACGTATTGATTTCGGATGTAAAACAAAAATACTGTCACAACAGAACACGTCGGACTCACGTTACGGTATCTTTTGATGCCGGATTCCATCCTGACACTCCCTGCCGACACCCGTCGAAAACGGGAGGCTGCGGGGTTCGATTTACATCGAACGAATATTAGCCGATCAACTCTTTGTACTGCGCGTCGGTAAGCAGCGACTCGCACTCCTTGGGATCGGTCAGTTTCACTTTGACGAGCCAACCCTCTCCGTAGGGATCGCGGTTCACGATGGAGGGATCGGCATCCACTGCAGGGTTGAACTCCAACACTTCGGCGCCGACGGGAATGAAAGCGTCGCTCACGGTCTTCACGGCCTCGATCGAGCCGAAGACGTCACCGGCGGACAAGGTTTCGCCGACGGTCGGAACATCGACGAATACGATGTCGCCCAACTGGCTCTGTGCGAAATCGGTAATGCCGATAAAAGCCTCACCGCCCTCTACGCGGCACCATTCGTGGTCATTGGAATACTTCAGATTTGCAGGTACGTTCATAATTTTCGGTATTTGAATTGGTTAAAATGAAATTTATTCGCGGTCTAAAATATCATTGCAAATATAAGGTTATTTTTCGTTCGGCCAACGTTATCCTGTTATTTTTTTAACACGCAGCCCGTCCCGTCCGTTCGAGCCGTCCGCTTCCCCTCGATAACGAACTCTATCTCCCGGAACAGATACCCTTCGGTACGGCCGTCGGGCAGCTCCAGCAGCAGCTCTCCCGAAGGGCGCACGCCCCGCAGCACGGCCTCCACTGTCCGGCCGTCGGGATAACGGTACCGATGCCGCTCTCCGAGCCGGTACATCCGCCGTCGGTAGTCGGCTTGCAGCGCCTCCCGATCCCCTTTCTCGAGTTGTTCGTACCGGGCGGCCAGACAGTCGCCCAAGCGGTGCAGTACCTCCTGCCGATCGTATTCGCAGCCAGTTTCGAGGCACATCGACGACGGGTTCGGCAACGACGGATCGAACCGGGTCTGATTGACGTTCACCCCGATTCCGACGATCGTACGCGACAGGCGGTCGCCCGTCAGGTTGTGTTCGATCAGGATGCCGACCAGCTTGCGGTCGCCCGCATAGATGTCGTTCGTCCATTTGATCCGGGCGTCGATGCCGTAACCGCCGAAAAGGTCCGTCAAAGCCAAAGCTACCGCTTCCGAAAGCAGAAACTGTTCCGAAACGGGCAGGAAACGGGGTTCCCATACCAGCGAGAACATCAGGTTGCGTCCCTCCTCGCTGCTCCAGGTATGCCCCCGCTGGCCGCGTCCGGCAGTCTGCCGCTCGGCGCAGATCGCATCGCCGTGTCCGTAGCGAGGATTCCGGGCCTCGTCGTTGGTCGAGGTCGTCTCTTCGAGAAAGTGATAACGGGTCCTGTGCATCCGAAAGGTACTATACCGAAACTCCGAAATCCCGGAGCGCCGCGGTGAGCGAAGTTTTCTTGTCGGTGGACTCCTTGCGGCGTCCGATAATCAGCGCACAGGGAACGCCGTACTCCCCGGCCGGGAAACGCTTGGGGTAGCTGCCCGGAATGACCACCGATCCGGCGGGGACGTATCCCTTGTACTGTTTGGGTTCCGCCTCCGTTACGTCGATAATATGCGTCGATCCGGTAATCACCACGCCGGCGCCCAGCACCGATTCGCGGCAGATGTGCGCCCCTTCGACCACGATGGCCCGGGAGCCGATGAAACAGTCGTCCTCGATGATGACGGGGGCCGCCTGCACGGGTTCCAGCACACCGCCCACGCCCACACCGCCGCTCAGGTGGACGCGCTCGCCGACCTGGGCGCAGGAGCCGACCGTCGCCCACGTATCGACCATCGTGCCGGCACCGACCCAGGCTCCGATATTGACGTAGGAGGGCATCAGGATCGCCCCCGGCGAAATGTAAGCTCCGTAGCGCGCCACGGCGTGCGGTACAACCCGTACGCCCAGCTCCTCGTAGCCGTGCTTGAGGTCCATTTTGTCGTGCCATTCGAGTTCTCCGGCCCGCATGGTGCGCATCTCCTGCATCGGAAAATAGAGCAGAATCGCCTTCTTGACCCACTCATTGACCTGCCATTGGCTCCGGGACGGATCGATGGGTTCGGCCGTTCGCAGGCGGCCCTTGTCCAGTTCTTCGATAACGGCGCGGACCGCCTCCCGCACACGGGACTCCGCAAGCAATGCCCGGTCGTTCCAGGCCTCTTCGATAATTTGTCGCAACTGATTGTCCATTCCTGTTTTTCGCTTTCGTTATTCCGGTTTCAAAGTTACAAAATTCTCCTGCGGATCGCCGGATGCCGGCAACTTTTTCGTATATTCTGCGAATATATGGAATGTTCGGACAATCTTTGCGAACAAACCTGCACGATTGCGCCGGACTTTTCGTATATTTGTCTTTCGAAACCCTTCAAATACTAAAATATGTTAAAACACGTTAAAATTACTTTGGCGGTTTTCTGTGCCGCTGCTGCACTTACCGCCTGTAAGTCATCTATGAAAATCAAACACCTGCCTTATCCCGATGCCGAGCGTACGGAAGTCGTGGATAACTACTTCGGCACCGAAGTCGCCGACCCCTACCGCTGGCTCGAAGACGACCGTTCGGAACAGACGGCCGCCTGGGTCGCTGCCGAAAATGCCGTGACGCAGAATTACCTGGATCAAATTCCGTTCCGCGAGGCGATGCGTGCCCGCCTGACCGAGCTGTGGGCTTATCCCTGGGAGGGAGCTCCGGCTAAATTCGGGGATTATTACTATTTTTACCGCAACGACGGACGACAGAACCAGGCCGTGCTGTACCGCCAGGCTTCGCTCGACGCCGAGCCGGAGGTATTCCTCGATCCCAACACGCTCTCCGAGGACGGAACGGTTGCGCTGTCGGGCATCTCTTTCTCGGAAGATGGCCGCTACCTGGCTTATGCGGCTTCGGCTTCAGGTTCGGACTGGAGCGACATTCATGTCATCCGTACGGCGGACAAGCAGCCCACGGGCGATATCGTAAAATGGGTGAAGCTCTCCAACGCAGTGTGGACACCCGACGAAAAGGGATTCTATTACAGTACGTTCGACGTTCCGGAAGCGGGCGTCTATTCTTCCCAGAACCAATATCAGAAGGTATATTATCACACGCTCGGTAAGCCTCAGTCTTCCGATCGTCTGATTCATATGGACACACAACATCCGTTGCGCTATTTCGCTTCCAGTGTCAGCAAGGACGGCAAGTGGCTTTTCATCACGGCATCGGAGGGTACGTCGGGCAGTGAGATCCTCTACCGAAAAAGCAGCGATAAGAAGTTCAAGGTGCTGCTTCCCGGCTTTGCCAACGACCACGAGATTATTCGCGCCGAGAACGATAAACTTTACGTGCGTACCAACCTCGATGCTCCCAACTACCGCGTGATCCGCATCGACCTGAATAATCCTTCGGTGATCGAGGAGATTATCCCCGAAAATCCGAAGAATATGCTTGAGATCGTCAGCAAACCGGGCGACTATATGATGGCTTCCTACCTGGAGGATGCCCAAAGCCAGGTTTACCAGTACGATTGGAACGGCAAGCTCATTCGGAAAGTCGAGCTGCCCGCCATCGGATCGGCAGGATTCTCCGGTAAAAAAGGCGAAACGGAGGCCTTCTATTCGCTGACCAACTTCACGACACCTTCGACCGTTTACCGTTACGACCTCGCAACGGGCGAATCGACCCTGTATAAGCGTCCCGAAGTGAAATTCAGCCCCGAAGACTACACTACGGAACAGGTGTTCTACACCAGCAAGGACGGCACGAAAGTCCCGATGTTCATCGTCTATCGCAACGGACTGAAGCTCGACGGCAACAACCCCTGTTACCTCTACGCTTACGGTGGGTTCCAAGTCAGCCTCGCGCCCTGGTTCAACCCGGCTGCCATTATGTTCATGGAACAGGGCGGCGTTTATTGCGTAGCCAACCTGCGCGGCGGCCTGGAATACGGAGAAGAGTGGCACAGGGGCGGCATGCTGGACAAAAAACAGAATGTTTTCGATGATTTCATCGCAGCGGCCGAATACCTCATTGCCAACAAATATACCTCGTCGAAGAAACTCGCCATCGCGGGCGGTTCGAACGGCGGCCTGCTGGTGGGTGCCTGCGAAGTGCAGCGTCCCGACCTGTTCGGCGTCTGCCTGCCGGCGGTCGGCGTGATGGACATGCTCCGCTACCACAAGTTCACCATCGGCTGGGGCTGGGTCGTAGAGTACGGCTCGAGCGACGACGAGGAGCAGTTCGGCTACCTCTACAAATACTCCCCGCTGCATAACATCAAGAAGGGCACGAAGTATCCTGCGACGCTGATAACGACTGCCGACCACGATGACCGTGTCGTGCCGGCTCATTCGTTCAAGTTCGCCGCCGAGATGCAGTACGCCCAGGGCGGCGACGCTCCGATCCTGATCCGCATCGACACCAAGGCGGGCCACGGCGCCGGCAAACCCGTCTCGAAGCGCATCGAAGAGGCTACCGACGTGTTCTCGTTCCTGTTCGAGAATACGGACACGCCTTACAAGACGGTCGAAACGAAATAATGCTATTCCGGTCGCATGTCCGAAACTTCGTTGAAAACGGAGTTTCGGAAGCAGCCGGGCCGATCCCGATGCGGGTCCGGAACCCGGCACGACGAAGTACCGGCCGATAACCATACTGTTTTATTGAGCGATGAAAGTTTACAAGTTCGGCGGCGCATCGGTCCGCAACGCGGACGGTGTGCAAAACCTGCTGAAGATCATCGGTGACGAACGGGATCTGTTCATCATCGTATCGGCAATGGGTAAGACCACGAATGCCTTGGAGAAGGTTTTCGAAGGGTTGCAGAAGGGCGACAAAGCCTTCTCGATGGAGCACATCACCGCGCTGAGGCAATACCACGCCGAAATCGTAAACGAACTGTACGGCGCTCCGACCCGGCTCGAGAAGATCGAACGGCTTTTCGGGGAGCTCGAACAGGTGGCGACCGAAACGGTCTATCGTCCGGAAGACGCCGAGCTGTGGTACGACACCGTCGTCGCTTTCGGCGAGCTGATCTCGACGACGATCATTTCGGAGTACCTCTCCGAACGGGGTATCGACAATTGCTGGCTCGATATGCGACGTTGCTTCCGCACCGAACAGCGACACAAGGACGCCTCGGTCGATATCGCCGCATCGCGGACTCTGCTGCGCAACGCCATGAAACAGTCTAAGGCCTGTATTTTCATCGGGCAGGGCTTTATCGGAGGTGCTCCGGACGGCACGACCACTACCCTGGGACGCGAAGGTTCGGATTACTCGGCAGCGGTGGCGGCCAATATCCTCGACGCGGAATCCATGTCGGTATGGAAAGATGTGGACGGCATCCTGAATGCCGACCCGAAGGTTTTCCCCGATGCGGTGCAGATCGCGGAACTGAACTACCTGGACACCATCGAGCTGGCTTACAGCGGGGCACAGATCATCCACCCCAAAACGATCAAACCGCTGCAAAACAAGAACATCCCGCTCTACGTGCGGCCTTTCGGGGACAAGCGAAAACCGGGCACGGTGATTCGCCGTATGTCGGCGCCGATCGAGGTTCCGATTCTGATTCTGAAGAAGGATCAGGTATTGCTGACGATCCGTTCGCGGGACTTTTCCTTCGTGCTCGAAGAGAAATTCGCGGCGATCTTCTCCCTGCTGGAGCGATACCGTATCAAGGTCAATCTGGTGCATAACTCGGCGGTGAACCTCAGCCTCTGCGTGGATAACTCCTGGCATATCGACGAGGCGATCCAAGCCCTCCGAAACGAGGAGTTCGACGTAATGAAGGTCGAGAACATGGAGTTGCTCACCATCCGGGGCTATAACGGCGATTTGATGGAGCGATATGCTTCGGGGCCGGAGGTTTTTCTGTTGCAGAGAACTCAATCGACGGCCCGTATTGTCCGGAAAAACCGGTAGTCCAACTTCGAAAAAAGACGCTAAAATAAAAGAAGAGAAGTGGGGTCGATGTTGGACGAATACAAGAAAAACATTAGAAAACCGAATCCGGAGGAGCTACGACTCATTAAGTTTTTGGTACAAAAGGCATCTTTGAATATGTCCGAGGGCTGGGAAAGATCTTTGACTGTTTCTTGTTTGAATGATGGAGGAATGGGCAGTATGAAATTATATATGTCTTTACCGCCGAAAGAAATAATATCAACGATTTTTGTCAGTGAGTGCTCTTTTAAGGATTCTGATGGAATAGATGTGTTAGCCTCATTATATCTCGATCAAGATCATGAGATTTGTGAATTGGATATTTGGAAAGTTGATTTTTCAC
>OHYS01000829.1_pt1 | contig 12473 bp, 10 predicted proteins | sample 1580301 | NCBI WGS metagenome assembly OHYS01 (sample SAMEA3882531, study PRJEB24775) | human gut metagenome | biome: human-associated habitat; feature: intestine environment; material: feces | place: Netherlands | collected 2009/2010
TTACGGAACGCTGTTCGAAATAACCTTCTTTTTCGGGCATGGATTCTCTGATCGTATCATCGGCAGGGAATCCAACCCGCATATGAAGCTCGCCGCGCTTTTCCGATTCGGAGGAATCTTCCGTGTTTGTATCGGAAGAGGAATTTGGGTATGAAGAATCGGAATCCTGCGAGGAGGAGTTTCCACTGGTATCGGAGGATTCTTCTGAAGAATCTCCGGAGGAGGAATCAGTTTCAGAATCGGAATATTCCTGAAGATTGCCGTAGTCATCAATATAATATTTATCTCTGGAGCCAATATATGTGGTTCCGGTGGCATCTTCCAGCCACACACTGCCGTCCTCATAATAATAATGAGGCTCAAAATAACCGTCCTGTTCGGTCCAGCCGGCATCGTTGCCTTCCATCAGTTCACCGGAATCCGGGTCAGGGGCATAATTACCTTCCCCGATATATTCATCCTCGGAACCATTGCGGTACCAGTAATCTCCGTTTTCATCCTGCCAGATGTACTGACCGTCATCGGTTGGAGGGTCAGAAGCGAGGACCGGGACTGCAGATATGGAAAGAGCGATCGCGCCTGTTAAAAGAACTAAGATTTTTTTATGCATAGGCACCTCCTGATAAATTGCGCAGCAGTTAGCTGCTTACTATTCTTTGATCATAAATTTTTACAAATAAAAAAGATCTGTCTGTTAAGTACATTGTAACAGACAGATCTCGATATCCGGAAATGTGAAGAAAAAGAGACATTTACGGAAAGCTGCGTACAGGTCTGGAAATATGCTATCCAATCGTGAAAAGGCCGGCTTACCGGCAGGTAAAAAGATATCCCTTCCCATAAACCGAGACAATGTCATACTCATCGGTATCTTCGGCACCGATCTTGATACGAAGATTAAAGATATGCCGCCGTACCGTGCTGGTATCTGTTCCTGCACAGCTACCCCATACCGCTTCGTAGAGCTCCTTTGCAGAAAAAATCTTCTCCTGGTTTTCTGCAAGGAGACGCAGCAGAGAGAATTCGGTCCGGGTAAGGCCTGTGTCGGCATTATTGAGATATGCATGGCCGTCCGAAAGATCCAACCGCAGGCTGCCGATGGTGATCTGACGGGAGGACTGAAATTTTTCTTTTATTTTTTCTTCCATTCGTTTCTGGCGTTCCAGAAGCATCTGGATCACGGCCAGAAATTCATCGAAATTATAAGGTTTGGTGAGATAATAGTCGCCTCCCTGCTGAAGTCCTTCTACACGATCCCGGATATCACTTTTTCCGGTGAGAAAAAGAACCGGATTCATGGTTTTTTCGCGGAAGCGGCGGCAGATATCCAGACCGTTTCCGTCCGGAAGCATAATGTCTAGGATAAGAAGATCCGGCAGCTGTTCTTCAAGCTGATGATAGGCTTCGGCGGCTGTCTGTGCAGTGCGGACATCGTAGCCACGGCGCCGCAGCATCCGGCAGTTGGTATTCAGCACCTGTTCTTCATCCTCGACCATAAGGATAAGTGATTTCTTTTCATTCATTTATGATTCCTCCTCCGGAAGTGAGAAGAACACCTGAGTTCCCTCGCCTTCTTTACTTTTCAGCCATATTTTGCCGCCATGGGCAGTGATGATCTGATGACAGACATAGAGGCCTATGCCGTGCCGCCAGTAATCCTTATCAGCGGAAACATAACCCTTGAGTGCGTTTTTTTGCATTTCTTCTGACATGCCGGTTCCGGTGTCGGAGACGCAGATGGTCTGCCAGCCCGGTTCGCCGGTAAGCGAAATGGTGATGGTTCCGTTTTGGGTGTGACGCTCTGCATTGGAGATCAGATTGGTGACAACCTGGATCAGCCGTTCCGGATCAGCAGAGATTTCCGGGAGTCCGGATTGTGTCGTAAGGACCAGCTGATTGTTCTTTAAGCTTGGATGACTGCAGTAGTCTTTTTTTACAGAATACAAAAGACCGGACAGATCTGATGGGACAAGGGAAAGGGCAAGTCGTCCCTGCTCAATGGAAACCGTATCCATCAGATCCAGCACGATCCGGTCGATCCGCATTACTGACTGTTCAATGGTGCGGAGATTTTCCTGCATAAGAGAGAAATCCAGAGGCTCTTCCTCAAGGAGCTCGGAGGTGTCCCGCGCGTGGAGGGAAATGGAACTCAGAGGATTTTTAATCTCATGGGCAACGGTGGTCAGGAAGGTGGACTTGGCATTATCAAGGGAGCGCAGTCGCAGATTCTGTTCCTCCAGAAGGAGCTGCTGCTGGTTATATTCCTTCAGATGAAAATAGAGAACAATGCCGCAGACAATACTTACAGAGACAAACGCCAGAAGGATATCTGCCAGCCGGTCTGCTTCCGTGGCAAAAGGAGTTACAGTGTCCGGGAAATGGTATGCAACCAGACACAGTCCCATATATAGGACAATCTCCAGAAGAGAAACGATCAGAGCACGCCATTTTTCCAGCATCAGCACAGTGAAGATAATGGCAAACACGAAGAATGCCGGCATGCCGCCACGATAACCGCCGCTGGTAAAAAACATCACCGGAAAAACGAGCAGAAAGATCACGACAATGGTGATCAGGTAGCAGCGCTGATATTTTCCACTGTAATAGGAATAAAGAAAAAGCCCTCCGGAGATTGCAACCAGCGCAAAATTGATCAGTACATTTCCCCAGGAACCGGTCCCGAGACTGAGAAAGGCCATGATCAGGCTGATCACAGTACCTCCCAAGGCGAGGATGTTGAACAGCCGGACGCGGAAATCAAGGGTGGGACTGAATAAAGAGTGAAAAATATTCCGGAGCTTCGGGTTTATAGTGATAGGGATCACCTCCTGTTTTTAATGCAGGTTTGTATGCCTGCGGGCATCTTTCTTTTGGTGCTGTAATTATCGTAACTGTTATAATTGTATCATGCTGTCGTATAGTTGTGTACACAAAAAAATACATTTAATCCCGTTTTCATATTGACATACTATGAATAGTAGGTTAATATAAGTGTCAACAAAAGAAAGGGAAGAGGCTATGAACGAATACGGCTTTAATACAGGGCTGCTCCACGGCACCAACGAGAAATATCCACAGGGAGCCACACAGGTTCCAATCTATCAGAGCAGCGCATTCCGACATGACAGTGCGGAAGACCTGGAGAAAATTTTTGACAATAAAAAAATGGGCTTCTCCTATACAAGGATCAACAATCCTACGGTAGAGTCCTTTGAGAAGAGAGTGACCATGCTGGAGGATGGGATCGGCAGTGTGGCCTGTGCTTCCGGAATGGCTGCGCTGACCAATGCGTTTCTGAACATTCTGCAGGCAGGAGACGAGATCGTGGCAGCCTGCGGACTGTACGGCGGAACTGTGGAACTGTTCGATGATCTGAAGCCTTTCGGGATTTCCGTAAAATATGTGAAAGAGAATAAGCCGGAAGCTTTTGAGGCAGAGATCACAGAGAAGACGCGACTTGTTTTTGCGGAGACCATTGGCAACCCCAAGCTGGATGTTACCGATATCCAGGCAGTTGCGGAAGTGGCACATAAGCATGACGTACCGCTGATCGTAGACAACACGGTGGCAACCCCGTATCTGATCCAGCCACTGAAGCTTGGAGCTGACATCGTGGTTCATTCTTCTTCCAAGTATATCAATGGAAGCAGCGATGCGATCAGCGGCATTCTTGTCTGTGGTAAGGGTCTGAAATGGGACCCTGACCGATATCCGGGACTTGCTCCATACCGGAAATTCGGACCATTTGCATACATCGCCAAGCTTAGAAACGGACTTTTCCGGAACACTGGCGCGTGTCTTGCTCCGCAGAATGCTTTCCTTAATAATCTGGGACTGGAAACCCTGGGACTTCGAATGCAGAGACAGTGTGACAATGCACTGGAGCTTGCGAGATTTTTACAGGGCCTGGGTGGTGACATTGAAGTAAATTATCCGGGACTGGAAGAAAGCCCTTATCACGAAAGTGCGGAAAAGCAGTTCAGGAATGGCTACGGAGCTATCGTAACCGTAAGAACCGGAAGCAAGGAGAAGGCTTTTTCCATTATTAATTCATTGAAGATCCCGCTGATCATCTCCAATATCGGAGATACGAAGACACTGGTGATCCATCCGGAATCCACCATCGCGGCACATATCTCCGACGAAGAGAAGCTGCAGTCCGGAGTATTCGAGGATCTGATCCGTATCAGTGTGGGAATTGAAGATATTGAAGATTTAAAAGAAGATTTCAAACAAGCGATAGAAAATAACCGATAAAATCTAAGAGCTGCACCAGCAGAGAAATGGAGAGTTCGCTATGGCAAAAGTAGATTACGCTACATTAAAAAAAGGTGGTTTCATGAGACAGAAGCAGAAAAATAATTTTTCTCTTCGTCTTGCCTGTGTAGGCGGTACACTTACCGCAGAAAACCTTAAGAAGATCGCAGAGGTAGCTGAGAAATACGGTGACGGATATGTACATCTTACTTCCAGACAGGGAGTTGAGATCCCGTTCATTAAATTAGATGATATTGATGATGTAAAAGATGATCTTGCGAAAGGCGGATGCAAACCTGGTGTCTGCGGACCGAGAGTCCGTACAGTTACAGCCTGCCAGGGTAACGCAGTCTGTCCAAGCGGAAACATCAACAGCTATGACATTGCGGTGAAATTAAATGAGAGATATTTTGGAAGAGAGCTTCCTCATAAATTCAAATTCGGTGTTACCGGATGTCAGAACAACTGTCTGAAAGCAGAGGAGAACGATGTAGGAATCAAAGGAGCAGCACAGGTCAGCTGGAAAGAAGATACATGTATCCACTGTGGAGTCTGTGAAAAAGCCTGCAGAGAAAACGCCATCTCCTTTAAAGATGACAAGCTGGTGATCGACACAGAGAAATGTAACTACTGCGGCAGATGTGCAAAATCCTGTCCGGTGGATGCATGGGATGTAAATGAAGCATATATCGTTTCCTTTGGCGGAACGTTTGGAAATCACATCAGCAAGGGACAGGAATTCCTTCCGCTGATCACCTCTGAGGAGCAGCTTTTCAGAGTGACCGATGCAGCGATCCAGTTCTTTGATGATCATGCAAATCCGGGAGAGCGTTTTAAATTTACCATCGACCGGGTAGGCGCTGAAAAACTTCAGGAAGTTTTGAAAGGAGCATATAATGGCTGATATTAAGATTGATGATACCGTAGATATTACCGATGTGGTCTGCCCGGTAACCTTTGTAAAAGCAAAGGTAGCACTTGAGGAGCTGGATGACGGACAGATCCTGGCGATCAAAATGAACGATGGCGAGCCGGTACAGAATGTGCCGAGAAGCGTGAAGGAAGAAGGACATCAGATCCTGAAACTTGAAGATAATGAAGATGGAACTTATACACTGATCGTAAGAAAAGTTGAAGAATAGGAGAACAGAGAAATGACAATCACAGTTGCAGGAAATAAAAAAGAGTACGAAGACGGACTGAAGCTTACAGAGCTTATTGAGAAAGAGGATATTGAAAGTCCTGAGTATGTAACCGTAACTATCAACGATGAATTCATCAGCAAGGCAGACGTTCCGGAAACAGAGGTAAAGGACGGCGACGTTGTTGAGTTCCTGTACTACATGGGAGGAGGCGCAAGATAATGGCTTTTACAAATGAGCAGCTTGAGCGGTACTCCCGCCACATCATCCTGAAAGAGGTTGGAGTAAAAGGTCAGAAAAAGCTTCTGAATGCCAAGGTTCTGATCATCGGAGCCGGCGGACTTGGAGCACCGGCAGCCCTTTACCTTGCAGCAGCAGGTGTGGGAACAATCGGAATCGTAGATGCAGATGAGGTAGATCTTTCCAATCTTCAGAGACAGGTCATCCACACAACTGCAGATGTCGGCAAACTGAAGGTAGAGTCTGCGGCTGAGACCATGAAAGCAATCAACCCGGACGTTACTGTAAATACATATCATACCTTTGTAGATTCCAGCAACATCATGGATCTGATCAAAGATTACGATTTCATTCTGGATGGAACGGACAACTTCCCTGCAAAATTCCTTATCAACGATGCCTGTGTAATGGCTGAGAAACCGTTTTCACATGCAGGTATCATCCGTTTCCAGGGACAGCTGATGACTTACGTTCCGGGACAGGGCCCATGCTACAGATGTGCGTTCCAGAGCCCGCCGCCAAAGGATGCCGTACCGACCTGTAAGCAGGCTGGCGTGATCGGAGCCATGGGCGGAGTGATCGGAAGCCTTCAGGCAATGGAAGCGATCAAGTACATCATCGGACAGGGTGATCTTCTTACAGGAAGACTTCTTACCTACGATGCGCTGAAGATGACATTCCGTACCGTGAAGCTTCCGAAGAATCATCATTGCCCGGTATGCGGCGATGATCCGACGATCACAGAACTGATCGATTATGAGCAGGCTGTGTGTGAATTAAAACACTAAAAATTAAGTATAGAAACCCCATTGGAGGCTGCGAAGAAATGCTGAAATTAAAAAAGAAGATTACGAGAAAATATTAGACCACTGCAGAAAAGGACTTCCCAATGAGTCCTGCGGCCTTCTGGGCGGGACCATTGAGGACGATGTAAAAACCATCGAGAAGGTGTATCTGCTGACAAATATCGATGAAAGCAACGAACACTTTTCCATGGACCCGAAGGAACAGCTGAGCGCGATCAAAGATATCCGTCAGAACGGATATCAGATGATCGGAAACTTTCATTCTCATCCGGAGTCTCCGTCAAGGCCTTCCGAAGAAGACAAACGACTTGCTTTTGACCCGAACATCGAATATCTGATCCTCTCCCTTATGAATGCAGAAAACCCGGTGCTGAAGGCCTTCGGCGTAGACAAAGAAAAAAATGTAACTGGACATGAGATTCAGATAACAGAGTGATGAGTATGAAAAACAGATTAAACACAAAGGAAATTACAACAGATGTGCTGATCATAGGCGGAGGTACCGCAGGCTGCTATGCGGCGCTGGTTCTCTCAGAACAGAAAGCCGGCAGGGTACTAATCGCAGAAAAAGCAAATATCAAGCGAAGCGGCTGTCTGGCAGCTGGTGTCAACGCCATCAATGCCTACATTGTAAAAGGCCGCAAGCCTCAGGACTATGTAGATTACGCCACAAAAGATGCCGCCGGGATCGTAAGACAGGACCTTCTTCTTACAGCAGCGGAGAATTTCAACGAAGTTACTGCAAAGATGGAAAAGCTTGGGCTTGTGATCCTGAAGGATGAAAATGGTGATTATGTAGCCAGAGGAAACCGTAACATCAAGATCAACGGCGAGAATTTCAAACCACTTCTTGCGGATGCAGTTCATGAAGCTGAGAATGTAGATGTTCTGAATTATGTAAATATCACAGACCTTCTTGTAAAAGACGGACAGGTTTACGGAGCGGTTGGTTTCTCTATTATGGAAGAAACCGCATACATTATCCGGGCAAAGGCAGTTCTTGCTGCAACAGGCGGAGCGGCCGGACTTTATAAGCCGAACAATCCGGGATTTTCCAGACATAAGATGTGGTATCCGCCATTTAACACAGGTGCCGGATACGCAATGGGAATCCTGGCAGGCGCGGAGATGACATCTTTTGAGATGCGTTTTATTGCTCTTCGCTGCAAGGACACCATCGCTCCTACAGGAACCATCGCACAGGGTGTCGGCGCAAAACAGATCAATGCGGCAGGCGAGATCTACGAGACAAAATACGGTCTGACCACAAGCGAGCGAGTTTACGGAACAGTCCGGGAAAATCAGCTTGGCCATGGCCCGTGTTACCTGAAGACTACAGGGATCACGAAAGAGCAGGATGAAGATCTTCTGAAAGCTTATCTGAACATGGCACCAAGCCAGACTCTGAAATGGATCGAAAGTGGAAAAAACCCAAGTGAGCAGGATGTGGAGATCCAGGGAACAGAGCCCTATATCGTAGGCGGCCATACAGCCAGCGGCTACTGGGTAAACACAGGCCGTGAGACTACTGTGAAAGGTCTTTATGCAGCAGGTGATGTTGCAGGCGGATGTCCCCAGAAATATGTAACAGGGGCACTTGCAGAAGGAAAACTTGCAGCACTGGATATGGTGAAACAGTTTTCCGCAGGATCTCTGAAAGAAGCGGATATTACCACAGAAGCGGAGATCAAAGTTCAGGAAGAAAAAATCCTTTCTCAGTACGAAAAGTTCCGTAATGAAGATGCACCGGCATTTTCCGTTGAGGAGCTTGAGGAAGCCATGCAGAAAGTCATGGACGAGTATGCGGGAGGAATTGCTTCCAATTATCAGTTCAATGAGAAACAGCTGGATCTTGCAGATGAAAAGATCCTTAAGCTTCAGGCTCTTGCCGAAAAAACAGCGGCAGCAGATATGCATGAGCTGATGTTTGCATACGAACTTCGTGAGCGTCTCATTGTGTGCCGTTCACTGATCGCTCATCTGAAAAACCGCAAAGAGACCAGATGGCATTCTTTCAACGAAAATCTGGATCATCCGGAAACAGATGAGAAATTTTATAAATATGTAAATTCGAAACTGGAAAACGGCGAGATCAGGATGATTTTTCGCGACATTGTAAAGGAGGACACATATGAGCATACGAATTGATCAGAAAAAATGTGTTGGCTGCAGAAAATGCAGTGAAGTATGTCCGGGAACCCTGATCGTCATGGAAGACAAAAAAGCCGTGATGAAATATCCGAAAAACTGCTGGGGCTGCGTTTCCTGTGTAAAGGAATGTAAAGCCGGTGCCATCGACTTTTTCCTTGGTGCGGATATCGGCGGGAACGGAAGTATCATGAATGTAAAAAGCGAAGGTGATATCCTTCATTGGATCATTACAAAAACGGACGGTTCTACATCCGTGATCGATGTGGATCGACGGAATTCGAATAAATATTAGACCAGAAGATAAGTGCTGCCGGTTCTGGCGGCCGGAACAGGAGGATGAGATCAGATATGAGTGGATTATCACATTTGGATGAGCTGGAAGCAGAGGCAATTTACATCATCCGTGAAGTTGCAGCAGAGTGCGAAAAGCCGGTAATGCTTTATTCTATAGGAAAAGACAGTTCTGTAATGCTTCATCTTGCGATGAAAGCTTTTTACCCGGAGAAACCGCCATTCCCGTTTCTTCATGTAAATACAACCTGGAAATTTAAAGAGATGATCGAGTTTCGTGACAAAACCGCGAAGGATCTGGGAATCGAAATGCTTGAGTACATTAACCAGGACGGTGTGAAACAGGGAATCAATCCTTTTGACAGCGGTTCCGCATATACAGATATCATGAAAACACAGGCCCTGAAACAGGCTCTTAAGAAATATGGTTTCACAGCTGCATTTGGCGGCGGCCGTCGTGATGAGGAGAAAAGCCGTGCAAAAGAGCGTATCTTCTCCTTCCGTAATGCAGAGCAGGCCTGGGATCCGAAGAACCAGCGTCCGGAGATGTGGAAGCTTTACAATACTGAGATCAACAAAGGTGAAAGCATCCGTGTTTTCCCAATCTCCAACTGGACTGAGACTGATATCTGGCAGTACATTAAGAGAGAAAATATCCCGATCGTTCCGCTGTATTTTGCAAAAGAGCGTCCGGTTGTATACAGAGACGGCAACATCATTATGGTGGATGACGACAGAATGCGTCTGAACCCGGGTGAGGAGCCGCAGATGAAAAAAGTTCGTTTCCGTACTCTTGGATGCTATCCTCTGACAGGTGGTATCGAGTCTGACGCGGAGACACTGGACGAGATCATTGACGAGACTTTAAGCTCTGTGGAATCTGAGAGAACCACACGTGTTATTGATTCCGACGGCGGAGCTGCAAGTATGGAAAAAAGAAAGAGAGAGGGGTACTTCTAGGATGAGCGGATTACTGAAATTTATCACTTGCGGAAGTGTAGATGATGGAAAATCTACACTGATCGGTCATATTCTTTATGATTCCAAGCTTTTATATGCGGACCAGGAAAAAGCCCTTCTTCTGGACAGCAAGGTGGGTTCCAGAGGTGGTGCCATTGATTATTCTCTTCTTCTGGATGGTCTGATGGCTGAGCGTGAGCAGGGTATCACCATTGATGTTGCTTACCGTTATTTTACAACGGATAAGAGAAGTTTTATTGTTGCAGATACTCCTGGTCATGAGGAGTATACAAGAAACATGGCAGTTGGCGCTTCTTTTGCCCAGCTTTCCATTATTCTTGTGGATGCAAAACAGGGTGTTCTGGTGCAGACAAGACGTCATGCGCGTATCTGCGCTCTGATGGGTATCCATCATTTTGTATTTGCTGTTAATAAGATGGATCTTGTTGGTTACAGTGAGAGCCGTTTTAACGAGATCGTGAAGGATATCAATGAGCTTTCTGAGACTCTGGGTCTTCAGGATGTTGTGATCATTCCTGTCAGTGCTACAGAGGGTGATAACGTTACGAAGAAGTCTCCGAATATGCCCTGGTATACGGGGAAAGCTCTTCTGGAGCATCTTGAGACTGTGGATGTTTCAGAGGCTGAGAATGTCAGCGAGTTTTATCTGCCTGTTCAGCGTGTTTCTCGTCCAAACCATGAATTTCGCGGTTTCCAGGGTCAGATCGAGAGTGGCCGGGTTCATGTAGGCGATATCATCACAACGCTCCCAAGCAACGAGACAGCGGCTGTTAAGACGATCCTGGTGGGCAGTGACGATCGTGAGGAGGCTGTTGCCGGCCAGGCTGTTACGATTCAGCTGGATAAAGAGGTGGATGTAAGCCGTGGATGTGTTCTTACCAATAATAATGATAATAATGAGATCCCTGTTGCAAAGGGCTTTGAGGCTACGCTTCTATGGATGGATGATTCCAGGCTTGAAGTGGGCAAGGAGTATCTTGTGAAGCTTGGTACCAAGAAGATCGCAGGTGTGGTTAAGAGTATTGAGTTTAAGACGGATGTAAATACCGGAGAGCAGCTTCATGCAGATACTATTGAGAAGAATGAGATCGCTTTGTGTAAGATTGGTCTTTCTGATAAGGTTGTGCTGGATGAGTTTAAGAGGAATAAGACTCTTGGTGAGCTGATCCTGATCGACCGTGTGAGTCATATGACTTCTGCATGTGGTGTTGTGGAATCGGTTGATACTGAGGGGGAGAAGCCTTATTTCCAGAAGGATGATGTGAAGGTTGGCGGTTATGTTTTTGAGGAGTTTTATTTTAACCTTGAGAATGCGCTGCTTTCCAAGGCGGATAAAGAGGTTAAGACTTATCATGTAGGGGATGTGGTGCCTGTTGAGGGTGACAGCTTTGAGTATCCGGGCTATTTTGATATTGTTTCTCTGGAGGATAGCGCGGCTGTTCTGATCCGTGATAAGAGGGTGCAGGATATTGTTCCGCTGGATGAGTATGTGTTTATGGGGCTTCCTGTTGTGGATGAGAGAGGTTTTGCCCTGGAGATCCGCAGTAATGATGATTATCAGATGTTTTTGAGGGAGTTTGAGGCTGCTGATAATAAGTCGGAGTTTCATAATAAGTGGTTTAAGTTTGAGACTTACAGGAGGATTGTCTGCACGGATAATTTCTGGATGATCTGATGTTGGGTTACTTATAGTTTCTATAGTTATGTGTGTAAGAGGCTGCATGTGCGGCCTCTTTTCTTTGGGTGTTGCCGGATTTCGTGGTTTGACGGACGCCGAGGAGCTGGCATATGGGCGGGACAGGCTTCGTCGGTGGAAACTACTAAGACTCTGAAAGGTGGCTAAAAGCGTTTTCCAAAAGTCCGAACTCGCTGCGCTCAGACAGCGAACTTTTGAAAAACAACGCCACCTTCCAGAGCCTAAGTAGTTGTCACACCTCCTGCAGAGCGCCCCGCCCATATGCCAGCTCCTCGGCTGTGCACACAGGCCGGTTGCGGAAAGTGAACAGTTCGAGATAGTATTCAATGATGCATGGCAGTAGAGTGTCATATAGAAATTGTTCAGGAGGAATGTTGTATCTAAGAATCAGCTCGGCACAACGTTCCGGAATAATATCGGCTCAGACAGTAATCAGCTTGGCATAAGATTCCATAATAAAAGTCAGTCGCATTATATATCGAAGATGTAGCGCTTGTTCCGTGCCCAAGAGGGTGAGGGGCAGGGAAGCCCTCGGACTTCGGAACTCTGAGATGGACTTCCCCTGCGCTGTCCACACGGACAGCGTGTCGTGCGTAGCCACCTGTCTAAGGGGATAATATGATTGGTCAATCGCGCTAAGATAAAATTAATGTAAAAAAATGAAAAAAAGGTGTTGACAAAACTTATATCTTTCGGATATAATTAACCATGCGTTTCGGATGAAAACACAGAAGAAATGCACTCCAATTTAATAAGAAATTATAAGTTCGGAGTCTGGAGAAGTACTCAAGAGGCCGAAGAGGTGCCCCTGCTAAGGGTATAGGTCGCTAACGCGGCGCGAGGGTTCAAATCCCTCCTTCTCCGTTATTTTTTTGAAAAAAATAAACTTTTCAAAAAAATAAAAAAACT
>OHYS01000847.1_pt1 | contig 12308 bp, 9 predicted proteins | sample 1580301 | NCBI WGS metagenome assembly OHYS01 (sample SAMEA3882531, study PRJEB24775) | human gut metagenome | biome: human-associated habitat; feature: intestine environment; material: feces | place: Netherlands | collected 2009/2010
AAAAGAAAATGTTACGGGAAAAATCACTGTATAAAACAAAAGAGTCTCCCAAACTGCAACAAATAATTGACAGATTTTAAGAGAAGGAGTAGAGTTTTTGAAAGGGGGATTATCCCTGCAAAGAGTTGAAAACAAAAGAGGTGCAAATATGCTGAAAGTAGACAATCTTACCTTTGAAGTAAACGAAGAGGGAAGAAAACGCTGCCTCGTCAACCACATCAGTTTTGAAGTGAAGGACGGGGAAATGCTGGTGATTACCGGACCAAACGGTGGCGGAAAATCAACGCTGGCCAAAGTGCTTGCAGGAATTGAGGACGCCAATGGCGGAGAAATCTTCCTGGATGAGGAAAATATTACCGGTTATGATATTGACCACCGCGCAAACGCCGGCATCGGCTATGCATTCCAGCAGCCGCCGCGTTTTAAAGGAATGACGGTGAAAAAAATGCTGTCGCTGGCAGCCGGAAAAGAACTGACGGAAGCCGAGAGCTGTAAACTCCTCTCCGCTGTCGGACTCTGCTCTGCCGATTACCTGAACCGCCAGATGGACGGTACGCTCTCGGGAGGAGAGATGAAGCGTCTGGAGATCGCAACGGTTCTTGCAAAACCGCATAAGGTCAGCATTTTCGATGAGCCGGAGGCCGGCATTGACCTGTGGAGCTTTTCCATGTTGATCAGGCGGTTTGAAGAAATCCACAAAGAGAAGAAAGAATGTCTGATCCTCATTTCTCATCAGGAACGCATTATCCAGATGGCAGACAAGATCATGGTGATCGAGGACGGCCAGGTGAAAGAATACGGTACAAAGGAAGACGTACTGCCGACCCTGTTCCAGCAGAAAACAGGCCGGATGTGCGGCCAGGAAGGAGGCACATGCTGATGGTACAGGTAGATGAGACAACCCAGGGCGTATTAAATCAGATCAGCGAGGGATTTGAGCAGAAAGGGGCATATAATCTCCGCCAGAACGGCATTCCGCTCTGCCACGGTGACAGTGAACATATCAAAATCCGCAAAAAAGAGGATAAGCCGGGCATTGATATTTTGATTGACGGCGAGACAAAAGGCGAAAAAGTATTTATCCCGGTTGTCGTCAGCGTTTCCGGTATGACGGATCTTGTTTACAATGATTTCTACGTTGCGGACGGCGCCGATGTTACGATTGTAGCGGGCTGCGGCATTCACAACGGCGGCTGCAACGACAGCCGGCACGACGGTATCCATACGTTCCATGTAGGAAAAAATGCCAACGTGCGCTACGAGGAAAAGCATTACGGAGAGGGAAACGGAACGGGACAGCGGATTCTGAACCCGGTGACAAATATTGAAATCGGAGAAAATTCCGTTTTTACGCTGGATACCGTACAGATTAAGGGCGTTGACTCAACAATTCGTACGACGAATGTTGTGATGGATGCAAACTCCAAACTGTTTGTGCTCGAACGTCTGATGACAGACGGTGACCAGAAGGCAGAGTCGGATATTGAAGTATGTATGAACGGAAGCGGTTCTTCCGCACAGATTATTTCACGTTCTGTCGGAAAGGGCAATTCCTCCCAGGTCTTCCATCCGAAGGCAGTCGGCAAAAACAAATGCCACGCCCATATCCAGTGCGATTCTATCATCATGGATCACGCCCAGGTCGGATCTATTCCGGAGATCCAGGCAAAGCATGTGGATGCGGCAATCATCCACGAGGCGGCGATCGGACGGATCAATGACGAGCAGCTGTTGAAACTCAGAACGCTCGGCATGACGGAAGCGGAGGCGGAAAACGTCATTATTGAAAACTTCCTGAGCTGAAGAAAAAAAGAAAAAAAGAAAACAAGAGAACAAAAAAAGAGGCATTTCCAGTCTGCATAGATGGAGATGCCTCTTTTTGTGCATTTTTCACAAAAGCAGGTAGTAAATTTTACCAAAATAAAAAGTAAAATATTTTGACTTTTAACATATGATAATTTACATACGGGGCGGTCTATTTCCCGACAGCCTCTTTTCTTTTTGTCCGGAAAAAACTTGTAAATAAGACGCGAGTGTGCAAAAATAGACATGAAACAGATGCGGAGGCATCCTGAAAAAAAGAGGAGAACAACATGGAAAAACAGAAAAAAATAGCGCTGATTAACGATCTGACAGGCTTTGGCCGGTGCTCGACGGCTGTGATGGCGCCGATCGTGTCGGCGATGAAGATTCAGGCGGTGGCAGTTCCGACCGCAATTCTCTCGGCACATACGCAGTTTCCGACGTATTACTTTGATGATTATACCGACCGGATGAAGGAGTACATTCAGACCTATAAGGATCTGAAGCTCGATTTCGATGCGATCTCGACCGGCTTTTTAGGATCGGAACAGCAGGTGGATATTGTGCTTGATTTTATCCGCCATTTCAAGACGGACCGCAACTTTGTCATCGTCGATCCGGTCATGGGAGACTATGGAAAGCTGTATCGGACGTACACGAAAGAGATGTGCGACAAGATGAAAGAGCTGGTTCACTACGCGGATATCATCACGCCGAATCTGACAGAACTCTGTACACTGCTCGATGCGCCGTATCCGGAGAACGGGGCTTCGATTGAGGAGCTGAAAGAAATGTGCGGAAAACTGGCGGAACGGGGACCGAAACATATTGTTGTGACGGGTATCCACTTTAACCAGACACAGATTGCCAACTTTATCTATAACAAAGGCGAGGATTTCCAGATCGTCATGGTAGACCGCATCGGCGGCGACCGGAGCGGTACGGGAGATGTCATTGCGGCAATTATCGCAGGCATGTATCTGAACGGCCGCAGCCTGTACGAGTCGGTGAAAAAGGCGGCGGATTACGTATCGAAATGCATCCGCTACTGCGAAGAAAACGAAGTGCCGAGCTACTGGGGACTCTGCTTTGAAATGTTTATGAAGGACTTAACGGAGGAAGCGTAATGTATTTATATACTGTAACCGGAGCCGTCGGCGAGGAAGGGTATCTCGACCTTGCAAAGAGCGGCGATCTTACCGGAAAAAATGTCTATGTCAACATGACAAACAAATGCCCGTGCAGCTGTGTGTTCTGTCTGCGCCAGACGAAACAGCAGCAGGAGGGAAATACACTGTGGTTAAAAGAGGGCGAGCCATCCGTTGAGACGATGCTGGAGCTGTTCGCACAGTACGATCTGAACGTGATCAATGAACTGGTCTTCTGCGGCTTCGGAGAACCGCTTGAGCGGCTTGAGGAGGTCTGTCGGGTGATCGATTCCTTAAAAGAAACGTATCCGAACCTGAAAGTGCGTCTGAATACGATCGGTCTTGCCAACCTGATCTATGGAAGAGATGTCACCCCAGAATTAAAGGGAAGATTCGATACCGTCTCGATTTCCTTAAACGCGCCGGATGAAAAGGAATTTCTGGAGCTCACGCGGTCGAAATTCGGCATCCAGTCGTACGAGGCGATCAAGGAGTTTGCGGTTCTTTCCAAACAGTATGTGCCGAATGTTGTGATGACGGTTGTCGAGAAAGTCATGCCAGAGGAGAAAATTCAGAAGTGCCAGGAGATCTGCAATACCTTAGGAGTTACTTTACGTGTCCGCCCGTTTGAAAATTGAGAGGCCCGCAATCTTTCGATTGTGTTTGAACGACATAACGCCTATAATGGGAAGGAAAAACAAAAGAGAGGGAGAGACGTATGAACGAGTCTAATGGAGTCATCCGCGATGCGAGAAAGCTCGGTATTCCTAAAATGCTGATTCTCGGATTGCAGCACATGTTTGCCATGTTCGGTGCAACCATTCTGGTGCCGATTCTGGTAAACAGCTACTTTGTAGACGCATGCGGCGAGGGGCCGTCCCGCGGTCTTACCGTATCCGTCACACTGTTCTGCGCCGGCTTTGGAACCCTGCTGTTCCATCTGTGCGCGAAATTTAAAGTACCGGCATTTCTTGGTTCTTCGTTTGCATTCTTAAGCGGTTTCGCCGCTGTTGCAAACCTGAATACCGGAAAATATGCCAGCATGAGTGTCAACGACAAGGCAGCCTATGCCTGCGGAGGTATTGTGGTAGCAGGTCTTCTGTACCTGATTTTTGCCTTGATCATCCGCATGGTCGGCGTCAAACGCGTGATGCGCTACCTGCCGCCGGTTGTCACAGGTCCGGTTATCATCTGCATTGGCCTCAGCCTTGCTGGTTCCGCCATTAATAATGCTTCGACGAACTGGTTCCTGGCACTGGTTGCGCTGGCAGTCATCATCATTTTCAACATCTGGGGAAAAGGAATGTTCAAAATCATTCCGATTCTGATGGGCGTTGTGATTGCCTACGCTGTGGCAGTTGTCCTGAATGCACTCGGCATCAAAAATCCGGACGGATCCGTGATCATCAACTTTGCGCCGGTTGCACAGGCAGGCATCATCGGACTTCCGCCGCTGCAGCTCTGCAAATTCGATCTGACCAGCATTATGATCATGGCACCGATCGCGATCGCGACCATGATGGAGCATGTCGGCGATATGTCGGCGATCTCTGCAACCGTAGGAGAGAACTTCCTTTCTGATCCGGGCCTGCACAGAACCCTGCTCGGTGATGGTCTTGCAACCGCAATGGCAGGTTTCATCGGCGGACCGGCCAACACGACGTACGGCGAGAACACCGGCGTTCTGGAATTGAGCCGCGTACATGACCCGAGAGTCATCCGTATTGCCGCAGTCTTTGCGATTATCGTCAGCTTCATTCCGAAGGTATCGGCACTCATCAGCACCATGCCGTCCTCTATCATCGGAGGCGTCAGCTTCATGCTGTACGGTATGATTTCTGCCATCGGTGTGCGCAACGTGGTAGAGAATAAAGTAGACCTGACCAAATCGAGAAACCTGATCATCGCGGGCGTCATCTTTGTCTGCGGACTGGGCTTCAGCAACGGTCTCTCCTTTACGATCGGCGGAACGACCGTCACCCTGACTGCACTTGCCATTGCAGCCATCGCAGGAATCCTGCTGAACATGATTCTGCCGGGCAATGATTACGAATTCGGCGTAAACGAGTCCGGGGACGAGAACAGAGGAATCCACGCATAAAGAAAAATGCAAAAGAAAATCCGTTTTTTCTGCATCTGTATTCTGCACAAAGGAATGTGCAGAAACAGAGGGGAAAAAGCGGATTTTCTTTGCATTTCGGTACGGGCAAGTGTATACTGGAGCTTAAAAAAATGTAAGTTTGTGCAAAAAAAATGACACAGGAAAGATGGAAAAGAGGTCCTGAAAGAGGAGCCGTGTGATCTGCGCTGGGTGGAGAAGACGCTCGATGTCATGCTGGACGGTATGATAGGCGAGAAAAATCCGCGCACTGGGTGAGCCATGGACGCGGATTCCGGTGATTGCGATGACAGCGAATGCCTTTGCGGAGGACAAAAAAGCGGCCCGCGAGGCAGGGATGGACGGTTACATTACAAAACCGGTTGATGTGGACGGAATGATCCGCACACTGCTGAAGTTTGTATAAAAAGACAGAGCACAGATCTGTATGTTACGACAGATCAGGTGCTCTGTTTTTTGATGCCTGTACGGCGAAGAAAAACTTATTTTACCCGCTCAAACGCAATCCGCGGGGAGTGATTCAGCACATAAATAATGCCGCGCTGCTCAAATCCATTTTTCCGGATCAGATGCTGCATGATTTGATTGTCCGCATGCGTATCGACGCGCAGGTGCGGGATCTGTGCCCAGCAGTAATCGACGATCTGGGAGAAAAATCCGTGGATTGTTCCGTCTGAGGCAACCTGGTGGATCGTGCCATACGGCGCATCGGAGAGCCAGGAGCCATTGTCGATCTGCAGATACGTCGGATCCTCACCGATGATGAAGGCAAACGCGCCGTGCAGCGTGCCGTTTTCTTCCAGGACAAAAAGCTGTTTGTCACGGATTCTGTTGTGAATCAGCTCCTCCGGCGGAAAATGGTTTCCCCACTGATTCGGATTTCCGGTTTCCTGCATAAAAGAGCGGGCGTACGCATAGATTGACATGATCGAAGTAAAATCCTCCGGGACGGCAAGTCGTATCATGATAAAAATTCTCCTTTTAGTTCAAAATAAGCAGTTTTATTGTAGCACAGCGGATGATGAAGCACAAGAAAGAGAAAACAGGATTTGACTTTTTGAAAAATCCCATGTACAATGCAGTTAGTTATAACTAACTAAAGCAACCAAAACCACAACAAAACGATTTCTGCCGGTCCTGGATGGGCCGGTTCCGTATCAAATTGTCAGAAAGGAAAGAATATGAAACAAAATCGAAAACGAAAAGAGACGGCGGGCATGAATTTTCTCCGCTATCTCGGCCCGGGACTTTTTGTCACGGTCGGTTTTATCGACCCGGGAAACTGGGCATCCAACATTGCCGCCGGATCGGGTTACGGCTACGAGCTTCTGTGGATGGTCACCCTGTCCACGATCATGCTGATTTTTCTGCAGCACAATGCGGCGCATCTCGGCATTGTCACGGGAAAGTGCCTCTCGGAGGCGGCGAGCCTCTATCTGCCTGCGTGGCTGAAAAACACGATTCTTGCGACGGCGATGATGGCAGCGGTGGCGACCGCAATGGCGGAGATCCTCGGCGGTGCGATTGCGCTCCAGATGCTGTTCGGCATTCCGATCAAGCTCGGCAGCATGATGATTCTCGTGCTGGTTCTGATCTGTGAGTTTACAAGTGCTTACAAACGGATTGAAAAACTGATCATTGTGTTTGTCTCGCTGATCGGCTTTTCGTTCCTCTTTGAGGTCTGGATCGCCGATATCGACTGGGCGCAGGCGGCTGTCGGCTGGGTAAAACCGTCGTTTCCAGAGCACTCAATGCCGGTCATCTTAAGCGTCCTCGGTGCGGTCGTCATGCCGCACAACCTGTTTCTCCACTCGGAAATTATTCAGAGCCGCCAGTGGAATCTTGAGGATGATGAGGTGATTGCGCGCCAGTTAAAGTATGAGTTCAAAGACACCCTGTTTTCCATGATCATCGGATGGGCCATCAACAGTGCAATGATCCTGATGGCGGCCGCAACGTTTTTCCAGCCGCAGAATGCAAAGCAGGTGGATGATCTCGCAACGGCGGGAAAGATGCTGACACCGCTCCTTGGAAATGCCGCATCGGTGATTTTTGCAGCAGCGCTTCTGCTCGCCGGAATTTCATCGAGCATCACCGCGGGAATGGCGGGCGGAACGATTTTTTCGGGGATTTTTAACAAGCCGTATGAGATCAAGAGTAAGGAGACACGCTGGGGAATCCTTCTTGCCATGATCCCGGCCGCAGCGGTCATTCTTCTGATTGATTCCCCGTTCCAGGGCCTTCTCTATTCACAGATGTTCCTTGGAATGCAGCTCCCGATTACGGTATTTACGCAGATTTATCTGACATCCTCGAAAAAAGTCATGGGAAAATACGCGAACAGTCTGCAGCTGAAAATTGCCCTGCTTGCGATTGCGGTGATTGTGACACTGCTGAATATCGCGCTGCTGTTTGTGCAGTAAAAAGAATGAGAAATAAAAAAAGGAAGTCCGCTGCGCTGATCCCTGAAAAAGAGACCGGCGCAGCGGACTTCTTCTATTATAATATGCTCTCCATGCAGGCATCGACAAAGTCCTGTAGAAGCGGAGAGAGTTTCCGCCCCTTTTTCCAGATCACGGCGATCTGCGTTTCCAGGTCGCTTTCTGCGAGCGGCTGGATGCGGAGTCCCTGGCAGAGAGAGCTCATGGACTGCGGGAAAATGGCAGTGGCAAGGCCTTCCTTTGCCCAGAGCATCGCGCCGCGGGGATCGTCGCAGACGCAGAAAAGATCGGGCTCCATGCCGCGCGAGTGGAACGCATCCATGATGAGCGCCTCATACCGGCGGTAGATGATGAGCGGAATATTCAAAAGATCCGAGAGCTTTAGCGATCCGTTCTTCTCGGGAAGCATATCTTTTGAAGAAACGGCAATCATAGGTTCAGAGCTTAAAATTTTATAGTCGACATCGTCGAGCCGCAGCGGCGTGCGGGCGATGGAAATGTCGATGATGCCGTCCATCAGATAGCGGTACAGCGTGTAGGTGATGCCGTCGTGCACCTCGAAGTTGACATCGGGATTGCGGCGGGAAAAAAGCGAGACGCACGGCATGATCGTCGCAACGGTGGTCGGTGTGATGCCGAGGCGCAGAACCCGCTTTTTGCCGACCTTTGCGACCTCAAGCTCCGTCGATTTCACGTACTCGAGCAGGTTGGCGGAGCGGTCGTACAGCAGTTTTCCGGCTTCGGTCAGGCGGACGCCCTGGCGGGTGCGTTCAAATAAAGTGACATTCAGTTCGGCTTCCAGCTGCTTTAACTGATAACTGAGCGGCGGCTGGGACATATTGAGGCGGCGGGCGGCCTCGTGAATGCTTTCGGTTTCGGCGATGACGCGGAAATATTCAAGCTGGCGCAGTTCCATAAGAGACTTCCTTTCGTGAAATTATCTATGATATTAAAATTGTATCACTAAGCTATAAAAACAATACTATTCGTATTAATCATATGAGATTATACTGTCAATGTCAAGAAACAAAGAAATGGAGAGTGAAAAAGAAGATGAAAAGTCTTGGAGTCTACTTGAAGCACTACAAAAAAGAGAGCATCATCGCTCCTTTGTTCAAGCTTCTGGAAGTTGTCTTCGACCTTCTGGTGCCGATGGTTGTTGCCCAGATCATCGATGTGGGTATCGCAGGCAATAACCGTCCGTACATCGTCAGCCGTTTTGGAATCCTCGTTCTGATGGCGGCAGTCGGACTTTGCTGCAGCTTCACCGCGCAGTATTTCGCGGCAAAAGCGAGCGTCGGCTGTGCAACCGAGCTTCGCCAGGCGGTCTTTGACCACATCCAGGCTCTGTCCTTTACGGAGCTGGATACCATTGGAACCGATACGCTGATCACCCGTCTGATCAACGATATCAACCAGGTGCAGAACGGAATCAACATGGGTCTGCGTCTGCTGCTGCGGAGTCCGTTTATCGTATTCGGTTCCGTTGTGATGGCATTTACCGTCAACGTAAAATGTGCCATCGTATTCCTGGTTACTATTCCGATCCTGTTCGTTGCCGTATTCGGCATTATGCTGGTCAGCATCCCGCTGTTCAAAAAGGTACAGGCGGCACTCGACCGCGTCACCGGAATGACAAGAGAAAATCTGAACGGTGTCCGTGTCATCCGTGCGTTCTGCCGTGAGGAGCAGTCTGTTGCCGATTTCGAAAAGAGCAACGATGAGCTGACTTGTCTGAACGAGTTTGTCGGAAAAATTTCCGCACTGTTAAATCCGCTGACCTATGTCCTCATCAACATCGCAGCCGTTGTCCTGATCTGGCAGGCAGGCCTTCAGGTCAACATCGGCAGTATGCAGCAGGGACAGGTTGTCGCACTTTACAACTACATGCTGCAGATTATCGTGGAGCTGATCAAACTGGCATCGCTCATCATCACCTTAAACAAATCCGTTGCCTGTGCAGAGCGTGTCTCCGGCGTACTGGCGGTTCCGACAACCATGAACTACCCGGCAAAAGGCGGCGCTGCAAAGAAAGTAACTGGCGATGCAGCTGTTACATTTAAAAATGTCAGCTTCACCTATGCAGGAGCCGGCGCAGAGAGCTTATCGGATATCAGCTTTACCGCAAAACGCGGCCAGACCATCGGAATCATCGGCGGTACCGGAAGCGGAAAATCGACGCTGGTCAGCCTGATTTCCCGTTTCTACGATGCGACCAGCGGTGACGTCATGGTAGACGGCGAGAATGTAAAGAATTACACGAAAGAAGAGCTCTGCAATAAAGTCGGTGTTGTTCAGCAGAAAGCAGTGCTCTTTAAAGGCAGCATCCGCGACAATATGAAGTGGGGCAAAGAGGACGCCACCGATGCAGAAATCTGGGAGGCGCTCACCACAGCCCAGGCGAAAGAAGTCGTAGAAGGCAAACAGGATCAGCTCGATTTTATGCTGGAGCAGAACGGAAAGAACCTCTCCGGCGGACAGAAACAGCGTCTTTCTATTGCGCGTGCGCTGGTAAAAAAACCGGAAATCCTGATTCTGGACGACAGCTCGAGTGCGCTTGACTTTGCAACGGATGCAAAACTCCGCAAAGCCGTCCACAATCTCGAAGGAAACACGACAACCTTCCTCGTATCCCAGCGAATCGCCGGCATCCGTCAGGCAGACCAGATCCTCGTTCTTGGAAATGGTACGCTCGAAGGAAACGGCACACACGACGAGCTGATGAAAACCTGCGAGGTTTACCGCGAGATTTACTTCTCCCAGTTCCCGGAAGAGCGTGCAGCTTATAACAACGAAAGCGGGGTGATCGCATGAAAAAGACAGAAAACAAGTCCGGAAAAAGCGGCATGCAGGTCATGAAAAAGCTGATGGCGTTTATCGGAAATTATAAAATTTTCTTAGGCCTTAGTATTGTCCTGGCTGCGGTTACCGTTATTTTACAGCTTTATATTCCGATCCTGTTCGGCGATGCGATCGATGAGGTCGTTGCAGCCCACCAGGTCAATTTCCCGGAGATGTGGTTCTATCTGAAACGAATCGTATTCTTTACCCTCGTTTCCGCACTTTCCGCATGGATCATGAACCTGATCAACAACCGTATGACGTACCGCATCGTGCGCGACCTTCGTTCCCAGGCGATCCGTCATATCCAGGTGCTGCCGCTGTCCTATCTGGATCAGCACAGCTCCGGAGACATCGTAAGCCGTGTTATCGCAGATACCGATATCTTATCGGACGGTCTTCTGCTTGGCTTTACGCAGCTGTTCTCCGGCATCGTAACCATTATTGTGACACTGTTTTTCATGTTCTCGAAGAACGTATGGATCACCCTTCTTGTGATCTGCCTGACACCTCTGAGCTTCTTTGTGGCAAAATTTATTTCCGGCCGCTCGTTCAAAATGTTCCAGAAACAGAGTGAGACGAGAGGAAAACAGACCGCACTCATCGATGAGATGATCGGAAACCAGAAAGTAGTCAAAGCGTTCGGCTATGAGGAAAAAGCTTCCGAGCGTTTTGCAGAGATCAACAAAGATCTGCAGAAATACAGCCAGCAGGCCGTGTTCTACAGTTCCTTAACGAACCCGTCCACCCGTTTTGTCAACAACGTGATCTATGCCGGTGTTGCCCTTGTGGGAGCTTTCATGATCCCGGGCGGCGCGCTGACCGTCGGCGGACTTTCCGTTCTGCTGTCGTACGCAAACCAGTATATGAAACCGTTCAATGATATCAGTTCCGTTATCACCGAGATGCAGAACGCGCTTGCCTGCGCAGGCCGTATCTTTGCTCTTCTGGAAGAGAAAGAGGAGAGTGCAGACCCGGCCGGAACGATCGATACCGTGACGGGAAATGTGACGATCGATGATGTAGCATTTAGTTATGACAAAGAGAAAAAACTGATCGAGAACTTTAATCTTGACGTACAGCCGGGCATGCGTGTTGCCATTGTCGGCCCGACCGGATGCGGAAAGACGACGTTTATCAACCTGCTGATGCGCTTCTATGATGTCGATGCCGGAAAGGTCTGCATCGACGGAAAGCCGATCGACAAGCTGTCCCGCCATGCGCTCCGCAGCTGCTTTGGTATGGTGCTGCAGGATACCTGGATCAAACAGGGAACCGTGCGCGACAACATCAGCTTCGGAAAGCCGGATGCGACGGAAGAGGAGATCATCAATGCGGCCAAAGAGGCACACAGCTGGGAGTTTATCAAGCGTCTGCCGAAGGGGCTTGACACGGTTCTCAGCGAAGACAGCATCAGCCAGGGGCAGAAACAGCTTCTCTGTATCACCCGTGTCATGCTCTGCCTGCCGCCGATGCTGATCCTCGACGAGGCGACCTCCAGCATCGATACCCGTACCGAACTGCAGGTTCAGGAGGCGTTTGACAAGCTGATGCAGGGCAGAACGAGTTTCGTCGTTGCCCACCGTCTGTCCACGATCCGCAACGCTTCGCTGATCCTCGTCATGAAAGACGGAAAGATCATCGAGCAGGGACGCCATGAGGAGCTTCTTGAGAAGAAAGGCTTCTACTACAATCTGTACAACAGCCAGTTCCAGGCGTCATAAAAGATATTTGGAAAAGAGAACAGCAGATCTGTGCCGCGCATGCGATTTTGAGGCGTGCGCGCGCAGATCTGCTGATTTTTTATATGTTTTTGCAATATTCTGAAAAAAATACGGCATGGGGTATTGACGAATCCTATCACAGGTGCTATAGTTTTACAAAAATAAAAAAAGACGTAGAAGTTTTTAGAAAATGTGCGGAGAGCCTTTGGAAATTTAATTTTAGAAAGGTGCA
>OHYS01000865.1_pt1 | contig 12145 bp, 9 predicted proteins | sample 1580301 | NCBI WGS metagenome assembly OHYS01 (sample SAMEA3882531, study PRJEB24775) | human gut metagenome | biome: human-associated habitat; feature: intestine environment; material: feces | place: Netherlands | collected 2009/2010
CCGGCAATGCGCTGGCGCACCATCTCGCACGCCTCCTCCAGCGACACCGCCGGTTTTTCCCGGGACACTGCGCCGGCGACCACCAGCACAAATTCCCCACGGGGCGGCGTCTGCTGGTAAAACGCCACGGCTTCCGCCAGCGTGGTGCGGCGCACTTCCTCATGCACCTTGGTCAGCTCCCGGCACAGCGAGATCTCCCGCTCGCCCCCGAAGCATTCCAGCATGTCCCCCAGCGTGCGGCAGAGTTTGTGGGGGGCTTCGTAGAACACCATGGTGCGCTGCTCCTCCCGCAGACTCTCCAGATGTGCCCTGCGCTGGCTGGCGTTGGCGGAGAGAAACCCCTCGAACGTAAACCGTGCCGTGTGCTGTCCGGACACTGCCAGCGCAGCAATCACGGCGCTTGGGCCAGGCACGACCTCCACCGGAACGCCCTGTTCATAGCACAGCTGCACCAGCGGTTCGCCGGGATCGGAGATACAGGGCATGCCTGCATCCGTGACCACACCGCAGGATTCGCCGGCAAGCAGCCGGCTGACGATGTTCTGGGCGATGTTCTGCCCGCTGTGCTCGTGGTAACTAAGGGCAGGCGTGTGGATGTCGAAATGGGACAGCAGTTTTCGTGTCACACGGGTGTCCTCCGCTGCAATGAAATCCACCTCCTCCAGCAGGCGCAGCTGGCGCATGGTGATGTCCTCCAGATTGCCGATGGGCGTGCCGATGATATATAGTGTACCGCTCATAACCGCTCTCCTCTCATACCTCTTCTACCAGATTGCTGATCCAGACACCCCTGCGAATCAGGACATAGCCCACCAGCACCTTGATGAGATCCGCTGCCTGCACGATGGCATAGACCGCCAGAATCGGCAGCGCTGTCAGATGGCACAGCAGCAGCGCCATGGGCACGGGAATCAGCCATGTATACACGCTGTCAAACAGGAACGTCACCAGCGTTTTTCCGCCGGAGCGCAGGGTGAAGTACAGGGCATTCAGAAAGCCCTGCACAGGGAAAAACAGCGCTGTGATCACAATGAACCACTGCCCGTACTGCTGCACCTGCGCCGTGGTGTCGTAGAGCTTGGGAAACACACCGGATACGCACACCAGAATCACGGTCAGACCCAGACTGACGGCACCGGTGAACCACATCAGATGGAACGCATCTTTTTTTGCCTTTTCATACATAGATGCGCCCAGTGTCTGCCCGATGAGAATGCCCACCGCTGAACCAAGGGCGACAAACACCACATTCAGCAGATTGCACAGAGCGTTGGAGATGTTCAGTCCGGCGACGATCTCCAGCCCTCTGGTGGAATAGCACTGAGTCAGGGCAGCGATACCGCCGGCCCACAGAAATTCGTTGAAAAAGATGGGCAGTCCCTTCCGCACCACCTTTTGCGCCAGCTGCTTCGGCACACGAAATGTCCGGTAGATGCCCTGTAAGAACACATGCTTCTTCCGGCAGGCGTGCGCCCAGATGACCACAATGCCCATCTCTGCCACACGTGCCAGCACGGTGGCAATGGCAGCACCACGCACTCCCAGCTTCGGCATACCGCAGTTGCCGTAGATCAGCATGTAGTTCAGCACCACGTCCACGGCCACCGAGGCAACGCCGGCGACCATCGGCTTGACGCTGCTGCCGGTTTCCAGCAGGCTGCTGGCGTAGACCTGCGTCACCACAAAGAACGGCAGCCCGATGAGCATGATGTGCAGATACTGCTTGGCAAACGTCATGGTCAGTCCGGCGTCCACCGTGGCGCTCTCCCAGTGGAGATACAGCCCGATGAGGGTGTCGTCCCCCAGCAGAAAGACCAGCAGTCCGCCGATCAGACACAGGGTAGTGATCCAGCCCTTGATGCGGAATGTGTTCTGAAAGCCCTCCAGATTGTGCTGCCCGTAGTACTGGGCGCCGTAGATGCCCGGGCCGGAGAGTCCGCCGAAAATCGCCAGGTTGAACACAAAGATCAGCTGGCTCGCAATGGAAACGGCGGTCATCGCCTCCGTCCCCTGACTTCCTACCATGATGTTGTCCACCAGACTCACCATATTGGTAATGCCGTTCTGGATCATCATGGGAACGGACAATTGCAGTGCCCGTTTATAGATTTGGTTTTTCACAATATTCCTCCAATGTCAGACGTGTTGTCACAGCGTTTCCGTCTGCAATGATGCGCAGGGGCAGAACGTTCAGGAACGGCTTTCCGCCGCTTCTGCCCTCCAGCAGAAAGAGCCACGGCGCAGCATCCGCTGCCTTTGCCACAAATTGCAGCCGTTTGGGTTCGATGCCCTGACTGCGCATGGCAGCGATGCAGTCCGCCAGCCGTTCCGGCCGGTTGCAGATGCAGAGCCGTCCGCCGAAGCGCAGCAGCTTCTTTGCCGCAAGGCAGATATCCCCGATGTTGCAGAGCACCTCGTGCCGTGCGATCTTCTGGGCGGTGAGCTGGCTCTCCAGTCCTGCCTGATAGGCTTTGTAGGGCGGATTGCAGGTCACCAGATCCAGCTGTCCCAGGGGTGCGCCCTCCCAGAGGGTTTTCAGGTCGGCGCAGACCGGATGCATCCGGGACCGGATGCCGGTGCTCGCTGCCATGCCACGCCGCATCTGGTCGATTGCCTCCGGCTGAATGTCCACGCCGTAGATCTCCTGCGGAGCATCCTTCCGCTGCATGAGCATGGGGATAATCCCGCAGCCGGTGCCCAGGTCGCAGACCCGTTCCTTTCGGCGGTAGGCTGAGAACTCCGCCAGCAGCACGGCATCCGTCCCGAACCGGTGCCACTGGCTGGTGCAGACGTTCAGCCCGTCTGCAATGGCTTCATACGACAATTCCGGCATAACACTGCTCCTTTCAGACACCCCGCAGAACGGGCTTCATCTCCAACAAATCCTGCACATGCACCGTTGCGGTGGCGCAGATCTCCGGCCAGACCGGCTGGCTGGCATTGTCGTACACGCCCACGGTAAAGAAACCGGCACGCTTCGCCGTTTGCAGGGCATAGAGGGAGTCCTCCGCCACGGCGATCTGCCGTCTGCCCAGATGCAGCTTCTGCGCCGCCTGCTGAAAGATCTGAGGCTGGGACTTGGGTGCGCCGGCATCCTGCTCTGTGATGAGACACGCCAAGACGTTTCAGGGCTGCGGCAGCCAGCTCCCCATAAGTCGCCGTTGCCACGCCGTAGACGATGTTCTGCCCGTCCAGCCAATCCAGCAGCTCCATGGCGTGGGGCTTCAGGGGCAGCAGCTCCCGATACTCCTCCGCTACCATGTCGGACACCTGCTTCGCAATGCGCTCCGGCGTGGTGGGCAGGGAGAACTCCTCCACAAAGAAATGGGAGAACTCCTCGATGGACATGCGCTGTACCCGTTCGGAGAGATCCGGCGGCACTTCCCTGCCGTAGTACGCCATAAGCTTATGGTCAACCTGTCCCCACATGCCCGTGGAATCCAGCAGTGTGCCGTCCAGATCGAAAATGATGCCTTGGAGGGTGTTGTGTTCCATATTGTTTCCTTTCACAAACAACAGCGGTCAGCACTGCTGCCTCCCGCTGTCTATTGCCTGTTTTAGATGAGAACCTGTCTTCACAAGCGTATCCACATATATTTCTTGTGAAGACCGGTTCTGATTTGATACGCTCGGTTATACCATGGTGAATCTCGGCTGGTTATCGTGCGCCGTACCGGTGAAGACGGACTTCGGCATTGCCCAGACGCTGCCGTCCTGTTCCTTCCGGTAAACCACCAGCTCCTCCTGTGTTTCCGCATGGCGGACGGAGGTCTGGAGCAGTTCGCAGACGGAGCCGTCCAGCACATCACGATACTTGGCGCCGACTTCCAGACGGGTCGGCTCCGGAACGGCAACTGCCTCTTCTGCCGGCTCTGTCTGGTTGACGATGTCGTCCTCCACCAGAATCATCGAGGAGAACGGTGCCATACGAATCCATGCGCCGCCGTTTTCCACCTGTACCGGCTGACCGCTGATGACATCCACCAGCGAGGGAACGTGAGTGCCGAAGCGGAATTCGCTGGGGCAGTCCTCCAGATTCAGTGCCACGTAAACCGTTCTGCCGTCCTGCTCCTTGGCAAACAGCAGCTGGCGGTTGCGCACCTCTACGGTGTAGTAGGAACCGGTGCGCAGTGCCGGATAGGCGTGGTAGATTCTGCCCAGCTTGACCAGATGGCGGTACAGGTCGAGGTTTCCGCTGCGGTTCAGGTCGTCCAGATTCAGGCAGGGACGCAGACCGTCGTCGGAGTTGTTCTCGTGCCGTCCCATGACACCGTATTCACTGCCGTAATAGATGGACGGGATGCCCGGCATGCAGTACAGCAGCGTGTAGCACAGAGGCAGGTAGCGCTGGTCGACCAGCGTGCTGGCAAGGCGATTCACATCGTGGTTATCCACAAAGTTGTACAGCGCCGTGCCCTGATAGATGCCGCCGTTGCCGAACTGGCGGTTGATGCTGTAGTTGATCTCGAAGTAGTTCTTGTCGTTGTGGGAGGAGTAGATGCCCTTATAGCACTCGTAGTTGGTAACGCTGTCCAGCATCTCCGGATTTGCCCAGCGCTTATAGTCGCCGTGGATGATCTCGCCCATGAGCCAGAATTCCGGATTGCGCTCCTTGCAGAAGTTGTGGATCCGGCGGAAGAAGTCGAAGTCCACACAGTCTGCGGCATCGAAACGAATGCCGTCGATGTGGAACTCATCCATCCACATGCCAACCGCATCGATGAGGTAATCGCACACGTGCCAGTTGCGCAGGTTCAGCTTGACCAGATTATAGTAGCCGTTCCAGCCCTCATACCAGAAATTGTCGCCGCAGGGACTCTGTCCGCCGAAGTTCAGACCGGCGAACCAGTCGCAGTACTCCGAGGCCTGTCCCTTTTCCTGCACATCCCTGAACGCCCAGAAGTTTCTGCCCACGTGGTTGAAAACGCCGTCCAGAATGACCCGGATGCCGTTCTTGTGCAGTTCGTCGCAGATGTGAGCAAACATCTCGTTGGTGCCCAGACGGCGGTCGATGACACGATAGTCCGTGGTGTCATAGCCGTGCTCCACCGATTCGAACACCGGTCCGAAGTAAACGGCATCCACGCCCAGTTCTTTCAGATGCGGGATCCAGTCCAGCACCTTTTCCAGACGGTTCACCGGTTCTCCGCCCTCGTTGAACTTGGGCGCTCCGCAGAAGCCCAGGGGATAGATGTGATACATCACAGCGTTTTCATACCAATTCATATCATTTTCCTCCTATTCTATCACACAGAGCCAAACAGCTCTGAAAGAGCTCACTTTACAGAGCCCTCCAAATAGTACGTTGCCTCCATATCCGCCACATTGACCGCCAGCGCCAGCGGGAACATCTCCAGCGCTCTGCCGATGCTGTTCTTGTCCTCTATGCCGGAAAAGCCCATGTGATAGCGAATGGCAAACGCCTCGTCCTGTGTCAGGTGCATGAAGCACTGGATCATGTAGACGGACTTTTCCCCGTGGCCGTAGGGCAGGCTGTCCCGTATGGTGTAATACGGCACCCGTTCCCAGACGCCCTGTTCATTTTTGGCGTTGCGGTAATCCACCGCATAAAAGCCCACCTTGCAGATATCGTGGAGCAGTGCCGTAATGGCAATGGTCTCGGGGGTATAATCCATGCCGTACAGCTCCTTGGTACGGGGACGGCTCAGATAATCCTTCAGGCACTCGTACACATTCAGGCTGTGCTCCACCAGCCCGCCCTCATATGCCCCGTGGAAACGGGTACTGGAGGGTGCAGTAAAAAAATCGCTGGCATCGGAATCCAGCCACGCAAGGAGCCGGTCGGCGCCGCGGCGTGTAATGTGTTCCTGATAGACGGCGATAAATTCTTCTCGTTTGGTCACAAAATCCACCACACTTTCTGCTGTCTATTATACCACGTTTCTGCGGAATTGGCAAGTATTCTCCTGAAAAACACAGGAAACGGGAAAGCTGCGGCGATATCACCGCAACGTTCCGGCGGAACGTTTTCAACGAAATTCCCAACATTCCCACCACGCCCCGCCTTGCCAGCATCCTCAAAGTATGCTATACTACAACAAAAAACCACTGCACCGCACTTGCGGCACAGTGGCGCTGTCTTATCGGCTGCTGTCGTCCCTTGCAGTCTTGGTCGTCTGGGCGGTCTTGGTGCTGTTCTCGCCGTCCCCCATCATGTCACCCACGGCATCGCCGACATCCTTTACCACATCGCCGGCATCCGTGACCAGATCCCGCACGCCGTCCTCCGCATCCGTGACCATGTCTTCCACGTCCTCTTTAATGCCGCTCTTGCTGTCGTCATCCCGCACGCTGTCCGTCACCGTCGTGGTATCCGCATCCGACATGGAGTCCGCACCCTCTTTTGTGCCGCAGCCAGTCAGGGATGCCGTCAGCAGCATTGCCAGCATCGCCGGCACAATCACATAGCGGCAATTCTTTCGATTCATCATATTCTTTCACCTCATATGCTCTGGTTTTTGTACACAGAAAGCTCCTACAGCAATCTGTACCTCTATCATTTCCAACAATTCTGAACTTATCCTCTTTCCACACTTTCCACCTCGGATTTTCTGCGAAATTTCGGGAATTTTGCGAACGGCTTCGCTGCATTTCCGTGGCATTTCCCCAACTTTTCAACAGCGTTTTCCACAGTTTCCGGAAAACTTTCCGTTCTGCCGGCGCAGGCAGTCAGAATCTCCACAGCGGTTTCGGCGCAGAAATCTTCGGATTGTGGAAAATTGTCCCCGATTTTTCGGGAAAAGCACGAAAAACCAAGGATTTCGGTTTTCCACAAGTTGTTGAAAACGCAGTGGAAAACTGGGGAGAGCTGTGGAAACGGAAAAATTTTTCCCCAGTCTGTCACAAACTCCACCGTGCTGCGTTATCATTGGCAGAACGTTCTAAAAGCTTATCACAGGAGGTGAACCACATGCAGTCAGCCAAGGAAAAGCTGCAAACCCTCTATCAAATCTACGAAAAACCAATGTACCACATCGCCTACGCCATTCTGCACCATCCGCAGCAGGCGGAGGATGCCGTTTCGGAGGCATTTTGCCGTGTGATCCGTCATCTGGACAAGATCGGAGAACCGGAGCACCCCAAGACCAAACAATACATGATCAAAATTATCCGCAGCACCGCCATCAGCCAGTACCGGAAAAATGCCCGGGAGAGCAGCCGCTATGCCCCGTGGGACGACGGCATTCTCCAGATCCCCACGGAGGACACACCGGTCACATCCTCCGAACAACAGGAACGGCAGATGGCAGAGCGTCTTGCGATCTCCGAGATGCTGGGCGTACTCAACGCCACCGACACCAAGATCGTTCTGCTGCGGTGCCAGCAGGACATGCCGTTTCGGGAGATCGCCCGGCAGTGCGGCATGAAAGAAGCTGCCGTGCGGAAACGATTCGAACGTGCCAGAAAGGCCATGATGAAGCAGAAAGGAGTCACTTCCTATGAACAACTATTTTCCTTACAATGACAAAGAAGCATGGGAGCTTCTCGTTGAGGAAGCGTTTTCTCCCGATGCTCCGGAACCGCAATTCTCGCTGGCATACCAGGCCCGCAAAAAACAGATGGAGGAATCTCTGATGAAAAAGACCCGCAAACCTATGAAAAAATCCGCTGTTATCGCCATCGCCGCAGCCGCAGCGCTCGCCGTACTCACCCCCGCCACCGCTTTCGCAGCCTCCCGGATCTATCAGGCACGCATTGAACAGACGGCTGCCTACCAGAAAACCGTCCACATCGAAACCGGCGACTCCGTTTCCGACCAGATCATGGCGCTGTCCTACAACTGGCTGCCCGATGGCGTTTCTTACGCCGCAGACGGCCCTTGTGGAGGGAAGTATCGGGACGCAAACGACAGCGAACGCGGCTTTACGCCCACGTTCTGGAAGATTGACGGCGGCAGCCAGAACATTGCTGCACAGATCAACTACGCCACCGGTCAGACTGAATACACCACCGCCAGCGGCAACTCTGTCATCTACATCAAACGGGACGGCTGGAGCGAACTGTGGGTGGCATTCACCGGCACGAAATACGCTGCGCAACTCTACACCAACCAGCTGAGCGACGAGGAGGTACGGCAGCTGGCGGAGGGCATGACTCTGACACCGTCGGACACCGAAACGGCGTCCGTCTGGGACGACTCCCTCAATCGGGAGGAGGGCAACGGCGGATATACCGTTTCCTATGACATCGACAAGAGCCGGATGCAGCTGTATCAGGTGGGCGAATCCGTACAGGGCACGGCGGCATATGGCTACATCGGATACACTTTCTCCGTGGAGCAAGCCTCCCTGCAGGACAATTTCGATGGCATCACCACCGATGCCATCGGCATGGCAGCAGACTACAGCGGCTATCTGGACGCAGACGGCAAGATCACCACGGTGCGCAGTCTGGTAAAGCTGGGCGACGGTGTCAACACCCTGGATGAGGTCGTCAAGCAAGAGAACATCCAGCAGAAGGTACTGCGGGTGACACTCCGCTGCACCAACAACAGCAGCGAGGATCAAGAGGTCACCGTCTTCCCCGAGCTGTTCCAGATCACAGACCAGAGCACCATGACCAACCAGTCGTTTGACACGGCAACGGGCGAGAGCATCTCCCACGACACCACCGACGAGCTGATGGTGGACGACAGCATGTTCAGCTTCCGCACCGACTGGGATTCCCAGAAAAACAATCTCACCAACCTTGCCCCCGGCGAGAGCGCAACCGTAGAGCTGGCATTTCTGGTGGATGCGGACAATGTCGGTAATCTGTACCTGAACCTGTTCCCCAGCACGGACGGCAGCGAGGGCATTGCAGACGGCGATCCGGTGGTAGACCTTTGCAGCCTGAAATAAGCTTTTCTCTTTTCCTCCCATAAAAAAATCCCCTCAGGCATTCCTGCCCGGGGGGATTCGTTTTGTATTTTGTGCGTTTGGGGTTACTGCTCGAACTTCCGCCGCAGCTTTTCAAAGAAGCTCTGGCGCTTTGCCTGATTCTTCTCCTCCAGGCTGTCGTCGAACTTTTGCAGCAGTTCCTTCTGCTGTTTGGTCAGCTTCTTCGGCACCTCTACCACAACGGTGACGTACTGGTCGCCGTATGCCTCTCTGCCGATGTACTTGACACCCTTGCCACGCAGCCGGAACTTGGTGCCGCTCTGCGTGCCCTCGGAGATCTCGTACTCCACCTTGCCGTCAATGGTGGGCACAGTAATGGTTGCGCCCAAAACTGCCTGCGCATAGGTGATGGGCACTTCGCAGTAGATGTCCACGCCTTTTCTGGTGAACAGATCGTGGGGCTTTACGGAAACTGCAACATTCAGATCGCCGCTTCCGCCGCCGTTGATGCCGGCATCGCCCTCGCCGCCCACACGGAGCACCTGACCGTTATCGATGCCTGCCGGCACGTTCAGTTCGATCTCCGATGTCTTGCGATAGCGTCCGCTGCCACGGCACTTGCTGCACGGATTGGTGATGATCTTGCCCTTACCGCCGCAGCGCGGGCACACCTTGGTGGTGGAGATTACGCCGAACGGGGTACGCTGGTTGACCCGCACTGCCCCCTGTCCGTTACACTCGCTGCACGTATTGCTGACGGTGTTGGAATCTGCGCCGGTGCCGTGACACTGTTCGCACTGTACCATGTGCGCCACACGCATCTTCTTCTTGGTGCCCTTGCATGCCTCCATGAAGTCGATGACGATGCTGCTGTTGACATCACCGCCGCGGCGGGGCGCATTGGCGCTGGCAGCCGTGCTGCGTCCGCCGCCGCCAAATCCGCCGAATCCGCCGAAAATGCTGTCGAAAATATCGCCCACGTCGCCAAAACCGCCGCTGAATCCGCCGGCGCCGGCACCTCCGCCATAGCTGGGATCCACGCCGGCATGCCCGAACTGGTCATACCGTGCACGCTTCTCTTTATCCGAGAGGACACCGTAAGCTTCGTTGACCTCCTTGAATTTTTCTGCTGCTTCCTTATCGTCCGGATGCAGATCGGGGTGATACTTCCGTGCCATTGTCTTAAAGGCCTTTTTGATCTCCTCTTCCGAAGCACCCTTCTGCAGCCCCAGCACTTCATAATAATCCCGTTTTTCCGCCATGTTTGCCGGCTCCTTTCTCTCAATCATACAACGATGCGGGACAAGCCGAAACCTGCCCCGTGATCGTTTGCCGATACAAACCGTTCCGGACGGAACGAACTCATACCCGCATTATACTACGGCTGTTTTCGGAACTCATGCCCTTTTGGGCACCATTCGTCAAACTCCAGTCTTCTTTATACTTCCTTGAAGTCTGCATCTACAACGCCGTCATCGTTACCGCCGTTGTTATGATTGCCGCCGTCTGCTGCACCGCCGAAGCCGCCTGCACCAGCTGCGCCGCCCATATCCGGACCTGCACCCGGCTGACCGCCGTTCTGCTGATAGATCTTGGAGGACAGTGCATAGAATGCCTGCTGGAGATCGTCGGACTTTGCCTTGATGGCATCTGCATCGTTTCCGCCCAGTGCGCTTCTCAGGTCAGCGATCTTGCTCTCGATTGCGGACTTTTCATCAGCCGGAACCTTGTCGCCGAATTCCTTCAGTGCATTCTCGCACTGGAAGCACAGGCTCTCTGCGTTGTTCTTGGTGTCAACCTCTTCCCGGCGCTTCTTATCTTCCTCAGCAAACTGCTCTGCTTCCTTGACAGCCTTGTCGATGTCCTCCTTGGACATGTTGGTAGAAGCGGTGATCTTGATATCCTGCTCCTTGCCAGTGCCCAGATCCTTTGCGGTAACGTGAACGATACCGTTCTGGTCGATGTCGAAGGTTACTTCGATCTGCGGGATGCCTCTCGGAGCCGGTGCAATGCCGTCCAGACGGAAGGTGCCCAGCTGCTTGTTATCCCGTGCGAACTCACGCTCACCCTGAAGGACAACGATATCAACGGCAGACTGGTTATCCGCAGCGGTGGAGAAGATCTGGCTCTTCTTGGTCGGGATGGTAGTGTTTCTCTCAATGATCTTGGTGCAAACACCGCCCATGGTTTCCAGACCCAGCGACAGCGGTGTAACATCCAGCAGCAGCAGACCGTCCTTGACGTCGCCGCCGAGGACACCGCCCTGATATGCAGCGCCCAGTGCGACGCACTCGTCCGGATTGATACCCTTGAACGGCTCCTTGCCCAGCTTCGAACGAACGGCTTCCTGAACCGCCGGGATTCTGGAAGAACCGCCGACCATCAGAACCTTGTTCAGTTCCGACGGAGACAGACCGCTGTCAGACAGTGCCTGCTGTACCGGACCCATGGTAGCGTCTACCAGATCCTTGGTCAGTTCATTGAACTTGGCAACCGTCAGGTTGATATCCAGATGCTTCGGACCGCCGTTGGCATCCACTGCGATGAACGGAATGTTGATGTTTGTGGTCGTGGTGGAGGACAGCTCGATCTTTGCCTTTTCTGCGGCATCCTTCAGACGCTGTACGGTCATCTTATCGGAGGACAAGTCAATACCCTCTGTCTTCTTGAACTCGCTGACCAGCCAGTCAATAATTCTCTGGTCGAAGTCATCGCCGCCCAGACGGTTGTTGCCGGCAGTAGCCAGTACCTGCTGTACGCCGTCGCCCATCTCGATAATGGACACATCGAACGTACCGCCGCCCAGGTCGTAAACCATAACACGCTGATCCTCTTCCTTGTCAATGCCATAGGAAAGTGCAGCAGCGGTCGGCTCGTTGATGATACGCTTTACGTTCAGGCCGGCGATCTGTCCAGCATCCTTGGTTGCCTGACGCTGAGAATCGGTGAAGTAAGCCGGAACGGTGATAACCGCCTCTGTAACCGGCTGTCCCAGATATGCTTCCGCATCGGTCTTCAGCTTCTGGAGGATCATTGCGGAGATCTCCTGCGGGGTGTACTTCTTGCCGTCGATCTCTACTTTATAATCAGTACCCATGTGACGCTTGATAGAAGAAATGGTGCGATCCGGATTTGCGATGGCCTGACGCTTTGCGGTCTGACCAACCAGACGCTCTCCGGTCTTGGAGAAACCAACCACAGACGGAGTGGTTCTTGCGCCCTCTGCGTTGGGAATTACCACGGCCTTGCCGCCTTCCATAACAGCAACACAGGAGTTTGTTGTACCCAAGTCAATACCAATAATT
>OHYS01000883.1_pt1 | contig 11936 bp, 8 predicted proteins | sample 1580301 | NCBI WGS metagenome assembly OHYS01 (sample SAMEA3882531, study PRJEB24775) | human gut metagenome | biome: human-associated habitat; feature: intestine environment; material: feces | place: Netherlands | collected 2009/2010
CTGATTATTGTAAAAGAAAAGAGGAAAAAATAGATGGTACATTTTATTGGAGCGGGCCCCGGAGCCCCGGATCTGATTACGGTAAGAGGACAGAAGCTGCTTGGTGAGGCGGACATTATCATTTATGCAGGTTCTCTTGTCAATCCGGCACTGCTGGATCTGAAAAAAGAGGGCTGTGTGGTATATAACAGTGCAACCATGACGCTGGAGCAGGTGATTGATGTTATGAAAGAGGCCGAAAGCAAAGGCCAGACTGTGGCAAGACTCCACACGGGAGATCCGTGCCTGTACGGTGCAATCCGCGAACAGATTGATGCGCTCGATGCCCTTGGAATCGCTCACGATGACTGTCCGGGTGTCAGCTCTTTCTGCGGAGCGGCTGCTGCCCTTGAAATGGAATATACGCTGCCGGATATCTCCCAGAGTGTTGTCATCACCAGAATGGCCGGAAGAACACCGGTTCCGGAGCGGGAGAGCATTGCGTCTTTTGCGGCACATCAGGCAACGATGGTTGTATTCTTAAGCACGGGACTCTTAGAGGAACTTTCCCGTGAGCTGATTGCAGGCGGCTATACGGCAGATACTCCGGCAGCGATTGTTTACAAAGCAACCTGGCCGGAGGAGAAGACGTTCGTCTGCACCGTTGGAACACTTGCCGAGACGGCGAAAAAGAACCAGATCACCAAGACAGCGCTGATGATCATCGGAAATGCCGTTTCCCAGGGAAATTACCGCAGAAGTGATCTGTACAATCCGGCGTTTACCACCGAATTCCGAGAGGCAGAAAAATAAGATGAAAATAGCCATAGCAAGTTTTACAAGAAACGGATGCGTCTGGAATCAAAAACTCTGTGCGGCACTGAAAAAACACAGCTGTGAAGGATATGCACTGGAAAAGTACGGGAAAGAAGCGGGAATTCCTGCGATTGCACCGTCGCTTCCTGCATGGACAGAGCGCATGTTTCAGGAAATGGATGCGATTTTGTTTATCGGGGCGTGCGGGATTGCGGTGCGCAGTATTGCACCGTACGTGAAAAGTAAAAAGACAGATCCGGCGGTTCTGTGTATGGATGAACAGGGAAAGTTCGTGATTTCATTACTTTCCGGCCATATCGGCGGGGCAAACGAGCTGACGGAAGAAGTTGCAGCTGTAACGGGTGCGGTTCCGGTCATTACAACGGCAACGGATGTCAATCACAAGTTTGCGGTCGATGTCTTTGCTGTAAAAAATCATTGTGAAATTTGTGAGATGGAGCTGGCAAAAGAGGCAGCGGCGCTTCTGGTGGACGGAAAAACGGTTGGATTCTGCAGCCGTTTTCCGGTGGAGGGAACAAAACCGGAGGAACTGATCCCGGAAGAGGCGGCAAAACCGTCGATGGGAATCTGCATTACCACATCGGAAGAGGATTCGCCATATGAGAGAACACTTCACCTGATCCCGAAGGTGATCACCGTCGGCATCGGCTGTAAGAAGAATACACCGGCCGGCCGGATTGAAGAAAAGGTTCTTGCGGCACTTGCGGCGGCCGGGATTTCTCCAAAAGCAGTTCGACAGGCGGCAAGTATTGATCTGAAAGCGCAGGAGCCGGGAATTCTGCAGCTGGTGGAAAAGTATGGCTGGCAGTACCGGACCTTTTCTGCAGAAGAACTGGAAACAGCGGAGGGGGAATTTACGCCGTCTCCGTTTGTGAAGAAGATTACAGGAATTGACAATGTCTGTGAGCGCAGCGCAGTTCTCGCCGGCGGCAGACTGATAAAGAAAAAAAAGGCAGCGGACGGTGTAACAGTTGCACTGGCTGCGGCGGACTGGAGGGCAGTATTTTGAGTACAATTTTTGTCGTGGGCATCGGCCCCGGAGCATATGAAAAAATGACGATCGAGGCGGCGGATGCGCTGCGGAACTGCGATGTGATCATCGGCTATACCGTCTATGTGGATCTGGTAAAAGAACATTTTGCAGGAAAAGAATTTCTGACGACGCCGATGCGGAAAGAGGTGGAGCGCTGCCGTCTGGCATTTGAAACTGCGGCAGAGGGAAAACAGGTTGCTATGATCTGCAGCGGAGATGCCGGCGTTTACGGTATGGCAGGTCTGATGTATGAGCTTTCGGAAGAATGGCCTGATATTGAAATTAAGGTAATTCCAGGCGTGACCGCCGCAACGGGAGGCGCTGCCGTTCTTGGTGCACCGTTGATCCACGACTTCGCCCTGATCAGCCTGAGCGATCTTCTGACACCGTGGGAGAAAATTGAAAAACGTCTTCTGCTGGCATCGGAAGCGGATTTTGTCATCTGTCTTTATAACCCGGGAAGCCATAAGAGAGCGGATTATCTGGAAAAAGCGTGTGATCTGATGCTTCGTTACAAAGCGCCGGAAACCGTCTGCGGAATCGTAAGCCAGATCGGAAGAGACGGGGAGACGAGCCGGACCATGACGCTTGCAGAACTTCGCAATACAAAAGTGGATATGTTTACGACGGTATTTATCGGAAACAGTCAGACAAAGGAAATCCGGGATCACATGGTAACGCCGAGGGGATATCGCTATGAATAAAGTAATCGTCTTTGCCGGAACGACGGAAGGCCGGGAGATCTGCAGTTTTCTGAAGAAATATGAGATTGCATCCCTTGCCTGTACGGCGACAGAATACGGCAAGTGCCGGATCGAGGAGGGCGGTGCCCTGACGGTTCGAAGCGGAAGACTGACAGAAGAAGAGATGGAACAGCTTTTTGGCGAAGAACAGCCGGAAATGGTTATCGATGCAACCCATCCGTATGCCGATCTTGTGTCGGAAAATATCCGGTCTGCATGTGAAAAAGCAGGAAAAACGTATCTTCGGCTGCTGCGGCCGTCGCTTGCGGCAGATCCATCCTGCGTCATGGTCGATACGACAGAAGAAGCGGTATCGTATCTGGCGGGCACAGAGGGAAAGATTCTGGTGACAACAGGAAGCAAGGAACTCGCAAAATTTGCAGAGCTTCCGGATTATAAAAACCGTGTGTATGCCCGGGTGCTGCCGTTGCCAGGCGTAATTGCATCCTGCGCGGAACTTGGATTTGATGCCGCACATACCATAGGCATGCAGGGACCGTTTTCTATGGACATGAACGTTGCAATGCTGCAGTCGTTCCATGCCGAATGGATGGTAACGAAGGAATCCGGAAGAAACGGCGGCTTTGAAGAAAAAATTGAGGCAGCAAAAAAGGCCGGTGTCCGTGTCGTTCTGATCGGCCGTCCGAAAGAGGAAGAAGGACTCTCGGAGGACGAGGTCAAGCGGTATCTCGTTGAAAAATTTGATCTGTCCGTGAAACGGGACGTCGTGATCGCCGGAATCGGACCTGGTGCAGAAGCACAGATGACGCTGGCGCTCGTAGACGCGTGTGAGCAGGCGGATGTGCTGATCGGTGCGGGACGCATGACAAAAGCAGTAGAAAAATATCAGAAGCCAATGCTTGCAGAATACAGCCCGGAAAAGATTTACGAGTATCTGAAGGCGCACCCGGAATATGAAAAGATTGTTCTTCTGCAGTCGGGTGATGTCGGCTTTTACAGCGGAGCAAAGAAACTTCAGGCCGTCCTTGCGGAAGATGCGGATTTTTCTGTCCGTGTAGAGCCGGGAATTTCTTCGCTGGTTTATTTCTGTGCCAAAATCGGAGTGTCCTGGGAGGATGCAGCATTTGTGAGCCTGCACGGGCAGCACTGCAACTTTCTGGAGACGGTCCGCCGAAACCGGAAAACTCTGGCGATCGCCGGCGGAAAGGGCAGTGTCAGGGAAATCTGCCAGACGTTAAGTTCGTACGGCTGGGAGCAGATTGTGCTGCATGTGGGAACGGATCTGTCGTATCCGGAAGAACAGATTGTGACAGGAACCCCATTCGAACTTGCTAAAATGGAGTTTGCTCCGCTTGCGGTTCTTCTGTTTGAAAACCCGAATCCGGAACCAGAGTTTACAGCCGGCATGGCAGATGAAGTATTTCTGCGTGACAAAGTACCGATGACCAAGCGGGAAGTGCGCAATGCGTCTCTTTCACATCTGCAGCTTTCTTCGAATTCTGTTGTCTATGATATTGGATCGGGCACAGGTTCTGTTTCGATTGAGATGGCGCTTCGTGCAGCACAGGGAAAGGTATATGCGATAGAAAAAAATCCGGCAGCCGTTGCACTTCTGCAGGAAAATAAAAAGAAATTTGCAGTGGATCATCTGGAAATTATTGAGGGAACTGCACCGGAAGCACTCGAAGCACTCCCGGTTCCGACGCATGCATTTATCGGCGGGTCTGCCGGAAACTTAAAAGAGATTCTGGAACTGCTCCTGCGGAAGAATCCGAACATCCGCGTGGTATTAAATACAGTAACCGTGGAAACATTAGCGGAGGCAGCATCGTGTTTCAAAAAACTTGCGTTTGAAGAGCCGGAAATCGTCTGCCTGCAGGCTTCCAATGCGAAAAAGGCCGGAAGAAGCCATCTGATGATTGCCCAGAATCCGGTTTATATCTTTACAGCCCAGGGAGGTGCCAAAGAATGAAAGCACCAAGAATCATGCTGGCAGCAGGAAGGAGCGGAAGCGGGAAAACGATGATCACCTGCGGACTGCTCCGTGCACTGCAGCAGATGGGAAAGCAGCCCGCAGCGTTTAAATGCGGCCCGGATTATATCGATCCGATGTTTCACGAACAGGTAATCGGCGCCCCGTCGTGTAATCTGGATCCGTTTTTCACAGAGGAAGAAACAACACAGTATCTGTTCTGCAAACATGCAGCGGGTCATGACATTTCCGTATTGGAAGGCGTTATGGGGTATTACGACGGTCTTGGCGGAATTTCTACCAAAGGCAGCGCCTACGATCTCGCCGGTATGACAAAAACGCCGGTTCTTCTGGTTGTCGATGCCAAAGGCATGAGCGTTTCAGCGCTTGCCTTTATCAAGGGATACCTGCAGTACAAAGAGGACAGCCGGATCGTCGGTGTAATCTTTAACCGGATGTCAGAGATGCTGTACCGGGAGATCGCGCCGATGGCGGAAAAAGAACTTGGCATTTCCTGTGTCGGCTTTGTGCCGGAACTGAAGGAATGCCACTTAGAAAGCCGCCACCTCGGCCTTGTGATGCCGGATGAGGTGGAAAATCTGCAGGAGCAGGTCAATCTGCTTGCAGAAACACTGCAGAAGACACTGGATTTTGAAAAAATTCTTGCGATTGCAGAAGGGGCAGAAGAGCTCTCGGGAAAAATGCCGGAAGCCCTGCGTAAGGTGACAGAAAGCGAAGCAGCCGCCAAGGTGCGTGCTGCGAAGCCGATTCTTGCCGTTGCAAAGGATGAAGCATTCTGTTTCTTTTATCGAGATAACCTGGAGCTTCTCGCGTCACTCGGAGCCAAAATCGAATATTTTTCGCCGCTTTCCGATGCGGAGCCGCCAAAGAATACAGACGGATTTCTGTTCTGCGGCGGCTACCCGGAGCTGCACGCAGAAGAGCTTTCGGAAAACCAGACCATGAGAACGAAGATCCGCGATAACATCCGTCAGGGAATGCCGGTTCTTGCAGAATGCGGCGGTTATATGTACCTGTCAGAATCCATGGAGGATATGGATGGAAATGTGTATCCTATGGTACAGGCTGTTCCGGGAAATGTTTACCGGACAAAAAAGCTGGGAAGATTCGGCTATATCACCCTCACGCCAAACACGAAGGATACCTTTCGGAACGGCGGAAATCCGGTGCGCGGCCATGAGTTCCATTACTTTGACAGCACAGACTGCGGAAGTGCATGGCATGCGGCAAAACCGCTGCGGAAGCGGAACTGGGAATGCATTCATGCGACAAAACGGATGATGGCGGGATTCCCGCATCTTTACTATATGGCAAGTCCGCACCTCGCACTGGAATTTCTGGAGCAGTGTGTCTCTTACCGGAAAGAACAGGAGAAAACAAGATGAAAACAGCATTAGCAGCCCTGATTGTGGGCTATGGATTGGACCTGCTGCTTGGAGATCCCTCCTTTTTGTACCATCCGATCCGTGTGATCGGAAATCTCATTGCCCTGCTGGAAAAATGGCTGCGGAAGGTATTTCCGAAAACGCCAAAGGGAGAGCTTGCCGGAGGAGTTTTTCTCGTGATCCTCGTCTGTCTGGCGGGATACGGTGTTCCGGCACTGCTGCTCTTTGCGGCATTTAAAATTCATCCGGTCATCGGCTTCCTTTTGGAGGTTCTCTGGTGCTGGCAGATTCCGGCAACGAAATGCCTGAAGGATGAGAGCATGAAGGTCTATCAGAAATTAAAAGAAAACGATCTTCCGGGGGCGCGCTATGCGGTTTCCATGATCGTAGGACGTGATACGGAAAATCTTTCGGAAACAGGAGTGACAAAAGCTGCCGTGGAAACGATCGCGGAGAATACGTCGGACGGTGTCATTGCACCGCTCCTCTTTCTTGCCATCGGCGGACCGGCATTGGGCTTTCTGTATAAGTCCATCAATACCATGGATTCCATGGTGGGATACAAAAATGACAAATATCTGTATTTTGGACGGTGTGCGGCAAAGCTGGACGATGTCGTCAATTACATACCGGCGAGAATCAGCGCATGGCTGATGATTCTTGCGTCTGCATGCGAGCGCATGAACTGGAAAAATGCAGAAAAAATTTACAAACGCGACCGTTACTGCCACGCCAGCCCAAATTCTGCGCAGACAGAAGCAGTTATGGCAGGGGCGCTGGAAGTACAGCTTGCCGGAGATGCCGTGTATTTCGGCAAAGTCGTAAAGAAACCAACGATCGGCGATGACATCCGCCCGGTCGAGGCGGAAGATATCAAAAGAGCAAATCATCTGATGTATCTGACCTCGTTCCTCGGACTGGTGTTCTTTGCGGGAATCCGCGCGCTCTTTTTATTTCTGTAAAAAGAGAAGATAGAAACACAACGGAAAAGAGAAAGGAAGGCATATGGTATGAGACAAAATCCACATGGAGGAGACATTTACACGAAAAAATGCAGAGTCGATTTTTCTGTGAATGTCAATCCTCTTGGAACTCCGGAAAGTGTGAAAGAGGCGGTGAGAAAGAGCGCGGAATCGGTGGAACAGTATCCTGACGCACTGTGCCGGGACCTGACCCGGGCACTGTCGGAAAAGGAGCAGCTTCCAGAAGAAAATATCCTGTTTGCAAACGGCGCCGCGGAGCTTATTTTTGCCCTGACACAGGCTCTCCGCCCGAAAAAAGCGCTGATTGCAGCGCCGGGATTTGCAGAGTATGAAGCAGCACTTTCAGCGGCAGGGTGTTTTATCCGTATGTATCCGCTGCAAAAGGAAAAAGGCTTTCTTTTACAGGACGATTTCTGCGATGATCTGACCGACGATCTGGATCTTGTCTTTTTATGTAATCCAAATAATCCAACCGGCCTTACGATTCCGCAGGAGCTTCTTTTAAAGATCCTGGATAACTGCCGGGAGCGTAACATCTATCTGGTGCTGGATGAGTGTTTCATAGAATTTCTGCCGGAGCCGGAAAAAGTGACGATGCAGGGAAAACTGGACGAATATCCGAATCTGCTGATTCTGCGTGCGTTCACAAAGATTTACGCAATGCCGGGCCTGCGTCTTGGCTATCTGCTCTGCAGCGACGAGGATCTGCTGGATCGGATCAGCCGCAGCATGCAGTCGTGGAATGTTTCGATTCCGGCGCAGATGGCAGGCCTTGCCGCCCTGAACGAGGATGCTTACGTCAAAGAAGCACGGGAACTGATCGGAAAAGAACGTGCCTGGATGAAAGCAGAACTGGAAAAAGCAGGTCTTACCGTATGGGATTCCTGTGCAAATTATCTGTTCTTTGAGGGACCGAAAGGACTTGCCGCACGGCTGGAAAAAGGCGGCATTCTGATCCGCGACTGTTCCAACTACCCGGGCCTTGCCGACGGATATTACCGTGCAGCCGTACGCACACATGAAGAAAACCAGATTCTGACAGAAGCCGTTTCACAGATTCTGCAGTGGTTTTAGGAGGAAAAACGATGGCGAAAGTAATTATGATACAGGGAACGATGTCAAATGCGGGAAAGAGTCTGCTTGCGGCGGGCTTATGCCGGATTTTCCATCAGGACGGATACCGTGTAGCGCCGTTCAAATCACAGAATATGGCGCTGAATTCGTTTATTACGAGAGAAGGCCTTGAGATGGGACGTGCACAGGTCATGCAGGCGGAAGCGGCCGGGATCGAACCGTCCGTTTTGATGAACCCGATTCTGTTAAAGCCGACGAATGACACCGGTTCGCAGGTGATTGTAAACGGTGAGGTACTGGGAAACATGAGTGCGCGGGAATATTTTTCCCACAAAAAAGAGCTGATCCCGGACATCATGAAAGCGTACCATGCACTGGAAGAACAGTATGATATCATTGTGATCGAGGGAGCCGGAAGTCCGGCGGAGATCAACCTGAAAGCCGATGATATCGTCAATATGGGAATGGCAAAGCTTGTGGATGCACCGGTGCTCCTCGTCGGAGATATTGACCGCGGCGGCGTTTTTGCTCAGCTTTACGGTACCGTAGAGCTTTTAGAGCCGGATGAGCGCGACCGCATCAAGGGTCTGATTATCAACAAATTCCGCGGGGACAAAACCATCCTGGACCCGGGCGTTGTGATGCTGGAAGAAAAAACACACATCCCGGTGGTCGGCGTGGCGCCGTATCTCCACATCGAAGTGGAAGACGAGGACAGTCTGACCGAGCGATTCACCAGAAAAGAGGAGATCGGTCTCATTGACCTTGCGGTCATCCGTCTCCCGCGTATTTCAAACTTCACCGATTTCAACCCGTTCGAGCGGATCGAAGGCGTATCACTCCGCTACGTAAGCTCTGTCTCCGAACTGAAAAATCCGGATATGATTCTGCTTCCGGGAACGAAAAACACGATGGAGGATCTGCTCTGGATGCGTCAGAATGGTCTGGAAGCGGCCGTACTGAAGGCGGCTGCGGCCGGAAAAGTAATTTTCGGTGTCTGCGGCGGCTTCCAGATGCTCGGAGATACGCTGAGCGATCCGCTGCATGTCGAAGCCGGCGGAACGATCAAAGGAATGGGACTCCTGCCGATGGATACCGTATTTGCCGGTGAGAAGACGAGAACCCGCGCGGAGGGCGCTTTTGGAAAAACAGAAGGCGTTCTTGCCGGGATCGAGGGAACCCGGATCGAGGGCTATGAAATCCATATGGGAGAAACGGTGCGGAAAGAAGAAACAGAAGCATTCACGTTCATCGATGATCAGAACCGTGCTGATTCGGATAAGCTGGACGGTGCACAGAAAGGAAATGTGTACGGTACGTATGTGCACGGCATTTTCGACAAAGAAGAAGTTGCCGAGCGGATCGTGGAAGCACTTGCAAAGAATAAGGGAATTGCCATGGAGCAGATTCACGGTGTCGATTACCAGACATTCAAAGAGACACAGTACGATATTCTCGCAGATGCGCTGCGCGAGCATCTCGACATGAAGAAGATTTATCAAATTCTGGAAGAAGGGGCATAAAGATGAAGATAGAACTGGAGCAGGTAAGCCCGCACGAGATTGAAAAGAGAAGCTTTGAAATTATCACGGAAGAATTAAACGGAAGAACGTTTCCAGAGGATCAGGAACTGGTTGTAAAGCGGTGTATCCACACAAGTGCGGATTTTGATTATACGGATAATCTCTGCTTTTCGGAGCATGCGGTGGCAAAAGGCATCGAGGCGATCCGGGAGGGAGCCTGCATTGTGACGGATACGCAGATGGCAAGATCCGGCATCAACAAAAAGGTGCTTGCGCGCCACGGCGGTGAAGCGCTCTGCTTTATGTCAGACGAAGATGTTGCGGCAAGAGCAAAAGAAACCGGAAGCACCCGCGCGGCAGCCTGCATGGAAAAAGCGGCGGAGCTGGATAAAAAGCTGATTATTGCGGTTGGAAATGCGCCGACGGCACTGGTCCGCCTCTATGAACTGATCGGGGAAGGAAAAATAAAACCGGCGCTGATCATCGGAGTTCCGGTCGGCTTTGTCAATGTGGTACAGTCCAAAGAACTGATTATGCAGACCAATATCCCGTATATCGTGGCACGCGGACGAAAAGGCGGCAGCAATATCGCGGCGTGCATCTGCAACGCACTCCTGTATATGATGGATCAGGACCGCGGATATTAAAAATAGATGAAAAAACGGAAAGCAGAAGTCTTGACAGATTTCGAATCACCGTTTATACTATGGAACATGGAAAAAGGCTTGGAAGGGAACAAGTAGACGTACAAAAACGCGGACAGAAAGCAGCCGGCAGATGAGAGGCGCATGCAGGTTCTGTACGATTCGAATACATCCCGGAGTTGCGCACCGAATAAAACGGGCGGCAGAAGAACTATGATGCACGTTTTTAGTAGGCTGCGACGTAAGAGACGAACGTTACAGCGTCAGGGTATTCAGAGGTTTTGGATACCGACAAAGGCAGCTGCCGTGAGACAGCTGTGAAGTAAGGTGGTAACACGGGAGATACGGGCTCTCGTCCTTTGAATCGGAAAGGACGGGAGTCTTTTTGTATAAAAAACTTTGGTCCCAGACGGTAACACATACCCGAAAGTCAACCGAAAAAAGGAGAAAAACAAAATGCAGATTTATGACGAACTGATCGCCAGAGGCCTTCTGGCACAGGTAACCGACGAAGATGAAATCAGAGACCTGGTAAACAATGGAAAAGCAACGTTCTATATCGGATTCGACTGCACCGCAGACAGTCTGACCGCAGGTCACTTCATGGCACTGACCCTGATGAAACGGATGCAGATGGCAGGAAACAAACCGATCGCCCTGATCGGCGGCGGCACCACCATGATCGGTGACCCGTCCGGAAGAACCGATATGAGAAAAATGCTGACCCGCGAGGAGATCGACCACAACGCAGAGTGCTTCAAACGTCAGATGGAGCGTTTCATCGAGTTCGGCGAGGGAAAAGCTATGATGCTCAACAACGCAGACTGGCTGCTGAACCTGAACTATGTAGAACTGCTCCGTGATGTAGGTGCATGCTTCAGCGCCAACAACATGCTCCGTGCAGAGTGCTACAAACAGCGTATGGAAAAAGGTCTTTCCTTCCTGGAGTTCAACTACATGATTATGCAGAGCTACGACTTCTATCACATGTTCCAGAAATACGGCTGCAATATGCAGTTCGGCGGCGATGACCAGTGGTCCAACATGCTGGGAGGAACCGAACTGATCCGCCGTAAACTTGGAAAAGATGCCTATGCAATGACCATCACCCTTCTGACCGACTCTCAGGGCAAGAAGATGGGTAAAACCGCAGGAAACGCTGTATGGCTTGACCCGAACAAGACCAGCCCGTTCGATTTCTACCAGTACTGGAGAAACGTGGACGATGCCGACGTCTTAAAATGTATCCGTATGCTGACCTTCCTGCCGCTGGAGCAGATCGACGAGATGGATTCCTGGGAAGGAAGCAAGCTGAACGAGGCAAAAGAGATCCTGGCCTATGAGCTGACCTCCATGGTACACGGCGAGGAAGAAGCAAAGAAAGCGCAGGAAGGCGCACGTGCCGTATTCTCTACCGGAAGCTCCGAGCATATGCCGACCAGTGAACTTTCTGCAGAGGATTTCACGGACGATAAAATCGATATCGTAACCCTTCTTGTCAAAGCAGAGCTTGCAAAGACCAGAAACGAAGGACGCCGTGCCGTAGAGCAGGGCGGTGTATCCGTAGACGGTGAGAAAATCACAGATCCGAAATATGCCGTAGAAAAAGCAGCCTTCGGCGAGGACGGTATCGTTCTGAAAAAAGGAAAGAAGAATTTCAAAAAAATTTGCGTTAAATAATTAAGTGTGCTATTATAAAAGAATGGATTCCCGGAAGAAATTCCGGGACACACTGAATTATTTGGAGGACAAACAGTCATGGAAAAATATGGCGTAAACGA
>OHYS01000887.1_pt1 | contig 11892 bp, 9 predicted proteins | sample 1580301 | NCBI WGS metagenome assembly OHYS01 (sample SAMEA3882531, study PRJEB24775) | human gut metagenome | biome: human-associated habitat; feature: intestine environment; material: feces | place: Netherlands | collected 2009/2010
CTTCGCTTTGCATATTCGACCTCGTGCAGCAAAATGTCGCAGCCCTTGGCTTTTTCGGCAACCACCGGCAGGGGTGCGGTGTCCCCGCTGACCACGATGACCCCATCCTGTGTGACAAAACGATAGCCATAACTTTCCAGTGTGCCGTGGCTGACAGCAAACGCTTCCACCTGCACCCGTTCATCCCGGTAGATGATGCCTTCCTGTATCTCCTGCACCTGCACCTGATAACCCACCTCGTTGGCTCGCTCAAAGCCATGCAGACGAAAGTCGATGTCCACCGCATACGCCTGCAACAGGTGGTCGGTCATACGCTGCAAGCCCTTGGGACCAAACACCTTGAGCGGACTGCTGCGCTCCAGCACCCACGGCGTGAAGATAAGGTCGGCATAGCCCACCGTGTGGTCTGTGTGCAGATGGGTGCAGAAGGCGGTGGTCAGCAGGTCCGGTCGCAGCGGGTCGATGCCCTTATAGTACGCCTTGGATGCCTGCCGCACCACGCCCGGTCCAAAATCCACCAGGTAAGCCCGGTCGTCCACCACCACAGCGCAGGCAGGTCCGCTGGCGTTCGGGCAGGCGTTTGGGGTCCCTGTTCCAAGTAAAACCAATTTTGTTGACATAACGTTCATTCTCCTCTTTTAAATCAAAAGGAGGCTCTGCGAACTGCTCACAGAACCTCCTGTCCTTTTTTGTGTTATTCGTCGCTGTCAGGGAACTGCTGGCATTTTTTTCGATAATAGAAGATGAACAGCAGCGCTGTCAGCGTCCATGAGATTGGATAGCTGTAAAGGATGGTGTCGATGACCGGCTTGAGCGGAACGATGAACCAAACCCACAGCACTCTGAGTACGCACACACCGCCGCAGGTCATCAGCATCGGCACCAGCACGTCGCCGGTACCGCGCAGCGCACCCGAGTAGACTTCGATAAAGACATACACTGCATACGCCGGCGCCATCAGGGTCATCATGTGCATTCCGATTTCGATGACGGTGGCATCGGTGGTGAACATCTGGTAGACATACTTTCCAAAAATCAGGAAGACTGCGCTGATGACGACCGAAGCGCCCATTGCCATCCCGATACAGATGCGCACGCTTTTGCGCATCCGTCCAAACTTGCGCGCGCCATAGTTCTGTCCCACAAAGGTGGTGATGGAGATGCCAAAGGCGCTGATGACCATCCAGAAGAAGGAGTCGATCTTTCCATAGGCAGTCCATGCCGCCATCGTGTTGGTTCCGAAGGAGTTGAGCTAGGTCTGGATGATGATATTGGATGCACTGTACATCACCGACTGCAAGCCTGCCGGCAGACCAATTTTCAGCAGCAGCTCCAACGCATCACGGTGAAAGCGAACCTGTTTGAGTTCCAGCCGGAAAATATCCTTGGAGCGGCACAGCGCCAGCACCACCAGCACCGCACTGACTCCCTGGGCAAACACCGTTGCAATGGCAGCACCCGCTACGCCCATATGGAAAAAGACAACCAGGACTACGTCCAGCAGAATATTGATAAAACAGCAGACAATCAGATAGTACAGCGGACGGCGGGAATCTCCGACCGCACGCAGGATGCTGGAACCTACATTATAAATGAAGACAAAGATGATTCCGGCAAAATAGATGCGCAGGTAGGTGGTAGACGGTGCGATGACCTCCTCGGTGGTGTTCATCCAACGAAGCATCATCGGAGACAGCCAAATTCCAATCACAGAGATGACCACGCTGCCCACCACCGAAAAGGCAAACGCGGTATGCAGTGCATTTTGCAGTCCCTGCTTCTCCCTTGCGCCGTAATACTGGGAGATGACCACCGTTGCACCGGAAGAAAGTCCGACAAAAAAGCCGACAATCAGGTTGATGATCTGGCTGGTGGAGCCGCCCACCGCCGCCAATGCTTCGGTACCGACAAATCTTCCTACGACAACTGCGTCTGCCGTGTTGTAGATCTGCTGAAAAAAGGTGCCCAGCACAATCGGAAAAAAGAAAATCAGCAGCTGTTTCCAAATCACACCGTTGATGATCCGGTTCTCTTTGTTCTGCACATTTTCCATCTCGATTCCTCCTCCAAAAAGCTTTTTGCAAGACCCTGATCAGTCCTGCCTATAAATATATAGCATAATCGACCCTTGCTTGTCGAGAGAAAAACTTAAAATTTTTCTGATTAAAAAATCACAAAGCCCCTTTTTTCAAATTTAGAAAAAAGGGGCTTTGTCAACCTCAATAATTTCTGCGGTCATCCTCGGCTTTTGCCGCAGCGACCATCTTCATTTCGATCCACCGCTCTTTGGTAATCAGTACCTGTCTGGGCTTGCTGCCCTCAAACGGACCGATGATACCTTTTTCCTCCATCGCATCCATCAGGCGGGCTGCACGCGCATAGCCCAGCTTCAGCCTTCTTTGCAGCATGGAGGTGGATGCCTGCCCGGTTTCCACCACAATCTCAATCGCGCTGGGCAGCATCTCGTCCTCGTCCGAGAATCCGCCGCCCTCGTCCTTGCCACCCTTCTTCTTGTTGTCGGAAACGGCATGGCGGTCGATCTCCTGCAAAATCTGCTCGTCATAGGTCATCTTCTGACCGGACTGCTTGATAAATTCGATGATGCGCTCGACCTCCCCGTCGGTCACAAAGCAACCCTGAACGCGGGTCGGTTTGGAGGAACCGATGGGAGAAAAGAGCATATCGCCTCTGCCCAGCAGTTTTTCTGCACCGCTGGAATCGAGGATGGTGCGCGAGTCGATCTGAGAGGAAACCGCAAAGGCGATGCGGGAAGGGATGTTCGCCTTGATGACACCGGTGATGACGTCCACCGACGGACGCTGGGTAGCAATGACCAGGTGCATTCCTGCCGCACGCGCCATCTGTGCCAGACGGCAGATGGAATCCTCCACCTCGCCCGGCGCTGCCATCATCAGGTCGGCAAGCTCGTCGATGATGATGACAATCTGCGGCATCGGTTTAAGCCCGTTCTTCTCTGCCGCGCGGTTAAAACCGGTCATATCCCGCACACTGTAATCCTTAAACAACTGATAGCGGTTGAGCATCTCGTTGACCGCCCAGGACAGTGCGCCTGCTGCCTTTTTCGGGTCGGTGACCACCGGGATGAGCAGGTGTGGGATGCCGTTGTAGATGCCCAACTCCACCATCTTCGGGTCGATGAGCACCAGCTTTACCTCCTGCGGAGTGGAGTGGTAGAGCATACTGACAATCAGCGAATTGATGCAGACCGATTTACCGGAGCCGGTCGAGCCTGCAATCAGGGTGTGCGGCATCTTGGCAAGATCCGCTACGGTGACCTTTCCGGCAATATCTCTGCCAAGCGCCACCGCCAGCGGACTTTTTGCCTGCTGAAATTCCGGCGAGTCGATGATCTCCCGGATGGAAACGGTGCTGACCACCTTGTTGGGCACCTCGATGCCCACCGCAGGCTTGTTCGGGATGGGCGCCTCAATGCGGACTCCCGATGCGGCAAGGTTGAGGGCGATGTCATCGGCAAGGTTGGTAATCTTGCTGATCTTCACCCCTGCCGACGGCTGCAATTCATAGCGGGTGACCGCCGGTCCGCGTGCAATGTCGATGATGCGGGTCTGCACGCCGAAGCTTTGCAGGGTGGACACCAGCTTTTCAGCATTGGTGCGCAGCTCTTCCTGCAAATTGCTCTCGTTGGGTTTTTCAATCTCATTTAAAATCTCAATCGGCGGTTTGATGTACTCCGGCTCTTCCTCTTCCGGCTGCGGCGCATCGACCGAATGGGATGCGCCCTGCAAATCCATTCCCTGAGCCGCTATCCGGTCGGCAGACACCTGGATAATCTCATGCGTCTGCTCCCTGCGGCTGCCGGTCGGCGGCTCCGGCTCCAGATGGATGTTGTCCGGTTGAAACGGTACCGGCTCCTCCTCTTCGACCATCGGCATTTCCTGCGGCTGGAAAAATACCGGCTCTTCCTCTTCGGCGATTGGCGTTTCCTGCGGTGCGGCTGGCTGGAAAATCTCATCCATCTCCGATTCCGTCGGTTCTTCCTGCACATGCTGTCCAAAGTGGAAGTTTTGCATCGAGATAAATCCATCAGCGATGTCCTCTTCCTCCAAAAGCGGCTGTTGCTCTGTCTGCTCCCAGGAAAATCCGGTCTGACAAGGGTCGCCCATCCTTTCTTCATGCAGGTGAGACGGGTGGTCCCAATCGGCAGAATCCACCACCGGTCGCACCCCTGCGTTTGGCATATTGGATTTCAGGGTATGCAGCACTGCCTGGTCCTCCCGCGCATAACCGCTGCCGGCTGCCGGTGCGACCCGATTGATCAGGTCGTCCAAATACGGAGAGGAAAGCTGTGATTCCTGCTCGTCCACCGGTTCTTCCGGCGGATTCCAGAAGCTGTCGCTTTCCACCGACTGCTCCAGCTCCCGTCGCTCGGCAGCAATCTGCTCGGCGCGCTGCTGTTCCTGCCGCTTTTGTTCGGCGCGTTCCAACTCCAGCTTTTCCCTCATGGCTGCCCTGCCTTTTTCGGTGTCCTCCTGTGCCTGGCGCAGCCGCTCCAGCTCCTCCTCTTTTTTGCGCTTGGCATTAAAAAAGCTGTCGGTTTGCAACCCGTCCTCCTGCTCGGCGCGCTTGCCTGAGCCTAACGGGATATTGATGTTAAAGCGAGGCTTGGTCGGCGCCTGCCCTTCCTCCATCATCTGCTCCTGGCGAAGCTGCCGCTGCTGATTGCGGATCTCCGAATGGGCGACATAGACCTCCTCCATCTTCTGCATCGGTTTTTTTGCCGACTGATACAGCCCGATCAGTGTCCCGCCGGTCAGTACCATCAGCACCACAAAAATCAGCAGGACCATCGTCACCTTGGCTCCGGTGGGACCAAACCAGTAGAGCAGCGGCAGACCGAACAGCCCCGAAACCGCTCCTCCTCCGTGTCCGTCCACGCCGTTTTGAAAGAGTGAGAGGAACTTTTCAATCAGGTTGCCGTTTGGGATGCCCGAGCCGAACACCTGGGTCGCTCCGCTGAGCAGGCAAATCAGCAGCATCGACTGCCATACCTTGTGCCCGACCAGACCGATAGGCTTGTCCAGCGCGGTCATGATGGAAACATAGAACAGCAGGGGAGCAATCAGATAGGCGCTCCATCCAAACATCCCCAGAAAGAAATTGTGAATCCAGTTCCAGACGTTCTGTCCCTCCACCAGTGTGGTCGCCATAATAAAGACTGCCACTGCAAAAACGACGATTGCCCAAAACTGCTGTCTGGAGTGCAGCTCGCGTTTTTTGCGCTCCCGTTCGGTCGCAGCCGCGCTCTTGCTTTTGGTGCGCGAGGATGTTTTTTTGGTTGCCATAGTCTGCCAAGCCTCCCTGTTGTCCATGTTTCTATCATAAAAAGTAATCTAAAAAAATCTGTTTTTTTGCGGCAGCTTCACCTGTTTTCCCGGGGAAAGCTCCTGCCGCAGAAAATCGTGCGGGTCGGTGGAAAGGATGCGTTCCACCAAAAGCTGTCCGTTTTGTATCCTGCCTTGCAGCGCTGCCGTTTCCGAAAGCAAAACAGTGGTCGGCTGCTCTGACTGCTCTGCCATCATCTGCTGCATCGCCCAAATTGGTGTCACCGAATGAAGGATCATCGTCTGCTCCCTCCTTTTTTGGGTCGGACCGCAGATTTTACTCCCTTTTCTTTTTTCTCAATCATCCGGTACAGGCAGGAGATGGCTTCGCTCAGTCCTCCTAAATGGTCGATCAGCCCTGCCTGCACCGCCTTTTCTCCATCCAAAACGGTGCCGACGTCCATCACCAGCTCCCCGGTGTTCATCATCAGCCGACGAAAATCCTTCGAGGAGATGCCGGAGTTGTCGGTGACAAAGCGCACGATGCGTTCCTGCATCCGGTCAAAATAGGAAAGGGTCTGCGGAACGCCCAGCACCAGACCGTTCATCCGCACCGGATGCACCGTCATGGTGGCGGAAGGCGCGATGAAGGACTGCTTTGCGCTGCACGCCAGCGGCACACCGATGGAATGTCCGCCGCCCAGCACCAGCGACACGGTCGGCTTTTTCATGCCGGAAATCAGCTCGGCAATGGCAAGTCCCGCCTCGACATCTCCACCGACGGTGTTGAGAATAATCATCAGCCCTTCGATGGAAGGGTCCTGTTCGATGGCGACCAGCTGCGGAATGACGTGCTCATACTTGGTGGTCTTGTTCTGCGGCGGCAGGATATAGTGACCCTCGATCTGACCGACGATGGTCAGACAGTGGATGACGTGCTTGGCTGCGGTCATGGTGACCGAGCCGGACTGGATGATTTGGCTGGTTTGCTCCTCCAAATCCTCCGGCTGCTCCTGCGGCTGGTCGACCGGCAGCTCTTCACAGACCGGTTTCCTCCGATTGTTTTTCTTTTGATTGTGGCTCATGCGCACACCTCCATAGATTCGATTTCCTTCTCTAGTGTGCGCTGCTGTCGACCAGCTTATCCGTCCAGTTTTTCAGGATGCTCTCTTTATTATAAACGGATTTTTCAAACGAATCAACCAAAGCCACTCGGATATTGTCGTCATTTTGTAAAAGAAAATCAAAAAGGTTTTGTCTGCCACAATCAATCCAGACAAAACCTTTTTGCGTCAGCTTATAAAACCTTGACCATCATCAGCTCTTTTAAGGAGCTTCCATCCTCCAGCCGGATGGCGTTGGGCTTTTCGCCTGTGCACACAAAACCCATCTTGTGGTAGAGCTCAATCGCCCGCTGGTTCCCTTCGATGACCTCCAGCTCCGGCTGCTCGAGCTTCTCCTGCCTTGCTTTGTCAATCATCTCTTCAAACATCGCCGTTCCGATGCCCAGTCCCCAATAATCCTTCAGCAAGGCGATGGCGACCTGCCCGCGGTGTCGGGTCTTGCGCCAGCGGTTCAAGTCAAGCTGACAGTTCCCCGCCAACTTTCCCTCCACCTCGCAGACGAGCATCAGCACATCGGGAGAAACAAGCTGCCTTTCCAGATAGGTCGCCTCCTGCTCTGCTGTGACGGCAAATTCGTCCGGGTAGCGCATCAGGTAAGGTGTCTGCTCATAGCAGGCTTTCATGTATGCAATCATCGGTATAGCATCCTCTTTGCAAACGGCACACAGCAGCGCTGTTCTGCCGTCTTTTAAGGTGATGGTTTTGTTTTGATATTCCACAGTTCCTTTCCTCCCTTGTGCTGTGATAGAAAAGAGCGGGGAAAATCTCCCCGCTCTTAGGTGGTATGTTTTGCCGCTTATGCTTTGTTGATCGAGCCAAACAGCTCCATCTTCTCTTTTACCTTTTCTTTGATTGCTTCAAAGCCCGGTTTGAGGACCTTTCTTGGGTCGAAGCCCTTCTTCTGCTGGTCCATGTTTTCCTCAAAGTATTTGCGGACTGCTGCGGTGAATACGATCTGGCATTCGGTGTTTACATTGATCTTGGAAACGCCCTTGGAGATTGCATCCTTGACCATCTCGTCAGGAATGCCGGTGCCGCCGTGCAGAACCAGAGGCATGGTGCCGGTCTTTTCCTGGATCTGAGCCAGGACGTCCAGACGCAGACCTGCCCAGTTTTCTGGATATACGCCGTGGATATTGCCGATGCCTGCTGCCAGCATATCAACGCCCAGCTCGCAGATGCTTGCGCACTCATCCGGGTCTGCGATCTCGCCGCCGCCCAGCACGCCGTCTTCCTCGCCGCCGATTGCGCCTACCTCAGCCTCAACCGAGATTCCTTTGGAGTGAGCCAGTGCAACGATTTCCTTTGTCTTTTCTACGTTCTCTTCGATGCTGTATTTGGAGCCGTCGAACATAACCGAGGAGAAGCCCTTCTCGATACATTCTTTTGCTGCCTCATAGCTGCCGTGGTCCAGATGCAGAGCAACCGGAACGGTGATGCCCAACTCTTTGATCATGCCGTTTACCATGCCGACGATGGTGGTGTAGCCACCCATGTACTTGCCTGCACCCTCGGAAACGCCCAGAATAACAGGGGAATTATTTTCCTGAGCGGTCAGCAGGATGGCTTTGGTCCACTCCAGGTTGTTGATGTTGAAGTGACCCACTGCGTAGTGACCCGCTTTTGCTTTGTCCAGCATTTCTTTTGCAGAAACTAACATAATAAAGATCCTCCTTATTTTAAAAAACGATTCCTCCTCCGGGATATGGGAAAAGCTTTTTTTCATTGCTTTTATTATAAACAATAACGGTAGGAAAATCAATCGCTTTTCTTTTTTGCCGTTTCGCTCTTGACAAAATCTTTTCTTTTGTTAGTTCCGTTTGACCGTATCTTAACAGAAAAAGAGTCTTTTTCGACTGCATTTTGTTGACTTCTGAACAAAAAAGGCATAGAATAAAAGTAGAGTCTATTGATTTTGTATAGTTTTACGGCGGTTGTTCCAACTGCGTCAATCGCCGCCAGAAAGGATGATTTTGCATGAACTATCTTGATACATACAACCTCTGGAAATCAAAGCAGCTGGAGGACCCGGACCTGATTGCAGAAATGGTCGACATCGAAGGAAACGACTATGAGATTAAAGAACGCTTTGTAAAAATGCTGGAATTCGGCACCGCCGGTCTGCGCGGCATCCTTGGCGTAGGCACCAACCGCATGAACATCTACACCGTTGCTCTGGCTACCCAGGGCATGGCGGATTATATCAACGAAAAATATGAAAATCCATCGGTTGCCATCGCTTATGACAGCCGCATCAAGAGCGACCTGTTTGCCCGTGTGACCGCCCGCGTCTTTGCAGCAAACGGGGTCAAGGCTTATCTCTTCAAGGAATTGATGCCGACCCCTACCTTGTCCTTTGCCGTTCGTCAGCTGCATTGCAGCGCCGGCATCGTTATCACCGCCAGCCATAACCCAGCCCAGTACAACGGCTACAAGGCATACGGCGACGACGGCTGCCAGCTGAACCCGCAGGCTGCTGCCAAGGTGCTGGAACTTGCCAGCAAGACCGACATCTTTGATGGGGTCAAAAAGATTTCTCTGGAGCAGGGTCTGCGCAGCGGCATGATTGAGTATATCTCCGACGAGCTGGTCGACCAGTATCTCGACCGCGTCTTTGCACTGCGTGTCAGCAAGGCACCGGTACAGCCAAGTCACCTGAAGGTGGTCTACACCCCACTCAACGGCACCGGCAACAAGCTGGTCCGCCGCATCCTGGGAAGAATCGGCATCGAGGACATCGAGATCGTACGCGAGCAGGAGCGACCGGACGGCAACTTCCCGACCTGCCCATACCCGAACCCGGAGGAAAAATCCACCTTGCAGCTGGGCATCCAGCTGTGCAAGAGCATCGACGGCGACCTGGTGCTTGCCACCGACCCGGACGCTGACCGCGTTGGCATCGCCGTCAACCACCACGGCGAATACATCCTGCCGACCGGCAACGAAGTCGGCGTGCTGATGCTCGACTATATTGCAAAGCAGCGCATCGCACAGGGAACCATGCCTAAAAATCCAATCGCTGTCAAATCCATCGTGTCCACCCCGTTGGCAGATGTGGTTGCCAAAAGCTACGGCATCCAGATGATCAACGTCCTCACCGGTTTTAAATACATCGGCGAGCAGATTACCCTGCTGGAGCAGAAGGGCGAAGAAAACCGCTTCCTGCTGGGCTTTGAGGAAAGCTACGGCTATATGACCGGCGGTCATGTCCGCGACAAGGACGCTGTCAACGGCGCCATGATTATCTGCGAAATGGCAGAGTACTACAAAAAGCAGGGCAAGACGCTGATTGACGCGCTCAACGACATCTTCTCCCGCTTTGGCGTCTATGCTGCCAAGGTCAAGGGCTACACCTTTGAAGGTACCGAAGGAATGGACAAGATGACCGGCATCATGAAGAAGCTGCGCGAAAATCCACCGAAAGATTTTGGCGGCTACAAGATTCTGTGCTGCTCGGACTACCTGATTTCCAAGCGCAGGGACTTCCGCAGCGGTGGACAAACCGACATTCTGCTGCCGACCTCCAACGTGCTGGAATATGACCTGGAAAACAACCTGAAACTGATTGTTCGTCCGTCCGGCACCGAGCCGAAAATCAAGGTTTATCTGACCATCGTGACCAACGACAAGGCACAGGTTGAAACCATCGAGCAGCGCCTGATTTCCAGCGCCGACCTTCTGATGAAATAAGTTTGCCTTTTCCTTTTATGGATGGAGCTGTATGCAGCTCCATCCATTTTTGTTTTTTCTGCCCTTTGGTTTATTTTGCGCAAAAAGCACAGTGATTTTATGTGATTTTTATTCATGTGAATGTTGAGATTTCTCTTGCATTTTACATTCAGCTTGCTATAATAAAAGTTGTCTTGAAGCGTATGATAGCAAACGCTTTATTTTTTTAGAAAAGGATGGGAGCAATGAAGAAATCGTATGAACTGGATATGTGCAATGGACCAATCCTCGGAAAGATTCTGGTCTTTGCCATCCCGCTGATGATCTCCGGCATTTTGCAGCTGCTTTTCAACGCTGCGGATATCATCGTTGTCGGTCGTTTCACCGGAAGCCAGGCGCTGGCTGCTGTCGGTTCAACCAGTGCGCTGATCAACCTGATCATCAATCTTTTTATCGGCGTTTCGGTCGGAGCCAATGTCGTTGTTGCGCGCAATTACGGCGCCAAGGACTATGACGGCATCCACGGCGCGGTACACACCTCGGTATTGACCGCCATCTGGGGCGGCATCATCTTGATTTTTGTCGGCATCCTGCTGGCTCGTCCGATGCTGGAAATGATGGGCACCCCGGAAGATGTCATCGACCTGTCGGTTCTGTATATGCGCATCTACTTTGTAGGAATGCCCGCTTTTATGATGTACAACTTCGGCGCTGCCATCCTGCGTGCCATCGGTGACACCAAGCGCCCGCTCTACTTTTTGACCCTGTCGGGCGTGGTCAACGTCGTCCTCAACCTGTTCTTTGTCATCGTCTTTCACATGGGTGTGGCAGGTGTTGCGCTGGCGACCATTATTTCCCAGGCAATTTCCGCATTTTTGATTATCCTGTGTCTGATGAAGATGGACGGTCCCTGCCATCTGGACTTTAAGCATCTGAAGTTCCACCCCGAGCAGCTCAAATCGATGCTGCGCATCGGTCTGCCTGCCGGTTTACAGGGAGCCATCTTCAGCATTTCCAACGTCCTGATTCAGTCCTCCGTCAACTCTTTCGGCTCTCAGGTCATGGCGGGCAACACCGCCGCGGGCAACATCGAAGGCTTTGTCTACAACTCGATGAACGCTGTTTACCAGACCTCCCTGAGCTTTACCAGCCAGAACATGGGCGCCAAAAAGTTTGACCGTATCAACAAGATTCTCTTCCAGTGTCTGCTGGTGGTCACTGCCATCGGTCTGGTGATGGGTGGCGGCGCTTACCTACTGGGCGAGCCGCTGCTGGGCATTTACACCTCCAGCCCGGAGGTCGTTTCCTACGGCTTGATTCGACTCAAATACGTCTGTGCAACCTACTTCCTCTGCGGCTTGATGGACGTCATGGTCGGCACCATCCGCGGCATGGGATATTCCATTATGCCGATGCTGGTTTCTCTGACCGGTGCGTGCGCATTCCGTGTCATCTGGATTTTCACCATCTTCCAGATGGACCGCACTCTGGACTGTTTGTACATCTCCTACCCTATCTCCTGGGTATTGACCGCAGGTGTTCATCTCATCTGCTACTTTGCCGTCCGCAAGAAAGCCTTTGCCCGCGCTGCTGCCCAATAACCTACTTTTTCTTTGCTAAAAAGAAAAAGTAGGCAAAAAGAAAAGCGTTCCGCTTCGCGGTGTTCTTTCGGAGGCTTGCTAAAACGCAGGCATCCTACTTTTTCTTTACTAAAAAGGAAAAGTGGGCAAAAAGAAAAGTTTTCCGCTTCGCGGTGTTCTTTCGGAGGCTTGCTAAAACGCAGGCATCCTACTTTT
>OHYS01000910.1_pt1 | contig 11582 bp, 5 predicted proteins | sample 1580301 | NCBI WGS metagenome assembly OHYS01 (sample SAMEA3882531, study PRJEB24775) | human gut metagenome | biome: human-associated habitat; feature: intestine environment; material: feces | place: Netherlands | collected 2009/2010
AAATATGGATCAGGCCGTCGATACCCTCCTCGATCTCGACGAACACACCGAAATTGGTGAAGTTGCGAACCTTGGCCTTGCATTTCGTACCTACGGGATAGCGGGTTTCGATATCGGCCCAGGGATCGGGAGTAAGCTGCTTGATGCCCAGCGACATCTTGCGCTCGTTACGGTCGAGGGTCAGGATGACTGCCTCTACCTCGTCGCCCACCTTCATGAAATCCTGTGCCGAACGCAGGTGCTGGCTCCAGGACATCTCCGATACGTGGATCAGACCCTCTACACCCGGTGCGATCTCGACGAACGCGCCGTAGTCGGCCATCACGACAACCTTGCCCTTCACGTGGTCGCCCACCTTCAGGTTGGGATCCAGCGCCTCCCAGGGGTGCGGAGCGAGCTGCTTCAGACCCAATGCGATACGTTTCTTGGCATCGTCGAAGTCGAGGATAACCACGCGGATCTTCTCGTCGAGCGAAACGATCTCTTCGGGGTGGTTGACGCGGCCCCACGACAGGTCGGTGATGTGGATCAGACCGTCCACGCCGCCCAGATCGACGAACACGCCGTACGAAGTGATGTTCTTGACCGTACCCTCGAGGATCTGGCCCTTCTCGAGCTTCGACATGATTACCTGCTTCTGCGCCTCGAGCTCGGCCTCGATCAGCGCCTTGTGCGAAACGACGACGTTACGGAACTCCTGGTTGATCTTCACAACCTTGAACTCCATCGTCTTATCTACATATACATCGTAGTCGCGGATCGGCTTCACGTCGATCTGCGAACCCGGCAGGAAGGCCTCGATGCCGAATACATCGACGATCATACCGCCCTTGGTGCGGCACTTGATGTAACCCTTGATGATTTCGTCCTTCTCGAGGGCCTCGTTCACACGATCCCACGACTTGAGCTGACGCGCTTTCTTGTGCGAAAGAGCCAGCTGACCGTTCTTATCCTCGGCAGACTCGACGTAAACCTCGATCTTGTCGCCTACCTTCAGATCCGGGTTGTAACGGAACTCCGAAATGGGGATGATACCCTCGCTCTTGTAGCCGATATTGACGACCACTTCGCGCTTGTTGATACCGATGACCGTACCTTCGGTCACCTCGTTTGCGGCGATGTTCGAAAGAGTCTTGTCATAAGCCTCGCCGATCTGCTCTTTGGGCTGGTCGTAAACGCCCAGGTCGTTTTCAAACGCGTTCCAGTCAAAGTTCTCGTTTGCAACTTTTTTTGCTTCTTCCATGTGGAAATTAAATGCGATGCAATCGCTCGTTAAATGGTTAATAATAAAACACTCCCCTCGCGCATCGTGCGCATACGGGGAGTGCAAAGATAGGAAGAAATCGGCAATCTGCAAACTTTCGACCTTTTTTACGCAGAAAATCAATGCGTATGGACGGGCAGCGGAGCCGAAGGTACGGCCGGGCCGCGATAGGAGCGGATCACCAGCCCCACGCCGAAGAAGATAACCAGCGCGCAGAGCGCCGTGTCCAGATGCAGCCGGTCGAGGCCCATCGCCACCGACAAAATCACCGCCAAAACGGGTTGCAGGTAGGTATAGATGCTCGAAACGGTCGGCTGCACGTATTTGAGCGAATAGTTCAGCAACAGGTTCGGGACATACGTCGGCACGAAGACCACGAACAACGTCGCCAGCAGGATGTCGGTATCCATCGCCGCGAAATCAGTATGCACCAACTCCCGGGCACCGAACGGAAGCACCATCAGCGCCGCCAGACAATAGACCCAGCGCAACATGGTGACGACATCGTACCTGGCGATCAACTTTTTGAACCAGACCATGTAGCAGGAAGTAGCCAGGGCGCAGCCCGCGATCATCAGGTTGCCGACCAGTCCGGAGTGCGTATGTCCGCCGCTGGCTCCCAGCAGGACGACACCCACCGCACCTGCCATGCCCAACACCAGACCGGCGATCTTGAGGCGCGTGAATTTATCGATACCGAGCACCACGGAAATAAGCAGCACCAGCAGTGGCGTGATCGTGTCGATGATCGATCCGTCGATGGGCGACGTGCGGGACAAACCGTACATGAGCAGCACCTTGCGGATTACGCCGATCAGCAGGGCCGCACCGATCATCGTCTTGATGTCCTTGCGGGCGATCGGCTTCGCCTTGCTCCAAAGCAAAGGAACGAGCGAGAAAAGTGCCGCCGCGCAAAGCGAAGCGGTAACCAGCGCGATCGGGGCCACGTACTTCGACAGCACGAGGTTGTAAAAGGGATAGTCGCATGCCCAGATGATGTTGCACAACAGCAACGCCAAATGGGACTTCACCAAAAGATTCAACGGAGTCGCTTGCACCATACGCTAAAGAAGCTGCCGCCTGCGGATCCAGCAACCTGCCGAACCGTCGCGGTTTCCCTGCATTCCGGGCAAATACCGTGCAAGACACAACCGACAAGCCGGACACTTGCGCCGAAACGCCTCGGAAAATCCGACCGTTTCGGCCGACCCTCAGCTCCCCGCCGCCAACAAAACGCCGGAGCCCGACCGCCCCGGCGCATAATACCCGACTCACCGATCCCCGTCCTTCGATGAAAGGACCGGATCAATCGTCGTCACGATCGTCGTGGTTCTCCCGGTCATCGTGCAGACCTGCGACCGACTGCCGGAGCGTATTGTCGGGTGCGAGGGGTTTGCCGCCGTTGGCGACGTATTCCATCAATACGTCGGGCACGAGCCACTGCGTAGTCTCGCCGTTCGTATATTCGAGTCCCTGGTAATTCTTGAAAACATAGTCGCCCATCGCCACCTTGTATTTACGGCCGGACACCAACCCGGGAAAGATCACCTCTACCGCATCGTACCCGTCGGTACGGATCACGTACGGTGCGGTCGAGAAGAGGTCGATCCGATGCGACTCGCCCTTATTGACCGTGTCGTTGTATTTGGTCAGCACCATTTTGCTCATCTGTTCGGGCGTCATCTCCATCACGCTGACAGAAGAAATGAAAGGATCCAGGTCATATATGTCGCTCCGTGTCAGGTCGCCTTTCGAAAGGCTGTCGCGGCGAATCCCCCCGTAGTGGTAGAAAGCCACGTCGCTGCCCGACTTGCGTTTGAGCGCCTGGAGGAAGATGTTGGCCACCCCCACCTTGTCGGCCGTAGCGGTCAGCTCTCCGGCCTTCTCCTTCAGCACCGGATTGTTGCGGTAGGTCTCGACCATCTCCTGATAAACCGGGTCGGGCGCGTAGTCGGCCAGCGGAACCAGCCGGAACGACAGGGACCGGATCTCCTTGCCTCGCAGTCGCACCTCGGTAACCCCCACCATGTTCAGGTTGCGGCCCGTCTGCGTGATGAGCACGCCGTCCTCCACCTCGTTGATCCGCTCGTGGCTGTGCCCGCCGATAATCAGGTCGTATTCCGAGGCTTCGTCGGCCAGTTCCCGGTCGTATTTCGAACCGATGTGTGTCAGCGCCACCAACACCTGACAACTGTCGCGCAGGTATTCGTACTCCTCGAGCGTCCGCACGGCATCCGTAAAACGCAACCCCTCGAAGATGGCGTCGTGGCCGTCCGGATGGTTGTTGTACCCGTAATTGGTCACCGCAGCGACGAAAGCGAACTTCTCCCCTTCGCGATCGAGAATGACATAGGGTTTCAACTGCGGAATCGGCGAGTTCTCGCTGACCATGTTGGCGCAGATCACCGGGAAACGGCAATAACCGATCGCTTCGGCCAGCGTCTGCTGCCCCACGTCGAACTCGTGGTTGCCGAGCGTGGCCACGTCGTACCCCAGCTCGTTCATCAGCTCCAACACGGGACGCCGTCCTTCGGCCTGGTCCACATAGGCGTTGCCTGTCCAGCGGTCGCCGGCATCGACCAGGATCACCGACGCCGTGTCCCGACACTCGGCAACGGCCGTCGCCAACTGCGGAAAATTCTGGATTTGGGCATGTATATCGTTCGTTGATAATATGATAACTACTTTTTCACGAGGTGCGCACGCACACAACGCCGCACACAGCAACAGCGAAATACCCAAGAAGATTTTTTTCATCACAAATAGAGTTTACGTTTGTCAAAGTTAGGAAATAATTGTATTTTTACGCGATTTATGAACAAAAATATGTCAGACACCCTTCCGGTCATCTGCGAAAACGCAGGACGGACGATCGAGGTCGCGATGGGCACGACCCTGCTCGAAGTCGAACGGCAGCTCCGGCTCGACGGGCCGCATCCGTTCCTGGCCGCCTATGTCAATAACCGCATCAAGGAACTCAACTACAGAATATACAAACCGGTAACGGTCCGGTTCATCGACATCACCTCCTTCGAAGGAATCCGGGTATATCAGCGCACGATCTCGTTCATCCTGCAAAAGGCGGTCCGGGAGCTGTTCCCCGACCGCACGCTCTACATCCGGCACTCGCTGGGGGCAAGCGGTTTCTACTGCGAAATATCGGGCTTCGGACCGATTCCCGCCGAACACCTCGACGCGATCAAGGCCCGCATGCGAGGGATCATCGACCGCAACCTGCCGATCCAGGGGGTGAAGATGCTCACCGACACGGCCCGCAAAATCTACGAAGGGTTCGGAATGGCCGATAAAATCGCCCTGCTCGACTCCCGGCCGAGGTTATACAGCAAAATTTATACGATCGACTCCCTGCCGGGTTATTTCTACGGAGCCCTGACCCCTTCGACGGGTTACACTCCGCAGTTCGACCTGCACCCCTATTACAACGGCTTCTTCATCGCCCTGCCGCTGCGGACCGATCCGACGCGGCTGCAACAGAGCGTCCACCAGGAGAAGATGTTCGACGTCTTCCACCAATACCAGTCGTGGGTGGAGATCATGGGCGTTCCGACCGTCGGACAGCTCAACTCGAAAGTCCTCGCGGGCGACGCCAGCGAGCTGATCAAGATCGCAGAGGCGTTCCATGAAAACAAGCTAGCCCAGGTGGCCGGCTGCGTCGCGGAGGCCAACCGCGAACGGGGCGTGCGGCTGGTGTTGATTTCAGGCCCTTCGTCCAGCGGCAAGACCACCTTCGCCAAGCGGCTGGGCGTACAGCTTCGGGTCCTGGGACTCAACCCGGTACTGATCTCGCTGGACGACTATTTCGTGGACCGCGAAAAGACGCCACGCGACGAAAAAGGAGAGTACGACTACGAGGCACTCGAAGCGATCGACCTCGAACAGTTCAACGACCATCTGAAACGCCTCGAACGGGGCGAGAGCGTCGATATTCCGCGTTACGACTTCATTTCCGGCACCCGCCAGTGGCACGACAACCCCTTGCAGCTCGACGAGCGGTCGGTACTGATCGTCGAAGGCATCCACGGACTGAACCCGGCCCTGACGCCCGGCGTTCCCGAATCCCGGAAATTCAAGATCTACGTTTCCTGCTTCACCTCGGTGGCCCTCGACAACGTGTCGCGCATCGCCACCTCCGACAACCGGCTGCTGCGCCGCCTGACGCGCGACTACCGCACGCGGGGCAACGACGCCCTTTCGACGCTCGCCCGCTGGGAAAGCGTCCGCCGGGGCGAGGAGAAGCACATCTTCCCCTACCAGGAGAATGCCGACGTGATGTTCAATTCGTCGCTCTTCTACGAAATTTCGGTCCTGCGCCGCTTTGCCGAACCGATCCTGCGGGAAGTACCCGATACGGTCCCCGAATACGGCGAGGCCAAACGCATGCTCAAGTTCCTCGACAACTTCATCCCGATCTCTCCCGAAGAGATCCCGCCCACGTCGCTCCTGCGGGAGTTCATCGGAGGCAGCAGTTTCAAATATTGATCCCGAACGAATAAATTCGAATTACAAATCATAAAAAAATCATTCTCAAAATCCTATGTTTGATAAATTTTCCGACCGCCACATCGGCGTCACCAATCCCGAGGATTTGAAAGCGATGCTCGCCGTGATCGGCGTCAAATCCGTCGATGAGCTCATCGCACAGGTCATCCCTCAGTCTATCCGCCTGAAACAGCCGCTCGCCCTGCCCCAGGGCATGAGCGAATACGAATTCGCGAATCACATCCAGGCCCTCGCAGCCAAGAACCGCACCCTGCGTTCGTTCATCGGCATGGGTTACTACCCCTGCGCCGTACCGGCCGCCATCACGCGCAACGTCTTCGAGAACCCCGCCTGGTACACTTCGTACACCCCCTATCAGGCCGAGATTTCGCAGGGACGCCTCGAGGCGCTGCTGAATTTCCAGACCGCCGTCATTTCGCTGACAGGCATGGAGATCGGCAACTGTTCGCTGTTGGACGAAGGCACCGCAGCCGCCGAAGCGATGCTGATGATGTTCTCGCTCCGCTCGCGCGAAGCGGTCAAGGAGGGACGCAACCAGCTTTTCGTCGATCGTAACATCTTCCCCCAGACGCTCGACGTACTGATCACCCGCAGCGAGCCATTCGGCATCGAACTGGTGATCGACGACTACAATACATATGAATTCACCGGCAAGGAGTTCGGCGCCATCGTACAGTACCCCGCCGCCAACGGCGAGGTGCGCGACTACGCCGCCTTCACCGAAGCGGCCCATGCCAAAGGCGCCCTGGTAACGGCTGTTGCCGACCTGCTGTCGCTGGCCCTGCTGAAGGCTCCGGGCGAATGGGGGGCCGACATCGTCGTCGGCACGACGCAGCGTCTGGGTATTCCGATGGGCTTCGGCGGCCCGAGCGCCGGCTACATGACCACGCGCGAAGCGTATAAGCGCAACATGCCGGGCCGCATCATCGGCGTATCGATCGACCGTCTGGGCAACCGTGCGCTCCGCATGGCGCTCCAGACCCGCGAACAGCACATCAAGCGCGAGCGTGCCACCTCGAACATCTGCACCGCTACGGCACTGATGGCTTCGATGGTCGGCTTCTACTGCGTCTATAACGGCGCCGAAGGTCTGCGCCGCTCGGCCAAGACGGCCCACACGGCAGCCGTAACGGTAGCCAAGGCGCTCGAAGCGATGGACTACAAACTGGCAGCCAAGAACTTCTTCGACACGCTCGAAGTAGAGGCGGAAGCCGCCGTCGTACAGTCGCTGGCGCTCGAACGCGGCATCAACTTCTTCTATCCTTCGGAGGATCGGGTTCGTTTCTCGTTCGACGACGTGACCACCCCCGAGGAGGTGAACGAGGTAATCGCCATCTTCGCCGAGGCCAAAGGCAAAAAAGCCAAGGCCGTCAAACTGTCGGAGGAGATTACCATCCCGGCCGCGATCCTGCGCCAGTCGGAGTTCCTGACCGAACGCGTCTTCAACACCTACCGCTGCGAAAGCGACCTGATGCGTTACATCAAACGCCTCGAGCTGCGCGACATCTCGCTGGCAAATTCGATGATCTCGCTCGGCTCCTGCACCATGAAACTCAATGCCGCAGCCCTCATGCAGCCCCTGTCGCTCGCCGGGTTCCAGAACATGCACCCGTTCGCTCCCGCCGACCAGACCGAAGGCTACCGCGAACTGATCGACGGGCTGGCCGCCGACCTGGCGACCATCACCGGCTTCGCCGCCTGCTCGCTGATGCCCAATTCGGGCGCCGCAGGCGAATACACGGGACTGATGGTGATCCGCGCCTATCACCAGAGCCGGGGCCAGGGCTACCGCAACATCGTCCTGATCCCCTCGTCGGCACACGGCACCAACCCCGCTTCGGCAGCGATGGCCGGCATGAAGATCGTCACGGTCGGCTGCGACGCCAACGGCAATATCGACGTGGAGGACCTGAAGGCCAAAGCCCAGGAGCACAGCTCGGAGCTGGCCTGCATGATGATCACCTACCCCTCGACGCACGGCGTATTCGAGAGCCGCATCCGCGAGATCGTGGATGCCGTACACGACGCCGGCGGACAGGTATATATGGACGGCGCCAACATGAACGCCCAGGTAGGCCTCACGAACCCCGGCTACATCGGTGCGGACGTCTGCCACCTGAACCTGCACAAGACCTTCGCAATGCCTCACGGCGGCGGCGGCCCGGGCGTAGGTCCGATCTGCGTGGCGGAGCACCTCCGCAAGTTCCTCCCCTCGCATTCGATCGTCCCCACCGGCGGCGACGAAGGCATCACGGCCGTGGCATCGGCACCCTGGGGTTCGGCCATGCTCTTCCCGATCACCTACGGTTACATCAAGATGCTGGGCGGCGAAGGTCTGAAAGCGGCTACCGAGATGGCGATCGTGAACGCCAACTACATGTCGTCGGCCCTCAAGTCGGAGTACCGCACCTACTATTCGGGTGAAACGGGCCGCGTGGGTCACGAGATGATTCTCGACCTGACCCACTTCAAGAAAGACTACAACATCGACTGCGGCGACATCGCCCATCGTCTGATGGACTACGGCTTCCACGCCCCGACGCTCTCCTTCCCGGTACACGAAACCCTGATGGTCGAGCCTACGGAGTCGGAGCCGAAGGCCGAAATGGACCGCTTCATCGCCACGCTCATCCAGATCAAGCGCGAATGCGAGGAGGCCGCCGCTTCGGGCGAAGCGGACAACGTAGTGGTGAACGCTCCCCACACGGCTGCCGAAATCTGCGGCGAATGGTCGCATCCCTACACGCGCGAAAAGGCGGTGTTCCCGCTCGACTTCATCCGCGAGTCGAAATTCTTCCCCTACGTATCGAAGATCGACAACGGCTACGGCGACCGCAATCTGGTCTGCCGCTGCACGGAATAAACCGGGGCTCTGCATGAAAAAGGAGGGACGCGGACTGCGCCCCTCCTTTTATTTCACCCCGAAGGATTCGGGCCTAAAAACTCAACCCGGCACGCAGGATGATACCTCCCAGACCGCTCGAAGTGTCGGGAGCAGTCTGCTGCTGCACCTGGAATCCGAAGTCGATGTTCAGTGCCAGGACACTCCCCAAACCGAACTTCACACCGACGGCAGGCGCGGTATAAATTCCGCCGTGCTTGTGGATGCCGTAACCGATGTCCACTTTCAGATAGGGGGGGGGAAATCCGCCGGTCGAGGAAATAAATCTTCATATCGGCGAAAATCGGGACGAACGAACGGCCTCCGTCGGTGTACTCCTTGAAACTATCGTCCGGCATATCTCCCCGGGCGGAATAGTAGTTCCAGGCCACGCCCAGGCCGACGAACAGTCGCGGGCCGATGCGCACGCCGTGGACGGTTTCCAGGACGAAACGGTCGTAGGCGTTCGATCCTACTCCGAAAGCGGCCCCCATCCCGGCCTCTCCCTGATAACGAATCCCCTGCCCGCTCTGCGCGAATACTGCGGGGAAGCACCACAGCGCCATGATCCATGCGAAGAATAATTTTTTCATCGTTTTCGCGTTAATAATACAATGTATAAATCCGTTTATTTCATCCCGATTGCAAAATCCGGGCGAAAATCGTATCTTTGTCACAATTACACTCAAATAATTTTCTGAAAACAATGAAAGTAGAAAAAAACAAAATGGTAGCGGTCGATTACAAACTGACCGTTGACGGCGCAATCGCAGACCAGTCCCAGCCGGGCGCTCCCCTCGAGTTCATCTGCGGAACAGGCATGCTGCTCCCCAAATTCGAGGAGGCGATCCTGGGCAAAGAGCCGGGCGAGAAGGTTGCCTTCACGCTCTCTCCGAAGGACGGTTACGGCGAGGTGATCGCCGAAGCGATCGTCGATCTGCCTAAAAATACATTCATGGTGGACGGCAAGCTGGCCGAAGATATCCTCTTCGCAGGTTCGCAGGTGCCGATGAGCGATGCACAGGGCAACCGCATGATCGGTACCATCAAGGAGGTGGGCGAAGAGACCGTGAAAATGGACTTCAACCATCCGATGGCCGGCAAGACCCTCAATTTCGAGGTAGAGGTCATCTCGGTACGCGACGTAACGCCCGAAGACCTGCAATCGGCAGGCGGCTGCAGCTGCGGTTGCGACGGCGGCTGCGGCGATCATGAGGGAGGTTGCAGCGACCACAAGGGAGGCTGCGGCGAGGGCTGCTGCCACTAATCCGACACCGGGAAAGCGTTCCCGTACGCTTTTCTTCAATCCTGCAAGTGGAGAGCCTTCGGTTTTCCACTTGTTTTTATCTTCCCTTCATCCTGTTATCCATGCTCCATTCGATCCGCCAATTCATCGAGGCTCTTCAAGATCCCTATGGGCTGACCCGCACGCTGGGAGAAATCGAAGTGTGCCGTTCTTCGGACGGCGACCCCCTGCGCTGGGTCGGCAACAGCGCGGTGGTTTTCAAAATCCGCTGCGGCAGCCGGTACAAAATGCTCAAATGCTACACACGGCCTATGGAGCACCTCGAAGCGATCTATCAAGAGAAACTCCTGCGGCAAGAGCTTTACGTTTGGCAGGCCGACGGGCAGGGCGAGTGGTGCGACGTGGTCGTGGACGACTGGATCGAAGGAATCACGCTCTACGAATCCGTTATGCGGAGCGCCGGCTCCGGCGACAAAGCGCACCTCAGCAACTTGGCCCGACAGTTCGACCGCCTGGCGCTGGAACTTCTCGAAAGCGACTGGGCGCACGGGGACCTGAAACCCGAAAATATTCTGCTGGATGAGAGCGGCACGCTCCGTCCGGTGGATTTCGATGCGATGTTTCTTCCCGTCTTCGCCGGAGAGAAAAGTCCCGAGCTGGGCACGGCAGCCTACCAGCACCCCGGACGCACGGCGGAGGATTTCGACGCGTCGATCGACGACTACTCCATCGCCACGATCTCTACGACCCTGCACGCGCTGGCGCTCGAACCCGGACTGCTCGCCCGCTACAACCGGGGAGAGGGACTGCTGCTCTCGCCCCGGGAAATCGTCCGGCACGGCTGTGCGGCCCACGCAGAATGCCTCGCACTGTTCGAAAAGGCGGGCGACGCCGTCCGCTATCGCATCGCCCGGGTGCTCAAATCCCCGCTGATGCGCCTGCCGAACTTGAAGCCGCTCGTCCGATACGCCGTTTGCGGGCCCGAAACTCCGGCCGACCGGGGCGAACTCTTCGTCCGGGACGGACTGTGGGGTTTCAAAATCGGAGAACGGGAATTGATCCCACCCATATACGACGCCGGTTTCGACTTCTCCGAAGGCTTGGCCGCCGTCCGCACGGGACGCTGCTGGCATTTCATAGACTCCACCGGGGCCGTAGCGATCGACTGTTCGGACTGCAACGCGGTAAAACCGTTCGCAAACGGCCGGGCGATCGTCGTCCGCGACGGACAACGTCTGGCCATCGGCCGCAAGGAACCCCGAACCACCTTGCATATTTGACGGCGAACAACTATCTTTATCCGAAGAATACCTGTTCCGACAGGGTTGTTTCGCGGCAATCCGAAAAATAAATTTTCGATTGCCCGTCGCTTTGACTATCTTTGCAAAAGATAGAAGGCGACTCGGACAAGTTCGGACAAGTTCGGACAAGTTCGGACAAGTTCGGACAACCGACGGTCGAAGCAGAGGGCACTCGTGAACTCTGCCACGCAAAAAAAGAAACTAAAAGGGATGTTTGGCTCGCCGTCCACCTTTCGCTATCTTTGACATAGTTTTAGATAGGATGCGCCTCGGAAAACCGGGAATAAGTTCCCGTTTTCTCCCGGCTTTCGCTATCTTTGCAGAAGATCGGAGGCAGTTCGGCAATCTTTGCGTGCAAGCCCGCACGAT
>OHYS01000915.1_pt1 | contig 11486 bp, 9 predicted proteins | sample 1580301 | NCBI WGS metagenome assembly OHYS01 (sample SAMEA3882531, study PRJEB24775) | human gut metagenome | biome: human-associated habitat; feature: intestine environment; material: feces | place: Netherlands | collected 2009/2010
CGACAAAAAAGATTTCTTCATGCGGCCTATGTCTGTGGAGCAGGCACTGCTTGTGGGCTGCAACAATATATCAGAGGTAAAATGGCAGGATAAGCATCATTTGCTTGCGGTGGAATGGGATAGCGTATTTGAGGTCACTGATGAGCAGATTGAACAGCTTGCGATGGATACGGACAACATATCACACATAGGTGTTTTCCCTCAGGATATAATAATATCTGCAAGTAAAGCAAAATCGGTACTTGCATATAACAATAAAAATATAATCAGGATTAAAGATTATAAAATGATTGAAGAATTGAAAAGCTGGGAAGTATTGTGCAAATTAGATAACGATTCAATAATTTACGCAAGCCTTCCGAGGCATACAGAAGCAAATATGCTTAGCAAAAATATAAATGATGAGCTTTATATAAAGAAATTTTATCTGCTTGGATGAGAAGTAAATGAGGACATACTATGATTTACCTGGACAATGCTGCCACAACAATTAAAAAGCCGGATGCGGTATATGATGCAGTACTTGATGCAATGAAGCACTGCGGCAATTCAGGTCGGGGAATGTCGGATGCATCGCTTGATGCGTCAAGGAAAATATATGAGGCCAGAATGTGCCTTACAGAATTTTACGGCATTGTGAGTATATGCTGTCGCTCGGATGTGAAAATTTTCTTTGCTTCGGCACGGATTTTGACGGTTGTGATTTGCCCAAGGATATTGTCGGAAGTGACTCAATAGGCGGAATTTATGAACTATTTCTCAAAAATAACTACAATGAAAGCATTTTAAAAAAGATTTTTTACGAAAATGCGTATAAATTCTTTGAAAACTTTGACAATCAGCGAATAATGTAGTAAAATACTTGATGTTTAAAGCAATTTGAAAGGAAGATTTCAATGTTATACAACAGCACACAAAATGCCAAGGAAGTTGTTTCTGCGGCACAGGCCATTGCACAGGGTATTTCAAAGGACGGCGGTCTTTTTGTACCGCAGGAATTTCCTAAGTACGATGAAAATACCTTCAAGGCACTTTTGAAGACAGATTACAAAGGCAGAGCAAAGAAAGTATTCTCTGATTTTCTTTCTGATTTTACTGAAGAGGAAATTAACGATTGCGTAGAAAAGGCATATACCGCTCAGAAATTTGGCGGTGAAAATCCTGCTCCTATTTCATATTGTAATCTTGACGGAACAACCCTGAATATTCTTGAACTCTGGCACGGTCCCACATGTGCGTTTAAGGATATGGCGCTCCAGATTCTCCCTCATCTTCTCACAAAGTCACTCAAAAAGAAATATGACGGCAAAACTGCTGTAATCCTTGTTGCTACATCAGGCGATACAGGCAAGGCTGCTCTTGAAGGCTTTAAGGATGTTGACCACACAAAGATTGTGGTTTTCTATCCTGTTGACGGTGTAAGTCCGATGCAGAAGCATCAGATGAATACTCAGGAGGGCAGCAATGTTCGTGTTTGTGCAATCAGAGGTAACTTTGATGACGCACAGACAGGTGTTAAGAAAATATTTACAACACCTTCGGTTGCAGAAAAACTTGCTGAAAATAATATGCTTTTCTCTTCGGCAAACTCAATTAACTGGGGCAGACTTCTTCCACAGATTGTTTACTATATTTCAGCTTACTGCGATCTCGTAAATGACGGTAAAATTGAACTTGGTGATAAAATCAATGTTGTTGTTCCGACAGGTAACTTCGGTAACATCCTTGCATCATACTATGCAAGTCTCATGGGACTTCCAATCAACAAGTTCATTTGTGCGTCAAACTCTAATAATGTTCTTACAGATTTTATCAAAACAGGCGTTTATGATAAGAACAGAAACTTCTATACAACAATTTCACCTTCAATGGATATCCTTGTATCAAGCAACCTTGAAAGACTTCTTTACAAGCTTTCAGGCGATAACGACGAGGTTACAAGGGGCTGGATGAATGCACTCAAATCTGAGGGCAAATACGAAGTAAGCGACAATGTAAAGGCTGTTATCAACGACAGATTCTACGGCGGATTCTGTGATGATAAGAATACAGAGGCTACAATTCATGAGCTGTTTGAGCAGGATAAGTATCTTTGTGATACTCACACGGCTGTTGCAATCAATGTGTACAAACAGTATGTTGAAGAAACCGGCGACAGTACTCCGTCTGTAATTGCATCTACTGCAAGTCCGTACAAATTCTCTAAGGCTGTTCTTGAGGCTGTTGAGCCAAACACGGTTCTCCCCGAAACAGAGTTTGATATGGTAGAAGAGCTTCATAAGATTTCGGGCGTTGAGGTTCCCGCTCCTCTTGCAAGCCTTAAAAATAAGGTTGTGCGCTTCTCTGATGTTACTGAGGTAAACGCTATGGAGGATTATGTTCTCGGAGCACTCGGTATAGAATAATGGCATTGTTTGCTATTGCAGATTTACATCTTTCACTCGGTGAAGATAAGCCTATGGATATTTTTGCAGGCTGGAGCGATTATGTTTCAAGACTTGAAAATAACTGGAAAAAGGTTGTTGCCGATAATGATACCGTTGTGGTGTCGGGCGATATTTCCTGGGCAATGAAGCTTGAAGAAACGCTCACGGATTTTACTTTCGTACAAAATCTTCCGGGTAAGAAAATTTTTCTCAAGGGCAACCATGATTATTGGTGGAGCACCAAGACTAAAATGGATGTATTTCTGAAAAACAATTCACTTGATACTATATCCATCCTTTTCAATAACTCTTATGTCGTTGACGGTTACGCAATTTGCGGTACAAGAGGATGGTTTCTTGATAATGAATCTCAGAATGATATAAAAGTCCTTAACAGGGAAGTCGGCAGACTTGAAACATCAATACAGTCGGCTGTTAAAACAGGTAAAGAGCCTATAGTGTTTCTGCACTATCCGCCTGTTTACGGAACGACAAAATGTGATGAGATTTTTAATGTTCTTTTAAAATATAACATCAAAAAATGTTACTATGGGCATCTTCACGGTAAGAAGAATATGAGATTTGCTGTTGAGGGTGAATATGAAGGTATTGATTTTAAGCTGATTTCTTGTGACAGGCTGTCATTTATGCCAATCTTGGTCAGATAAATTCTGCATTTTCTATTGGCAAAATCATTTTGTTGTGATATAATAAGATGATTTCTTGATTTTGAATTTAAACTTTGGAGGAATATTAAAATGGCATTAAAGGAATGTACAAAAAAGGAACAGGCTAATTCATATGAGTTAGAGGTTAATGTTGACGGTGATACCTTCGGTAACGCTGTTAACAGAGTTTATAAAAAACAGGTTAAAAGCATCAATATCCCGGGCTTCAGAAAGGGCAAAGCTCCCCGTCATGTAATTGAGAAGATGTACGGCTCGGAAGTGTTCTATGAGGACGCTATGCAGGACTGCTATCCCGACGCTCTTTATGAGGCCGCTAAGGAAGCAGGAATCAAGATTGTTTCTGTTGAAACACTTGAGGCTATTGAAGCAAGCAAAGAGGGATTCTCGTTTAAGGCTAATGTTGTTGTTGAGCCTGAAATGGAAATCAGCAACTATCTCGGCATTGAAGTTACAAAGAAGTCAACAGAGGTTACAGACGAACTCGTTGACGAAGAAATCGAAGCAGTTCGTAAACGCAACTCAAGAATGGTAACTGTTGATGACAGAGCTGCTCAGAATGATGATGTAGCTGTTATTGACTTCGAGGGCTTTGTTGACGGCGAGGCATTTGAAGGCGGCAAGGCTGAAAACTACAATCTCAAGCTTGGTTCCGGCAACTTTATCCCGGGCTTTGAGGAGCAGATTGTAGGTCACAAGACAGGTGAAGAGTTTACAATCACAGTTAAGTTCCCGGATGATTATCAGGCTGAGGAGCTCAAGGGTAAGGAAGCTGAATTTAAAATCAACCTTCACGAAATTAAAGCTACGGAGCTTCCGGAGGTTGACGATGAGTTTGTAAAGGATGTTTCTGATAAAGAAACACTTGAAGAGTACAAGGCTGAGCTTAAAGAAACTGTTGCCAAACGCCTTCAGGATGAGGCTGACAAGGATGTTGACAACCAGATTGCCGAAAAGCTTATGGAAAACCTTGAGGGTGAAATTCCCGAGGCAATGTATGACAATCAGGCTAACGAGATGATAAGAGAATTTGATATGCGTCTTCGTTCGCAGGGCCTTGATATGAAGACATATATGCAGTACATGGGTATGGATGCAAACGCACTCAAGGATATGTATAAAGACGAGGCTGAAAAGAGAGTTAAGTTAAGACTTGCTCTTGAAGCAGTTGCAAGAAAAGAAAATATTGAAGTTACAGAGGCTGACCTTGACGCTGAATACGGCAAGATGGCAGAGGCTTACAAGATGGATGTCGAGAAGGTTAAGGAGGCTGTTCCTGCTGAATCACTCTCAGAGGATGTTAAGGTTGAAAAGGCTCTTAACCTCGTAAAGGACAAAGCTGTTATAAAGTAATTTGAATATTTTTCTTATATTTGTTAATCACTATTTAAGAAAGGTTATGATTAAATGGCATTAGTACCATATGTTATCGAACAGTCAAGCAGGGGCGAACGCTCATTCGATATCTATTCCCGTCTTCTTGAGGACAGAATTGTTATGCTTAATGAAGAGGTAAACAGCGCAAGTGCAAGTGTTGTAGTTGCCCAGTTGCTTTATCTTGAAAGTAAAGATCCTACAAAAGATATCAGTCTTTACATCAATAGCCCCGGTGGTAGCGTAACAGACGGCTTTGCTATTTTTGATACAATGAATTACATCAAGTGTGATGTTTCCACTATCTGTATGGGTATGGCTGCAAGTATGGGCGCATTCCTTCTTGCTGCCGGTGCTAAGGGCAAGCGTCTTGCACTTCCTAACAGTGACATTATGATTCACCAGCCTTCAGGCGGCGCTCAGGGTCAGGCTACTGATATGGAAATTCACACAAGACACATTCTTGATATGAAAAAACGACTCAATCAAATTCTTGCCGACAACACCGGTCAGCCGATTGATGTTATTGCAAGAGATACCAATCGTGATAACTTTATGACTGCACAGCAGGCACTCGAATACGGTTTGATTGATAAGGTTATCGAAAAAAGATAAAAGGTGAGGTAAACTGATGGCTAACAAAAATAACGAAGATATTTATTGCTCTTTCTGCGGAAAACCGCAGGAAATGGCAGGCAGACTTATTGCCGGCAACGGTGTCTACATTTGTGACCAGTGTGTTGAGCTATGTATGAATATCCTTCGCGAATCAGGTGAGCTTGAACATGAAAATGAGAATAGGCTTTCTAAGCCCGGTGATTCTCATACTCCCGTACTGTCTGTTGATGAGCTTTTAAAGCCTAAAGAAATCAAAGCTATTCTTGACGAATATGTTATTGGACAGGATCATGCAAAAGTAACACTGAGCGTTGCTGTTTACAATCACTATAAGCGTGCCTTTTCAAACGATGACAGCGTAGATTTTGCAAAGAGTAATGTACTGCTCCTTGGTCCTACGGGCGTAGGCAAAACATTACTTGCTCAAACTCTTGCAAAGGCTCTTGATGTGCCTTTTGCAATTGCCGATGCGACTACGCTGACAGAAGCAGGCTATGTCGGTGAGGATGTAGAGAACATTCTCTTAAAACTCATTCAGGCAGCCGATTTTGATATTGAAAAGGCAGAGCACGGCATAATTTACATTGATGAAATTGATAAAATTGCGAGAAAATCCGAAAACCCCTCTATTACACGAGATGTAAGCGGTGAAGGTGTTCAGCAGGCTTTGCTTAAAATTGTTGAAGGAACTGTTTCAAATGTTCCTCCTCAGGGCGGCAGAAAGCATCCTCAGCAGGAATATCTTCAAATTGACACAAAGAATATTCTTTTTATCTGCGGCGGTGCTTTTGACGGCCTTGAAAAGATAGTTGAAAAGCGTAAGGGTTCTTCCGTTATCGGCTTTGAATCTCTTGTTCAGTCAAAGCAGGAGCTTGATTCGACTGATTGGATGAAGGATGTTACGGCTCATGACCTTGTTAAGTACGGAATTATTCCTGAGCTTATCGGCCGTTTGCCTGTAATTACCGCGTTGAGCGGTCTGGATACGGACGCACTTGTCAGGATTCTTACTGTACCGAAGAACTCAATTGTTCAGCAGTACAAGAAGCTTTTTGAGCTTGACGGTGTTGAGCTTCTCTTTGAAGAAGAGGCGCTCAAAGCCATTGCACAGCAGGCACAGGATCAGCACACCGGTGCAAGAGGACTTCGCGGCATTATGGAAGGTATTTTAACCGACCTTATGTTTGAAGCTCCGTCAGATCCTACAATTGATAAGATTATCATTACTGAGGATGTTATCAAAAACGGAGCGGCTCCGCAAATCACTCGCAAAAAGGAGTTGTCTTCGACAGCTTCCGTAAAATTAACTCAGAAAGATGCAAAGAAGCGTCAGAAGCGCAGCACAGCGTCTTGATATTGTGAATTAAAGCTGTATTGCAATTACAATACAGCTTTTTGCTTTTATGAAAGGAACTTTAATGGATTTTGATATGCAAAAAAATCTGACCCTTCCGGTTCTTCCTTTAAGAGGGTTGGTAGTTTTTCCAAAATCACTTATTCATTTTGATGTTGGACGAAAAAAAAGTATTACGGCTATAAATAAAGCAATGAAAGCTGATCAGCTTGTTTTTCTTACCTCTCAGAAGGATGCGGCTATGAACGATCCGGACATTTTTGATGTATACAATACGGGTGTTATTGCAAAAGTAGTTCAGGTTTTGAAACAGCCTGAAAACACTACAAGGATTGTTATCGAGGGTCAGTGCAGAGCCACAATTATCAATCCTGTTTTTGATGAAAAATGTCTTGTTGCAGAGGTTAAGCCGTACGAGGAAGAAACTGAATATTATACGGCGAGAGATTCGGCTCTTATGAGAACCGTAAAAAATGAATTTGACAAGTATCTTGAAATTTCTCCAAAGATGCCGTCGGATATAATTTTTAAGGTTGCTCTCTGCAAAAGACCGGGCGAATTAGCTGACTTTATAACTGCTAATCTTATTCTTGATTATAGGGTAAAACAGTCGATTCTTGAAACCTTTCCCGAGTCAGAAAGACTTGAAGCTGTCCTTGATGTGCTTGTCAATGAGAATTTCGTCTTAAAATTAGAGGATGAAATTTCTCAGAAGGCAAAAATGAGAATTGACGAAAATCAGCGTGATTACTTTCTGCGTGAGCAGAAAAGGGCGATTGAGGAGGAGCTCGGCGAGGATGACTCCCCGATGGATGACGCTGAAAATTACGCTGATAAAATTGATAAGCTTAATCTCGACGAAAAATCCGCAGATATACTATATAAGGAATGCAGAAAGCTCAGCAAGATGCCTTACGGCAGTCAGGAAGCCGCTGTAATTCGTACATATCTTGATACGGTTTTTGACTTGCCGTGGAACAAGTCATCTAAAGACAAAATTGTTATACCTAAAGTTCAGAAGGCTCTTGATAAGACTCACTATGGACTTGATAAGGTTAAAAAAAGAATCATTGAACAGCTTGCTGTCCGCGTCTTGAGCGAAAAGCAAAAGGGACAGATTATCTGTCTTGCAGGACCTCCCGGAGTCGGAAAAACTTCAATCGCTCAGTCAATCGCAAAAGCTATTGGCAGAAAGAGTGAGAGAATTGCCCTTGGCGGTGTTCGTGACGAGGCTGAAATCAGAGGTCACAGAAAGACATATATCGGTTCAATGCCCGGCAGAATTATCAATGCTTTGCAGCACGCCGGTACTAATAATCCTGTTCTCATCCTTGACGAAATAGACAAGCTTGCCGCTGATTATAAGGGCGATCCAACATCGGCATTGCTTGAGGTTCTTGATATCGAACAGAATAATAAGTTTGTTGATCACTACATTGAGCTTCCGTTTGACTTGTCAAATGTGATGTTTATTACAACTGCAAATGATATTTCAACCATTCCCGCTCCGCTTCGTGACAGAATGGAAATTATAGAAATCAGCAGTTATACAAGAGAGGAAAAGTTCCACATTGCGAAAAAGCATCTCATTCCGAAACAGCTTGAGGAATGCGGCTTTACTTCAAAGGAGCTTAAATTCACTCAGAAGGCAGTATACGCTTTAATTGATTTTTATACAAGAGAAGCAGGCGTAAGAACTCTTGAAAGACTTATTGCTTCGGTTATGAGAAAGTGTGCCGTAGTAAAGCTTACAGAGGGTACGGAAATATTTAAGATTGATGAAAAAGAGATAGAAAGGCTTTTAGGACATAAAAAGTTTATTCCGGATTCGCTTGCGAAAACAGATGAAATCGGAATTGTAAACGGTCTTGCATGGACTTCTGTCGGCGGTGAAATTTTACCGATTGAAGTTGCTGTTATGGAAGGAACAGGTAAGCTTGAACTTACAGGTTCTCTCGGTGATGTTATGCAGGAGTCAGCTAAAGCGGCTGTTACCTGCATAAGAAGTCATGCGTCAGCCTTAGGAATTGATTCGGATTTTTACAAGAATAAGGATATTCACATTCATGCTCCCGAGGGTGCCGTTCCCAAGGACGGACCGTCTGCCGGCATCACAATGGCTACTGCGATATACTCGGCTTTAACCTTAAAGCCTGTAAGACACGATGTGGCTATGACAGGTGAAATTACTCTCAGAGGTAATATTCTTCCCATAGGCGGTTTAAAAGAAAAAAGTATGGCTGCTTTTAAAAACGGAATAACAACCGTAATCATTCCAAAGGATAACGAACCCGACCTTGAAGATGTTGATAAGACTGTTTTTGACAAGGTGAAGTTTATTCCTGTTCGTAATTTTTCGGAAGCGGTTGCAATTGCGGTAAACAATACCGTGAGAATTACCGATAACCAATGGAACGGAATTGATATGTCGGCTGTTCGTTCTGCTTCCAAAACGGCAAATATAGTTAAACAGTGAGGGAGGGGATTTTATGAATTTTAATGAAGTCGCTTTTGAATTTGCGGCAGGTCGTGTTGATCAGCTGCCTGAATCCGATATGCCGGAAATTGTATTTTCAGGTCATTCAAATGTAGGAAAATCCTCTCTTATCAATAAACTTGTTCAGAGAAAAGCTCTTGCAAGGGTAAGTGCTCAGCCGGGTAAAACGGCTACCATAAATTTTTACAAGCTCAAAGAGTTTCGTATGGTTGATTTGCCCGGTTACGGCTATGCAAAGGTATCAAAAGCTGAAAAGGAAAGATGGGCAAGGCTTGTTGAAGGTTACTTTGCTCAGGACAGACAGCGGCCGCTCGTTATTCAGATTCTTGATTTGCGTCATCCTCCTACTGACGATGACTTGCATATGATAGACTTTCTTTACAGAGGCGGATTTAACTTTGCCGCAGTTCTCACAAAGAGCGATAAACTCAAAAAAACTGCATTTGAAAAGCAGATTGAGTATTACAAGGAAATTTTCAGTACAATTGAACATGTTCCTCTGATACCTTTTTCTGCACAGACAGGCTTAGGAAATGATGAGATAAGGAAACTTATAGAAACTTCAATAGCAAATTTTAAAAATACGGAGGTATGAGTAAAATGTTCGTTAGCGAATGTCTTAATGTGAACAATGAGGGTCATCTTACAATCGGCGGTTGCGATACACTCGAACTAGCCAAAGAATTTGGTACACCCTTATATGTTCTTGACGAAACAACAATCAGAAATGTGTGCAAGGCTTATGTAAAGTCCTTTGAAAAGTATTACCACGGTAATGGTATGCCGTTGTATGCAAGTAAGGCTCTTTCCTGTAAGGAACTTTGCAGAATTGCAAAGGAAGAGGGACTAGGTCTTGATGTAGTATCAGGCGGTGAGATTTATACAGCCGTACAGGCAGGCTTTCCGATGGAAAAAGTTCACTTCCACGGAAACAATAAAACAGCCGATGAAATCAGATTTGCTCTTGAATCAAATGTGGGCAAGTTTGTTGTGGATAACCTTTATGAACTTGAGCTTCTCAATGAAATTTGCGGTGAAATGGGTAAGAAGGCTAATATTTCTTTTAGAATTAAGCCGGGTGTTGACGCTCATACTCATAACTTCATCAGAACAGGTCAGATTGACTCAAAGTTCGGTTTTGCCCTTGAAACAGGCGAAGCTTTTGAAGCGGTCAAAAGGGCACAGATGTACGATAATGTAAATCTTACGGAACTTCATTGCCACATCGGTTCACAGATTTTTGATATTGATCCGTTTGTCACTGCTGCTGAAATTATGCTTGACTTTATGGGCAAGATTCACGATGAGCTTGGAATCGTTATTTCAGAGCTTAACCTCGGCGGCGGCTTTGGTATTATGTACACTAAGGATGATGAACCTGTTCCTTACGAAAACTATATGGAAAAGGTTTCAGAGGCTGTTAAGGCAAAGGCTAAGGAACACGGACTTCCTGTTCCGTATATCTTTATTGAGCCGGGCCGTTCAATTGTCGGCGAAGCAGGTATTACACTTTACAATGTTGGCGGCAAAAAGGAAATTCCTAATGTAAGAACATATGTATCCGTTGACGGTGGTATGACAGATAACATCAGATATGCACTTTATCAGTCTGCTTATACCGTAGTAAATGCAGGTAAGGCTGACAAAGAGCCTGATGAAATCGTAACGGTAGCAGGTAAGTGTTGCGAGAGCGGCGACCTCGTTCAGGAGCATACAAAGGTTGCTAAGGTTGAAGTAGGCGATACACTTGCTGTTCTTTCAACAGGTGCTTATAACTATTCTATGGCATCAAATTACAACAGAATCCCTCGTCCTGCAATCGTAATGGTTAAAGACGGCAAGGCAAGAGTTGTTGTTAAGCGTGAAAGCTATGAGGATATAGTAAAGAACGATATCTGATAATCGAATTTTAATTATTGTGCAACACCGAGCCGCTGAATTGTGTTCGGTGTTGTGTCGCGTAGATTAGCACATAGGTTCGGAGTTGAGTATTGTGTTTAGGATAAGAAGTTTTTTTAAGGAACTTGAGCCGACACGACAGATGTCTGAGGCATTTAGGAATTGCATATTTCTTGCGTTATCAGGCGGATTTCAGGATGCGTATACATATTTTACCCGTGACGGAGTATTTGCAAACGCGCAGACAGGCAATGTTGTGCTTATGAGTACGAATTTTATGACAGGAAAGTGGGAAGAGGGACTTAAATATCTTTTTCCTATTCTTGCGTTTGCGTTAGGTGTTCTTGTTGCCGATTTGATACAGAAAAAGTTCAAGTATTCAAAAAAGATACATTGGCGGCAGGGGATACTTTTGTTTGAAATTCTCATATTATTTGCAGTCGGTTTTATGCCGAAGAGTATGAATACTATTGCGGCGGTAATTGTATCGTTTTCCTGTGCAATGCAGGTACAGACCTTCAGAAAGGTCAGAGGATATTCTTATGCAAGCACAATGTGCATAGGCAATTTGAGAAGTGGTACGGCAGCTTTGTCGGGTTTTATACACGATAGAAAGCCGGAACAGCTCAAAC
>OHYS01000938.1_pt1 | contig 11234 bp, 10 predicted proteins | sample 1580301 | NCBI WGS metagenome assembly OHYS01 (sample SAMEA3882531, study PRJEB24775) | human gut metagenome | biome: human-associated habitat; feature: intestine environment; material: feces | place: Netherlands | collected 2009/2010
CCTCGGCGGTGGTGGTGCCGTTCTTTTCTACCACCTTGATGCCGTTCTTCTCGCAGAAAGCCTTAGCGTCCGCAATGGCCTGGGTGGAGGCATCCTGACTCAGGTCATACAGCAGACCGATGGTATCAATGCCGGGGTTTGCCGCCACGATCAGGTTCATGATGGCGTCGGTGTTCAGGGCATCGGAGGTGCCGGTGATGTTCTCCTCCCCGTCAAACCCGGCGGCGGCGGGGTCGGTCACGGCAGAGTAGACCACCGGGATGTCGGTGTCCTCCACAGCGGCCAGCATGGTAGCGGCGGTGGGGGTGGCCACGGCCACGATCACGTCCACGCCGTCAGCCACAAGGTCTGCGCCGATCTGGTTCAGGTTGGACTGGTCGGCCTGTGCGTTGGCGTAGTAATCGGCGTAGTCAAAGGTGACGCCCTTCTCCTTGCCGATGGCGTCCAGACGGCTCTCCACAGATTCCACGATCTGGTTGAGGGAGGCGTGGTCCACATAGTTGACGATGCCCACCTTGAAAGTCTCGCCAGCGGCGGCAGTACTGCCGGAAGCCGCTGCGGAGGAGGAGACTGCTGCACTGGAGGCAGAGCCGGAAGCAGCGCCGCCGCAGCCGGTCAGTGCCATGGCAGAAACAGCAGAAGCGGCCAGAGCGGCCTTCAGGAAGCTGCGGCGGGAGATCATGTTCAGGTTTTTCATAGTGGTAACTCCTTTCCCGGAGCGGGCGGCAAATCAAACGACCCGCTCCCTTTGCGGGACGGGTCTTAAAACAAAACGACCCTGTCCCTGTGTGTTATCCACAAGGACAGGATCGGTAAATACGATTCTGCGGTGCCACCTTGCTTGCTCTGCATCCAATACAGCAGAGCCACTCACGGAGAGCCAACACTCCCCTGTCCTGTAACGGAGACTTCCGTCCAAAGCTACTGGGGTTTGTGCCCGTTTGCCCGGCCCTCGGCGGCCCACGAAACTCTGCCCCGCTTTCGCCCGTTTGCACTGTCCGGGCTCACTGCAGATGCGCTGTGCAGGTTCTCTTCCGCCTCATCGGTTTGATTGCATTATACACTTTATCTTCGTAAAGTCAAGAGGGATTTTTAAATTTTTATTTTTTGGCCCGGTCAAAGTCATTCTTCTGCCGGGGCACCGGTGCTGCGGCGCTTGCGGCGCACAAAGTAAGCAACGTACACCACCCACACCGGGATGGCCACTGCGGTCACCATCCGGCTGGCAGAAAGCCCGGCGGCCTGATACACAAAGTCGATGCTGCTTGCGCCCGCCGGGCAGAGCACTGCCATCAGTCCCTCGTCCACCCGCAGGATGTCGGCCTTTTCGCCGTTGACATAGGCGGTAAAGCCGTCATCGTAGGGCACGGAGAAAAAGACGAGGTTTTGTTTTTCCAGCGTGATCTCGGCATGGAAGCCCGTGTTGTTCATCTGGAACACCGAGCAGCTGTGGGCGCGGCGGTCGGCGCAGTCCTGCGTGTAGCTGTCGTAGTGCAGATCGTCCAGCATCGCGTCCGGCAGCTCGGTCAGGTACTGACCGTATGCCTTTACGTCCTCGTCCTCCAGCACCAGCGCCCGCAGCAGCAGGTTGGAGCGCAGGGTCTTGACCGAGGCCTCATAGGTAGCCTTGGTCACATAGTAGTCGTAGGTAAAGCCCATGGGAACGTAGTTATCGTTGTGGTACAGCGTGTAGCCGTCCATGTCGGCAAGATAGGTCCAGCCCGCGTCTGCCTCGTCCTCAAAGCTTTCGCGCTTTTCCGGGGTGGTAATGAGGTACTCCACGCTCAACAGGCCGCGCAAAGCGTAGTTTGTGATCTCCGGCTCGCTGCGCACGTCCCGCTTGCCCCCCAGCCCCGGGTAAAAGCTGAGGATGCTGGGAGCCGCCGTGCTGCCGAAGTATTGCAGACAGCTCTTATCCAGCCACATCCCGATGTTGTCGTGGATCTTGTAGGTGTCGATGCGGTAGTCGCCCTCCGGCAGGTCGTTTTTCAGCTGCAGGGCGTTGGTATCCTGTTCCACAAGGTCGCTGTCGGTGTGCCACTGGCCGAACTTGCCAATGCCGATGTGCACCATGCTGAACACGCAGGCAAACACCAGCACCGCCGCCGTCATGCGCTGGGCAAAGCGGCTGTTCTGCCGCCATATGCCGCAGAGGTAGCGGTACAGCATAAGCCCCAGCAGACCAAAGCCCAGCACGACAAAGAACTGTTCCGGGTTCTTCAGCACGCCGAAGGACCATGTCCCGGTGGTATCGTCCCGCACGGGCACCACCGCAAACACCAGCGTAGCCAGCATGATCCAGCCAATGCCCCGGGCGGGGGCGTCCAGATCAACATCCGGGTCCTCCAGCGCGTTCACGGTCATGGCGGCAAGGATAAGGGAGGGCATATAGTACCAGCGTGCGTAGTAGCTGGAGTTGAGCGCGTAGAAGGCACTGTTCAGCACCGGCACCAGCGCGCACACGGCGCACACTGCCACGATGCGCTTTTTGCTGTCGGCCTTGCGGCTGCGCCAGTAGGCCATGGCACCGGCCAGACTGCACAGGGGCAGGTAGGCCGTCATGCTCGTCCACTTGATCACGCCCTCCGACCACACCGAGGTGAGGTAAGGGGAGTCCGGCGGCAGGATCCAGCTGAGCAGGATAGCCAGATACTGCTGCACCTTGGCGTAGGTCAGAAAGCCCCAGCCGGAGGAAAGGTCAATGGTGCGCGGGTTCTGCAGCAGGCTGAGCACCGCCGGGAACAGCAGCAGACAGCCCATGGCAACGCCCAGCACGCTCTCCCACAAAAGATGCCCGAACTTGCGCCCGGTCAGCCGGAAGTCCTTGGTGGTCAGTTTGCACACGAAGTAGATGCACAGGAAAATGACCTGTCCCACAAAGAAGAAATAGTTGTTGAGCAGGTTCACCGCCACCCAGAAGGCGAACAGGCCGTGACGGTTTTCATAAATGGCCTCGTCCAGCGCCCAGAGCAGATAGGGGAACAGCGCCACCACATCCACAAAGTGGTTGAAGAACACGTTGTACACCGCAAAGCCGGAAAGCGCGTACAGGCAGGCACCCAGCACCGCGTAGTTCTCGTTTTTGACGTAGCGGCGCAGATACAGGAACGCGCCGCCGCCCGCCACGCCGAACTTGAGCACCAGCAGCGGCACCATCATATAGGGCAGCCAGCTCTGCGGCAGCAGCACCGACAGCCAGAAGAACGGCGAGCCGTACAGGTAGAAGGAGTAGGCGTTCATCACCCCGCTGCCAAGGTCGGTCGCCCACGAAAAGGTATTGTGCGGCGCACCTGCAAAGGCGCTGTCCGGGTAACCTGCGCCTTTGACGAAGCCGTTCATATACCGGTAAAAGGTGATCTGCTGGCTGTTAAAATCGCCTGCATAGTGGAAAAAGCCACCGTCAAGAATGTAGAACGGCAAAAAGAAGATGGCCGCCGTCAGGGCGCACAGCCCCACCGCCTGCCAGAATTTTTTATGGCTCTGCCCCCTTGGGGTGAGCAGCCGTGGTTTTTTGAACTTTTCCATAGCGTTCCTCTTTCTCCGCGCACCGGCGCGGAAGTGGATTTGATGTCACCTTGTAGTATAGCACGGCGGCGCGCAAGAAAAAAGGGCTTGACAAGCGCACACGGGGCGGGTATGGTGAAGAAAAGGAGGCGTATTGCCATGCTGTATCCCTTCAGCGCCCTGCTGGCGCGCATGAAGTATATTACCCGGTGGAGCCTGATGCACTCCACCCGGGCGGAATCCCTCAGCGAGCACACCTGTGACACCGCCCTGCTGGCGCACCTGCTGTGTCTCATCGCCAAGCACTACACCGGCACACCCTGCCGCCCCGAGGTGGTGGCAGTGGCGGCGCTGTACCACGACGCGCCGGAGATTATCACCGGGGATATGCCCACGCCGGTCAAGTACCACTCCCCAGCGCTGCGGGACGCCTACAAGGCGCTGGAGACCGAGAGCGTGCGCTCCATGGCGGCTCTGCTGCCCGCAGAGCTGGCTGCAGAGCTGACCCCCTGCATGGATGGCACGGCACTCACCGTAGAGGAGCACCGGCTGCTCAAGGCCGCCGACCGGCTAAGCGCGCTGATCAAATGCACCGAGGAGCAGCGCAGCGGCAACCACGAATTTGACGCCGCGCTCACGCAGCAGCGCGCCGCGCTGCTGGCCATGCACTGCCCGGAGGCCGACTGGTTTTTGGAGCACTGCCTGCCATGCTATACCCAGAATCTGGACGAGCTGACGAAGCTGTAAAAAAATACAATGCCGGACAGCCCACAGGCTGCCCGGCATTGCTCTGCTTCGGGTCAAATTACGGGAACGGTACTTCCCGCACATCGTCAGGGTCCAGCCCGGCTTTGCGCTGCTCTTCAAACACGGCGGCGATCAGCTCGTCCAAGTCCTCTAAATGGGTCAGGGTGCAGCAGTAGCGGCGCAGGGCGGCAGCGCCCTTCAGCCCCTTCATGTAGTGCATGGTTTGGGCGCGCGCCTGCGGCATAGCCACAAACTCGCCCTTCTGCTCTACCATCTCCTCCACCTGACGGCGCAGCGCGTTCATCCGCGCTTGCAGGTTCGGCTCCTTGGGGGCGGGCAGACCCTCCAGCGCGGCGTTCACCCGCTCAAACAGCCACGGGTCGCCCAGTGCGCCCCGGGCGATCATCACGCCGTCGCAGTTTGTCTCCCGCACCATGCGCAGGGCATCCTCGGCGCAGTGGATATCGCCGTTGCCCAGCACTGGCACCTTTACCGCATCCTTTACCCGGGCGATGATCTCCGGGTCGATGCCCGGGGTGTACATCTGCTCCCGGGTGCGGGCGTGCACCGCCACCAGTGCCGCGCCCGCCTGCTCGCAGGCCTTGGCGCATTCCACGGCGGTGATGTGGTCGGCGTCCCAGCCCTTGCGCATCTTTACGGTAACAGGGCGCTTGGTGTGCGCCACCACCTGCTCCACGATACGCCCGCAGCGGTCGGGGTCCAGCATCAGCTTGCTGCCCGCCCCGCCGGAAACGATCTTGGGGGCAGGGCAGCCCATGTTGATGTCCACAAAGTCAAATTCATACTGCTCAATGGCGGCGGTGGCCTCGCCCATGATCTCCGGCACCTCGCCGAAGATCTGCACCCCGTAGGGTGCGCCGTTGGGCGCTGCCTTCAGCAGGCTGACGGTCTTATGGTCGCCGTACACCAGCGCCCGGCTGGATACCATCTCGCTGACGGTAAAGCCAGCGCCGTGCTGCGCCATCAGGCGGCGGCAGGGGGCATCCGTAAAGCCCGCCATAGGGCCGAACACCGCCCGGTGGGGCAGGGTGATATTGCCGATCTTCAAAGGTTCCATGGGTTCTCCTTGTATCTGTTTTATCAAAAAGGGGCTGCTGCACATTGTTTGGTGCAACAGCCCCTGTGGTTTTATGTTACATCTTCTCGGGCACGTTGATCTTGAACATGGTGAGCACGTTGAAGATGGCGTTCTTCACGCCGATGCACAGGGCAAGACGTGCCTGCTGCACGGCGGGGTCTGCGCCCTGAATGCGGCAGTTGCCGTAGAAGCGATGGAAGGCGCTTGCAAGGTCGATGACAAAGCGGTTGATGCGGCTGGGGTCGTATTTCTCGGCAGCCATCACGATCTCCTGCGGGAAGGCAGCCAGCATCCGGATCAGATCCATCTCGGAAGGCTCGGTAAGCAGGGTGGCGTCGATGTGCTCCGCACCGGCAAACTGCACACCCTCGCTCTCCATCTTCTTCAGGATGGAGCAGATGCGGGCGTGGGCGTACTGCACATAGTACACGGGGTTGTCGTTGTCGGTCTTGACGGCCTGATCCAGATCAAAGTCGATGCCGCTGCCGGCGTCGTGCATATTGAACAGGAAGCGTGCGCTGTCGATGGGCACTTCCTCCAGCAGGTCGGTCAGGGTGATGGCATTGCCGGTGCGCTTGGACATACGGACAGGCTGGCCGTCCCGCATCAGGTTGACCATCTGCATCAATACAACGTCCAGATCCTCGCCGTGCAGGCCGATGGCATCCATTGCACCCTTCATGCGGGCCACATGGCCATGGTGGTCTGCGCCCCACACGTCGATGGCCTTGGCAAAACCGCGGGTAGCCAGCTTGTTGTAGTGGTAGGCGATATCGGCGGCAAAGTAGGTGGGGATGCCGTTGGCGCGGACGAGAACCTCGTCCTTGGCCTCTTCCTCGGTGCCGTCCTCGGTCTTTTTCTTGTTCACGGTGCCGTACTTGGCAGCGTACTGGGCGCTGCGGTACATGATAGCACCGTCCTCGGCCTTGTAGCAGGCACCCAGCTCCAGCAGCTTGTCCACCACAGCCAGCACTGCGCCGGACTCGTGCAGGGTGCTCTCGTGGAACCAGACGTCGTAATCAATGCGGTACTTGCCGAGGTCGCGCTTCAGGGCAGCAATGTTCTTAGGCAGGGCGTAGGCCACCAGTGCGTCCTTCAGGGCGGCAAAGGCCTCGCTCTCAAACAGAGCCTCCTCGCTCAGCCCGGAGCAGGCGGCAACGTACTTGTCACCGTTCAGCTCAGCGAACTCACCGGCCAGCACCTTGATATCGCCGCCCTGATAGCACTCCTTGGGCAGGGGATAGGCATCCTCACCGCAGAACTGCTGCAGGTAGCGCACCGCCAGACTTTTGCCGAACTTCTGGATCTGGTTGCCGGCGTCGTTGATATAGAACTCGCGGGTTACATCGTAGCCGGACCAGTCCAGCACAGCGGCCAGACAGTCGCCCAGTGCGCCGCCGCGGGCGTTGCCCATGTGCATGGGGCCGGTGGGGTTGGCAGAAACGAACTCCACATTGTACTTTGCGCCCTTGCCGTGGTCGGTGCGGCCGTACTCCTTGTTGGCGCAGGCACCCAGCACAACACCTGCCCAGAAGCTCTGGGACAGGAACAGGTTGATGAAGCCGGGGCCGGCAACCTCCACCTTGGAGAACACGCTGTTCTCAAGGGAGGGCAGGTGTGCCAGCAGGGCGTCTGCGATCATCTTGGGAGCCTTGCGCCAAGTGCGTGCACCGGCCATGGCGAGGTTGGAGGCGATATCGCCGTTTTTCACGTCGGCGGGGATCTCCACGATAAAGGCGGGCAGTTCTGCCTCGGGCAGGGTGCCGTCTGCCATGGCAGCCTTGGCGGCTGCGGTCAGCAGAGCGCGTGCCTCGTCCAGTGCAGCCTGCCGGGGGTTGTAGTTCTGGTAGGTCTTTTCAAAATCAGTCATGGGTCGGATTCCTTTCACAGTCTCAGGGGACTTCATCAATTCACATGGGTCACGGTAACTTCCAGCCGGTTGCGGCTCACCAGCTCGGCGCTGTCGGCATCCAGCAGGTAGGCAAACCGGGCGGTGCCGCCCTTTTCGGTCAGCTGACAGTCGATCTCGTCCGCAGTCACGCCCAAGGTCATAGAGCCGAAGCCGGTCTCGTAGTGGCACAGGTTGCGGCGGCCTTTTTCAATCAGCAGTTGGGTACCAGCCCCGCCGCCCTTGCCGAACCGCAGCATCGCCACCCGGCTGCCGTCTGCGGCGATCTTCAGGGTGGTGGTGCAGCCCTCGTAGCCGGTGGTCTCGGTCTCTTTATAGGTAATATAGTAGCTGCCGCCCTTCTGCACGAACTGGCCGCGGGTCATCAGCTCCACAAACTCTTCCTTTTCTTCCTGCTCCACAGGCTCTTTCACATGCTGCTCAATGCGGCTCTTGATGCGGATGATATAATCTTCCTTCAGCGGTTTGCTCACGTTTTTCTGTCCTTATCAATATTTATCAATGGCGATCTGTTCCACCGGGCCGCCCTTGTACTCGCCCAGAAACAGGTCTGCCGTCTGCACAAAGCAGTCCGGCACATCGCTGACGTAAAAGTGCGCCTGCCCGTTCTCGTGGCTGGCGCGCAGCCCGCGCTCGGCAAGCATCCGCTCCAGATGATGGGCGGCGGTCATGGCGGGGTCCACCAGCGTGACACCCGGGCCCATAAACTCCCCGATCATGCTTTTCAGCAGCGGGTAGTGGGTGCAGCCCAAAATCAGGGTATCCACCCCGGCTTCGCGCACCTCGGTCAGGTACTGGGCAATGACCAGCTTCGTGATCTGCTGCTTTCCGGCCTCGCTGTGATCCACATACCCGGCCTCCACCAGCGGTACAAACAGCGGGCAGGCGCGGGCGGTGATCTCCACCCCGGGCACCAGCTGCCGCAGCAGCTTTTCGTAGCTGCGGGAGCGGATGGTGGCGGCTGTACCAATGACGCCGATGCGGCGGTTGCGGGTGACAAAGGCTGCTTCCCGGGCGGCGGCATCCACTACGCCAAGGTAGGGCACCGGCAGCTGCGCTGCCTCCGCAGCCGGGTAGGTGCTGGACACCGTACCGCAGGCCGCCATGATGCACTTGACGTTTTTGGAAAGCAGAAAGGCCACATCCTGCCGGGCGTACTGCAGAATGGTCTCCGGGCTGCGGCTGCCGTAGGGCACCCGGCCTGTATCGCCGAAGTAGATGATATCCTCATGGGGCAGGCGCTTGCGCAGCTCCCGCACACCGGTCAGGCCGCCCAGACCGCTGTCGAACACACCGATGGGGCGATTATCCATGCTGCTTTTCCGTCCTTTCCACCGCCAGTGCGATCAGGCGGTCGATGAGCTGCGGCACCGGCAGACCCTCGTGCTCCATGAGCTTGGGGTACATGCTGATGGCGGTAAAGCCGGGGAAGGTGTTGATCTCGTTGATGAGCACCCGGCCGGTGTTCTTTTCCACAAAGAAATCGCACCGTGCCAGACCCTCGCAGTTCAGTGCGGTGTAGGCCATGGCGGCGTAGGTCTTTACCTCGTCCAGCTTGGCCTCCGGCAGATGTGCCGGGATGACGGTCTGGCTCACGCCGTTCTTGTACTTATCATCATAGGTGTAGAACTCTGCACCGGCAAGGATCTCACCGGGACGGGTGGCAACAGCGGGGTCAGAACCGATGACGGCGCACTCCACCTCCTGTCCGTCCACAAAGGCCTCAAATACCACCTTGCGGTCGTTTTCCAGTGCAAGGGCGATGGCAGCCTTCAGCTCCTCCTGACTGGACACCTTGGAGATGCCCACACTGGAGCCTGCGTTGGCGGGCTTGACGAACACCGGCCAGCCCAGCTTTTGTTCCACACCGGCGCAAACGCCCTCCAGATCCTTCTCGATCTCCCAGCGGTTGGCGGCTACCCACTTGGTGTGGGGCACACCGTTGGCCTCGAACAGGGCGTTGGCCACAGCCTTGTCCATGCACACAGAGCTTGCCAGCACGCCGCAGCCCACATAGGCGATGCCTGCCAGCTCCAGCAGGCCCTGCACGGTGCCGTCCTCGCCCCACAGGCCGTGGAGCACCGGGATCACCACGTCAAGGTGCATCTTCTCCACCCGGCCGTCCGGGGTAAACAGGATCATGCCGTGGTCGGCGCGGTCCGGGCTGATCACGCAGGGCATATTGCCGGGCAGCTCTTCCCAGCTGCCATCGGCCATCTGTTCCGCCGTGGCCTCGGTATAGAGCCAGCGGCCCTCCTTGGTGATGCCCACGGTGAGCACCTCGTATTTGCTGCGGTCGATGTTGCGGACAAAGTTGCCCACAGAGACACAGCTGACCTCATGTTCGCTGGACATACCGCCAAACAACAGAGCCACGCACATTTTATTTGCAGACTGCATGATATCTCACTCCTATTTATAGAGCCCCGGTAAAGGGGCGGCTTCAAACCGGTAAAATGCCGTTTCGATTCATTATACAATATCTACGCCCGCGATGCAAGCAGAATGCAAAAAAGCTGCGTTGGGACAAAAAGACAGCGGCTGCGAAAAAAGTTTCTCAAAATCGCTTTTTTCTGCTTGACGGATTGAAAAACGCGTGGTACAATGATATCACCTCTTTTGCGGGGTTATTAAGTGCGCCTGTTTTACAGGTGCTCCCGCAACCCGAGGGAGGTTCAAAACAACCGTTATAATGGAGGTGTCAACAAATGACCGTTAAAATCACTCTGGCCTGCACCGAGTGCAAGCAGCGCAACTACAACACCACGAAGAACAAGAAGAACAACCCCGATCGTCTCGAGATGAAGAAGTACTGCCGTTTCTGCAAGAAGCACACCGTTCATCGCGAAACCAAGTAAGAAAGGCGGACAACATCATGGCAGACAAAACCGAGAAAAAGCCGGGCTTTGTGGCCAAAGCTAAAGCCGCTGTCAAGGGCTTCTGCGCACGGGTCGCAAAGTTCTTCCGCGATACCAAGAGCGAGCTGAAGAAGGTGGTCTGGCCGTCCAAGCAGGACGTCAAGACCAACACCATCGTCGTGCTTGTGACCGTCGCGATCGCAGCGGTTGTGATGATCCTGCTGGATGCCATCTTTGGTGGTATTCTGGGCCTGATCATCGGCGCCTGAGAATCATCTTGAAACGGAGGGTCAACCAAAATGGAAGAATCAACCAAGCTGGTAGATGAGTCCACTGAGGCTCTTTGGTATGTTGTGCATACCTATTCCGGTTACGAGAACAAGGTCGCCAACGACCTGCAGACCATGGTGGAGAACCGTCACCTGCAGGAGCTGATCTGCGACATCAAGGTTCCCGTCGAGATGGTTCCTGAGATCGACAAGAACGGCAAGCAGAAGATGGTGGAGCACAAGCTGTTCCCCGGCTACGTTCTGGTCAAAATGGTGATGAACGACGATACCTGGTATGTCGTGCGCAATACGCGCGGCTGCACCGGCTTCGTTGGCCCCGCCTCCAAGCCCGTTCCGCTGACCGCTGAGGAAGTGGAGAAGATGGGCGTGGAGAAGGCTGCACCGCTCAGCGTCGATTTTGCTGTCGGCGACACCGTGCAGATCACCGCCGGTCCTCTGGAAGGCTTTATGGGCCTTGTGGAGGCCATTGATACCGAGAACTTCAAGGTGAAGCTCAAGGTCAATATGTTCGGCCGCGAGACCCCCGCAGAGGTGGAGATCGGTCAGGTCGAGCTGCCGTAACCAACCGGCAAGTTCCGTTTACCAAGGTAAGACCGCAGTGCGGTTCTTATAGAGCGTGTGCAGCGTGCACGCGCTCGTGGGAGGCGCAGAGACACTGCGCCGCAACTCACCACAGATTTTTGGAGGTGCATTTATCATGGCACAGAAAGTTACTGGCTACATTAAGCTGCAGATCGAGGCCGGCAAGGCGACTCCGGCTCCCCCTGTTGGCCCTGCTCTGGGTCAGAAGGGCGTCAACATCATGGCGTTCACCAAGGAGTTCAACG
>OHYS01000953.1_pt1 | contig 11095 bp, 6 predicted proteins | sample 1580301 | NCBI WGS metagenome assembly OHYS01 (sample SAMEA3882531, study PRJEB24775) | human gut metagenome | biome: human-associated habitat; feature: intestine environment; material: feces | place: Netherlands | collected 2009/2010
CCCGCACCGGCAGAACGGCGGCAAATGCCAACCATTTTCGGCTGCCTGACTGCGTCGTTTCACACATCACAGGCTCTTACATAAACGAAAGACCGGTGGGGTTCCGGTCTTTGGCTGCATGATTGTCTTTATTATAACACCGCAGGCGGAAAAAATCAAGAGGTTCCGGGAAAAAAAGTCCCATTCTCCGAAAATTTCAGCACACTGCACGGAAAAGACACCGCCATCGCTCCGTTTGCCCATAAAAAAGGAGCTTTCTCCGCTTTTGCTGCGGAAAACGCTCCTCCTTGAACTCGTTTTCAATTACTTGCTGTTATAGCCGTCGATGACCTCATCGATCACAGAAGCCCACTCATCACGCAGCACGGCCCAGGAATCCTTCTCGCCGTTCAGCAGCGCACTGGTCAGGTTGTTCATAACGCCTCTGGTCTCGTAGGTATACTCGCCGTCGCCGTACATTCTGCTGCCCATGCCGTAGCCGAAATCGAATACCGGTGTAATCTTGCCGGGATCCTTATAATCCTGCAGCGCATCATACTGCTCCTCGGTCACATAGCTCTTGAGCTTGCCGGCTGCGGTCTTCTGGGGGATGATTGCCTTTTCCTTGGCAGCGTCCTGATAGTCGTCGATCATAGCTGCCAGGCGCTCGCACTTGATGTACGCAGCAACTGCATCGCCCTTATCCGAACCCTTGACCAGCATCTTTGCGCCGAAGTTGCAGTTCAGATAGTACTCGTCCGAGCCGGGCTGCTTCGGGAACGGCACGATCATCAGATCGCCTTCTTCCACAAAGCCGTCGTCATTGACCTCCGGATTGGGATCGTTCTTGACGTTGGAAGTACCCAGCGCCCAGTCTGCCATGCCAAAGAACAGCGTCGAGCCGTCATCCGGCAGGTAGCCGTACCAGGTCGGGTCATACATACCCAGCTTCATGATCTCTTCCATAGTGTTCTCTGCCTCTTCGATGGCAGAGTTATTGATATTATTGGAGAACTTGGTGCCGTCATACGTAACGAATGCCTGTCCGGTGGACTGCACCATTGCCTGACCGAACCAGCCGTTGATGCCATAGCGTGTTTCGCCGTCGCTGGCGTTGGAAACGAACGTCTTCATCATATCCATGAAGGTGTCCCAATCCCACTTGTCCTTCTTATAAAGCTCATACGGGTCATCCAGACCGTTTTCCTCGCAGAGAGAACGGCTGTAGGTGATCAGCAGCGGGTCAGACAGGCAGTACGGTACAACGTAGTGCTTGCCCTGATATTCAAACATGTTGATGACATCGGACATATCGCTCCAGATGTCGTCGCTCAGGTCGAGGTAGTCGTCCAGCGGCTGGTACTGATCCTTGGTGACGCCGTTGGGCACAGCGTCCCACTCATAGGGGAACATGTCCACCGGATCGCCGCCCAGGATACGGCTTGCCAGCGTGTCGAACTTGGTGTCGGAGGTACAGGAAACATATTCCACCTTTGCGCCGTACTTATCCTCGAACAGCGTCAGGGCAACGCTTCTGTCCTGATTGTTCACCGGATTGATGTCGTAATCCGCCAGCCAGTAGATGGTCTGTCCCTTGATGTCCGGATCGTTCTTGACCATATCGTCCACCAGAGAAGCGTCTACCGCAACTTCGTCATTTTCTTTGTAGTGAGATTCTGCCGCCGAGGACTCCGCCTTGGAATCGTCGCTGCTGCCACATGCTGCCAGTGTGCCCATCATGGTCAGCGCCATGAGTGCCGCCAAAACACGTGTTAATTTCTTCATGGGAAAAGACTCCTTTTCTCATTTTCCATTGACTTTTCCGATTTTAAAGCCTGCTGCCGCCAGATGCAGCGCAAGCGCTCTCTCCTTTGTATTATACCATAAAAATCACAGTTGGTCAAGGATTCTGTTATATGCAATTCGCACAAATTGCCGCCGGTTTTTTTTGGAGTTGATTCCCGTTCCGTTTTCCTGTATAATAGAAAGCAGAGTCCGCATGCGATGCTCCGGCAGATTTGTCCAAAAGCAGCACGATCTTGCTTTCCGGCCGCCGGGCATCGCAGGAGAGAAAAGGAGGTTTTTCATGAAAACAGTACAGATCTTCACCGACGGCGCATGCAGCGGAAACCCCGGCCCCGGAGGGTGGGGGGCGATTCTCCGCTACGGCACGGCGGAAAAGGAGCTTTCCGGCGGCGCTGCCGAAACCACCAACAACCGCATGGAGCTGACCGGCGTCATCTCCGCCCTCGCCGCTCTGAAAGAGCCGTGTCAGGTGCTGCTCACCACGGACAGCAAATATGTGGTGGACAGCATCACAAAGGGCTGGGTGTACGGCTGGAAAAAGCGGGGCTGGGTGAAGTCCGACAAGAAGCCCGCCCTGAACGTCGATCTCTGGGAGCAGCTGCTGCCGCTGCTGGAGCGCCACAAAGTCACTTTCCACTGGGTCAAAGGACACGCCGGCCATCCGGAGAACGAGCGCTGCGACCAGCTGGCAGTCATGCAGCGGGACATCTACGCCCAATAAAACAGCACACTGCATACACACGAAAAGCCCCGCCGGGAAAGGCAGGGCTTTTCGCTATATAGGGGTAAAAATGAAAAAATGAGATTGTCGAAAAGTTCGAACCAGACGGGAAGCCGTTTACTTCTTTCTTCTGGTTACGGTATAAGCGCCAGCGCCCAGAGCTGCTGCTGCAACGCTGCCAATGACAACTGCTGCGATACCGAAGTCGCCGGTCTGAGAAGCGGTGCTGTTGTTGCCGGACTTGTTGCCAGACGAAGAACCGCTGCTGGAATTGCCGCTGGAACCGGAGCTTCCGCTGTTTCCGCTGCTGTCACTTTCGCCGTTTGCAGTGGTGGTAGTTGTGCTGCCTGCTGCGGTTGTAGTGGTTTCACCGCCACCGCCATTTTCGTCAGTCGTAGTGGTAGTGGTAGCCGGATCAGTGCTGCCCTCTCCGCCGTTGCCGCCTGCGTCCAGACCGCTTACAGTGAAGGAAACTTCAACGGTGTCGCCGCCAGCCAGACCGCCCAGTTCGCTGAGGTCGTTCGAAATATCGGAAACCTTCGGTGTTGTCTGGGCGTTCAGAATGTTCACACGGATGGAAGAGTCGTTATCACCCTGACACAGTGCGCCCTTGGATGCGCCGTTGTACGGGATGGGATAGTTGCTGCCCGAGGTCTTCTTTACTGTGATAGAATTGATGACGATGGAAACAGTGCAGCCAGTCGGCAGTGTGCCCTTTACGGTTTCTGCTTCCTTCGGTGCAAATGCATAGGAGTTGATGTCGGTTTCCAGCATCAGCTGCTCAATGGTATCGGAACCGTTTGCAACGGTAACGCTTACGGTATACGTGCCGTTACCTGTGAAGGTTGCATCTGCGCAGCTGATACCCTTGCTGTTCTTCTCTTTCTCAACCGCATTGGGATAATCGTCTGTTACAGAGCGCCTGTCAGCACCGGCCTGAATGCACAGGTATGCGGTGTACGGTCCCTTATCTGTGGAAACAATCATATCGCCATCATATTTCAGGGCAGATGCAGAAAACGCAAATGTTGCAACCGATGTTGCTGCAACCGTAACCGCAGCAACGCTTGCCGCCAGTTTTCTCATAAACTTCATCGTATTTCTCCTCCTCGAAATAGAGCACGGCACACATGCCATGAAAGCACGGCACACATGCCATGCCACTCTATAACAATATCGTTATTATAGCATGATTTTCAACTTTTGTCTATGCACATTTTACCTAAATCTTGATTGAAATTCCGGTGAAACTGCCAAAAATCGCACAAAGATTTCGGATGGGTTTTACGTCACTTCCCGATTCTTCTCACTTTCGTCATAGTTTCTAAAACATCCCGTATCAAATCCAGTGCAGTTCCACGTTCCGTCGTCACGCAGATGCCGGTTTTGCCCGACAGATTCCACGACACATTGCCCCGATACTGTGCGGAAAATGCAGCAATAATGTCCGGTGTGATTTGCTCCGTGCAGAACGTCACCTTTCCGCCACGCTGGACGATTTCTGTGATGCCGAGGTTCGCAGCCGTATTGCGCAGACGTGCCACGGTCACCAGTCCCAGCACCTGCCGCGGTGGTTCGCCGTAACGGTCGATGAGTTCGTCCAGCAGGTCGGATTCCTCCGATTCGCTGGAAACCACGGCGATTTTCCGGTACATGTCCAGACGCTGGTTCAGGCTCTCGATGTAGGCGCTGGGGATGTAGGCGTCGATGTGGATATCCACAACGCACTCCGGTTTCTCCGGAATCGGCTCACCCTTTGCCTCTGCCACTGCCTCCTCCAGCAGGCGCAGATACATCTCGTATCCCACGGCCTCCATGTGACCATGTTGCTGTCCGCCCAGCATGCTGCCGGCGCCACGGATCTCCAGATCCCGCAGGGCGATCTGGAACCCGCTGCCGAACTGGGTGAACTCCCGCATGGCCGCCAGACGGCGGGCGGATTCCTCCCGCAGCACCTTGTCACGCTTGAACGTAAAATAAGCGTAGGCACGGCGGTTGGAGCGCCCCACACGTCCCCGCAGCTGGTACAGCTGGCTCAGCCCGAAATAGTCCGCATTCTCGATGATGAGGGTGTTGACATTGGGCACATCCACACCGGTTTCAATGATGGTGGTGCAGACCAGAATGTCCGCCTCATTTTCCACCAGTTTCCGCCAGATCTCGGACATTTCCGCCTCGCCCATTCTGCCGTGCGCCACCAAAATCCGTGCCTCCGGAATAGCGCTTTGCAGCTTGGCAGCCACCAGTTCGATACTGTTCACCCGATTGTAAATGTAGTACACCTGTCCGCCCCGCTTCAGCTCCCGCCGGATCGCCTGAAATACCACGGCGTCGTTGTACTCCATGACATAGGTTTGCACCGGATAGCGGTCCTGCGGCGGCTGGGCAATGACGGACATATCCCGAATGCCGCTCATCGCCATGTTCAGCGTGCGGGGAATAGGCGTTGCCGACAGCGTCAGCATATCCACGCCGGCGAACATCTCCTTGAACTTCTCCTTGTGCGCCACGCCGAAGCGCTGTTCCTCGTCCACGATTGCCAGACCGAGGGCATGGAACGCCACGTCTTTCTGCACCAGCCGGTGCGTGCCGATGACAACGTCCACTTTGCCGCTCTTCAGCCCTGCCAGCACCTCCCGCTGCTTCCGCAGAGGCACGAAGCGGGAGAGCATCTCCACATTCACGGGGAAATGCTCAAACCGGCGCAGCGCCGTCTGAAAGTGCTGCATGGCGAGCACTGTGGTGGGGACAAGAATGGCGCACTGCTTTCCGCTGAGAACGCATTTCATAGCAGCACGCAGGGCGACCTCCGTTTTGCCGAAGCCCACATCGCCGCACAGCAGCCGGTCCATGGGGCGGGGGCGTTCCATATCCCGCTTGATCTCCGCAATGGCGGAGAGCTGATCCTCCGTTTCGATATAGGGAAAACGTGCCTCGAAGTCCTGCTGGATCTCGTCGTCCGGATAGAACTCGATGCCCTTTGCCTGTTCCCGTTTGGCGTACAGCGCCACCAGTTCGTCCGCCATATCCCGTACGGCACGGCGCACATTATTCCGTGTCCGCTGCCACTCCGGCGAGGAGAGCCGGTTCAGCTTGACATGAACATCCTCCCGCGGGCCGATGTATTTGGAGATGACATCCAGCTGCGTGACCGGCACATAGAGCATATCCTTTCCGGCGTACTGGATGCTGATGTAGTCCTTGGTGACGCCGTCCATCTCGATCTGGCGCACGCCCAGGAACTTGCCGATGCCGTGGGCAGCGTGAACGACCAGATCGCCGGCGGCGATGTCCGAGAGCGACCGGATCTCCTCGCTCCGCTTGCGCTTGGGGGTGCGCCGTGCAACGGCGTGCATGGCGTGCGCCTGTGTGATGAGCGCCGTCCGGATCTCCGGATAGGCAAAGCCGCCGGACAGGCTGCCGGTGCGCAGATAGACCACGCCCTCCTGCCAGACGCTGTCCGCCCTGGCGAGTTCGCAGCGGATGCCGCTCTCCCGCAGATCCTGCTGCAAGATGGGCAGTGTCTTTTCGCTGCCGGCGAAAAGCATGACGCAATAGCCCTGCTGGAGGTACTCCTGCAAATCCTCCACCAGCTGGCTCAGTTCGCCGCCCCACGGCGCCGTCTGCATCGCATCCACTGAGAGCAGCTTGCGGAACGCCATCTGTTCCCCGCCCTGCAGGAAGTTGTTCATGCACACGCAGAACAGGGATTTCAGCCGTGCCATGACCTCCACAGGATCCTGATAGTAGCCCTCCAGTCCTCGGCAGAGGTCCCCCTCCTCCAGCAGAAGCTGACAGTCCGTCCGGTACTGCTCCAAAATGCTGTGCTGCATCTCCTGCACAGCATTGTACTCGCTGAACAGCACCGCCTGCACGCCGTAGTCCAGCAAAAGCGTCGCCTTTTCCCGCAGCAACGGCGCATATTTTTCCAGATAGACCGGCACAATGCCGGCGTCGATCTTCTTTGCATCGTCACAGAGCTTTTTCTTTGCCGCTTCGGCGTATTTTCCACGCAGGGAACGGGCGTGGGCACGGAGCTTTTCGGCAAGCTCCTCCGGCTGGAACAGTGTCTCCCGTGCCGGCGGAATCCGGAGTTCCTCCACCGCCTGTGTCCGGCGCTGGGTCTCCGGATCGAACTGCGTCAGGGTGTCGATCTCGTCGCCCCACAGTTCCAGACGAATGGGGGCGGTGCACTGCACGGGAAAGATGTCCAGAATGTCGCCGCGCACGGAGAACTGTCCGGCGCCGGACACGCTCTCGCTGCGCACGTAGCCGTCAAAGATGAGCTTCTGAATCAGCGCATCCCGTTCGATCTGTTCTCCGCAGTGCAGCACCAGCGTGTGCTCCTCCAGCGCTTCCGGCGCAATGGTGGGCTGAAGCAGCGCCTCAATGCTCGCAATGATGACACGGCACTGTCCCTGCCGCATCGCCGTCAGGGCGGCAATGCGTGCGTGCTCGTAGGATACCGTCACGCCCTCCACCGGTGTCAGAACCAGTTCTCTGGATGGGAACTGCCACGCCGCTGTCTGATCCAGCATGGTGTTGATGTCGTCGCAAAGACGGCGTGCCTCTGCTTCCTCCGCCGTCACCGCAAGAAGCGGCGCATGTGTGCTGCACAGCGCCGCCAGCAGATGCGCCTTATGAACCTGCGCCACGCCTGTCAGGGAGATGGGCTGAATCCCCTGTTCCATGGCATTGCACAGCTCCTGATAGGCAGTCAGTCTGGCAAAGGTTTCCGCAAAAAACTGCATGATGGCTCCTCCTTTTCCTTTGGGTATGGGGTGTTGCAATCTCTGCCGGCTCAGTGGCTAAAGCGGTTCATCGCCTGATCCATCTTATCCTGTACGATCAGCGATGCTGCCTCTGCCGCCTGTTCCAGTGCCGGCTGGAGAGCGGTCTGTTCCTCCGGGGTGAATTTGGAGAGCACCCAGTCCGCCAGATCGTACTGGGGCGTGGGCTTTGCCCCGACGCCCACACGAATGCGGGGGAATTCCTCCGTTCCCAGAAGTGCGATGATGCTCTTGATACCGTTGTGTCCGCCGGCGCTGCCCTTGCGGCGAATGCGCAGCTTTCCCGGTGCCAGAGAGATGTCATCGTACATCACCAGCACGTGCTCCGGCGGAATCTTATAGAAATTCGCCGCCGCTGCCACTGCCTCGCCGCTGTTGTTCATGTAGGTGGTGGGCTTCATCAGCAGGCAGCGCACGCCGCCCACCATTGCCTCGCCGCAGTCCGAGCGGAACTTCATCTGCCGGAAGTCGCCGCCGCACGTCTGCGCCAGCTGTTCCACTGCCATAAAACCGGCGTTATGCCGTGTGTTCTCGTACTCCAGACCAATGTTGCCCAGCCCGACCACCAGCCATGTGAGCTTGCCCTGCAAGCCGCTGCCGGAGCCCGACTCGATCTGCCGAAATAAATCAAAAATTCCCATATTTCCATAACCTGCTTCATGCGGCACCAGAACAAGCCGATGCCGCATGAATCCTTTCTATTCTGTTCCGTTGTTTCCTGCATGTAAGCGACGCTTACCGCTTTCCGCCGTCCTCCGGCGGGAACAGCTTATCCCGCAGTTTCCGGAGGCTGTAGCCCTCCTTTACCTTCAGATCGGCACGTTCTACTGCCAGTGCATAATCCGGCACATCCTTGGTAACGGTCGTACCCGCAGCGGTGTAAGCGCCCTTGCCCAGCTTGACCGGTGCCACCAGATTGGTGTTGCAGCCGATGAAGCAGTTGTCGCCGATGACGCAGCGCTGCTTCTTCATGCCGTCGTAGTTGACGGTGACTGTACCGCAGCCGAAGTTGACCTTCTTGCCCACATCGCTGTCGCCCACGTAGGTGAGATGCGCAATGGCGGTCTGTTCGCCCACGGTGGAGTTCTTGACCTCAACGAAGTCGCCGATCTTCACGCCGTTTTTCAGGTGTGTGTTGGGGCGGATGTGAACGAACGGGCCAGCCTTGACAGCGTCCTCGATCTCCGACTCATACGCCTGCACATAGTTCAGGGTCACACGCTCGCCGATGGTGCAGTTCTCGATGAGGCAGTTGGGTCCGATGGTGCACTTTGCGCCGATCTTAGTCTTGCCCTTCAGAATCGTGCCCGGCAGGATGGTGGTATCTGCGCCGATCTCCACATCGTTGCCGATGATGATGCCGTCCGTGCAGACGAAGTTGACACCGTTGTCCATGTGCCGGTCTAGAATCCGCTGGCGTGCCACCTCGTTCAGATGCAGCAGGTCACGGCGGGTATTCGCACCCAGCACCACATCCGGATTCTCCGTCCGGTATGCGCTTGCCTTCATGCCGCGCTCCAGTGCCAGACCAATGGTATCAGTCAGATAGTACTCGCCCTGTGCGTTGGACTGAGACAGTCCGCCCAGCAGTTCCAGCAGCGCCTTGGTGCGGAACCAGTATGCGCCGGAATTGACCTCACGCACCTGACGCTGTGCCTCGGTGGCGTCCTTTTCCTCAACGATGGCGGCAATGCCGTTTTCGCCACGCAGAATTCTGCCGTAGCCCCTGGGCTGATCCAGTTCTGCGGTGATGACGGTAACGGCGTTCTCCTGCTCCTCATGCAGACGCAGCGCACCGGAGATGGTGTCGCTGTCCATAAACGGCGCATCGCCGCAGAGCACCAGCGTATTGCCGTCTGTGAACTCCTGCATAAACTTCTCCGCCTGCATCACAGCGTGACCGGTTCCCAGCTGCTCCGGCTGGAGCGCTGTGCGGTACCGGTTGTTCAGATACAGCTCTACATACTGCGCCTTATAGCCCGTGACCACACAGATGCGGCTCAGTCCGGCCTTTTCACAGGCACGGATGACCCAGCCCAGCATCGGGGTGTCCAGCACTTCCAGCATCGGCTTCGGCAGGGAAGCCTTCATGCGCTTGCCGTGTCCGCCGGCAAGAATAACCACTTGATTCATGATACTTGTCCTCCTATTAGCAGATCCTCTCGAATCGACAGAATGCTTGATTTTTGCGCCGCAGGTGATCGGCGCGGGTATCCCTTTTTATATTATGACAAAATCTTAACGCTTTTGCAAGTGTTTTCGCAAATTTTTTTCTGGCATTGTGATTTTTGTATAACTTGCCAAAAAAACCGTGGGATAATTTTTTTAAAAAATGTATAGTATTTTCCGGAAAAGTATGTTATAATAAAAGTACGCCGGTTGTCAGCGGTGAATTTGCCAGATTCGCCCTTTTTCTACGGGACAGAAAAGCAGCCGGGGCATACAATCGAATTTTATATTGGAGGTAGTTACCAATGGCAAACAAATGGGTTTATATGTTCAGCGAAGGCGACATGACCATGCGCAACCTTCTCGGAGGCAAGGGCGCAAACCTGGCTGAGATGACCAGCATCGGTCTTCCGGTACCGCAGGGCTTCACCATCACCACTGAGGCTTGCACACAGTACTATGAGGATGGCCGCAAGATCAACGACGAAATCATGGCTCAGGTCATGGAAGGCGTTAAGAAGATGGAAGAGATCAACGGCAAGAAGTTCGGCGATCTGAACAATCCGCTGCTGGTTTCCGTTCGTTCCGGCGCACGTGCTTCTATGCCGGGTATGATGGACACCATCCTGAACCTCGGTCTGAACGACGATGTTGTTGCTGCAATGATCAAGGGCAATCCGGATCCGGCTTTCGAGCGTTTTGTATACGACTCCTACAGACGTTTCATCCAGATGTTCTCTGACGTTGTTATGGAAGTCGGCAAGAAGTACTTCGAGCAGCTCATCGACAAGATGAAGGAAGAAAAGGGCGTGAAGTTCGACGTAGACCTGACCGCTGCTGATCTGAAGACTCTGGCTGAGCAGTTCAAGGCTGAGTACAAGAACCAGCTGGGCACAGACTTCCCGTCTGACCCGGTAGAGCAGCTGAAGCTGGCGATCGAAGCCGTATTCCGCAGCTGGGACAACCCCCGTGCAAACGTATATCGCCGTGACAACGATATCCCGTACAGCTGGGGTACCGCAGTTAACGTAATGCCGATGGTATTCGGTAACCTGAACAACGAGTCTGGTACCGGTGTTGCATTTACCCGTGACCCGGCTACAGGTGAGAACAAACTGATGGGTGAGTTCCTGATCAATGCACAGGGTGAGGACGTAGTTGCAGGTGTTCGTACACCACAGCCGATCACTCAGTTAGAGAAAGACTTACCAGAGTGCTACAAACAGTTCATGGATTTAGCTATGAAATTAGAGAACCATTTCCACGACATGCAGGATATGGAGTTCACAATTGAGGAAGGTAAATTATACTTCTTACAGACTCGTAACGGTAAGAGAACAGCTCCTGCAGCTATCAAGATCGCTTGTGATTTAGTAGACGAAGGACAGATCACACCGGAAGAAGCTGTTTGCCGTATCGAAGCAAAATCATTAGATCAGTTATTACACCCAACTTTCGATGCAGATGCATTAAAAGCAGGTGAAGTAATCGGTTCTGCACTTCCGGCATCTCCTGGAGCAGCTGCTGGTAAAGTTATCTTCACAGCAGAAGAAGCAAAAGAAGCAGGAATCGGTGGAAAAGGCGAGAGAGTTATCCTTGTTCGTCTTGAGACATCCCCAGAGGATATCGA
>OHYS01000958.1_pt1 | contig 11055 bp, 9 predicted proteins | sample 1580301 | NCBI WGS metagenome assembly OHYS01 (sample SAMEA3882531, study PRJEB24775) | human gut metagenome | biome: human-associated habitat; feature: intestine environment; material: feces | place: Netherlands | collected 2009/2010
CACCCTTTCTCTGATATCTAGATAATTTTTTATCCGCATCCGCTCCTTCTTTCCTATATAAAAAGAAACGGATACTTCTCTGTATCCGTTTCTAGTATATGTGGTTTCTTCTTTTTCCACACTAGTATTATATTTCACTCTTTGCCATTTCTTTCATTTCACGGGCACTTTCCATAATACTGGATGTAATCTTATCTCCACCCAGAATACGCGCCAGTTCTTTTACCGAATCTTCTTCGTTCAATAGACGAATCCTTGTTTTTACGCTTTCGTTTTCCGCAGATTTTTCAATCAGAAAATGACTGTCTGCCACTGCTGCTATCTGTGAAAGATGAGTAATGCAAATCACCTGCCTGCTTTTACCTATCAGCTTTAGTTTTTCTCCGACTTTTGCTGCCGTAACTCCCGATATTCCGGCATCAATCTCGTCAAAAATCAAAGTCGGCGTATCTTCCGCATCTGCCAGAACCGTTTTTATCGCAAGCATAATACGGGAAAGTTCTCCGCCTGATGCAATATTCTCAAGCGGCTTTACAGGCTCGCCGGGATTAAGCGCAAGATAAAATTCCGCTTCGTCTTTTCCGTTCGCGCTAAACTGTCCTGCATCTTTTAAATGTATCTCAAACCTTGTATCGAGAAAATTTAATTCCTTCAGATGAATACAGATTTCGTCAACAAAAACTGTTTTATATCGATTTCTTACATCATGAAGTTTTTTCGTTACACGTTCTACTTTTTTTAACGCTTTTTCTTTCTCTTCTTCAATTTGTTTTATATATGCATCATAATCATTAAGCTGTTCTATTCTATGGCGTTTTGATTCGCAATATGCAAGGACATCACTTACAGAACTTCCATATTTTGCTTTTAAATGATTGATCAGATTCAACCGTTCCTCTGTCTCTTTGAACTCTTCTTCTGAAAATTCAAATTTTGAGGCATATTCGGACAGTTCTCTGTTAAAATCATTCAGAAGGCTGTCCACATCCATAAGCAGAGCGCACAGACGGTCTCCCTCTTCATCAAATTCCGCCGCCTCCCGAAACGCACGTATCGCCCGAGTAAGACAATCACCTGCATTTGCCGAACTGTCCTCGCATGTATAGCGATAAGTCTGCGCAACTGCATCCGTGATTTTTCTGCTCTCCGTCATCCTTCGGTATGTTTCCTCTAATTCTTCATCCTCATTTTCCCGAAGAGCAGCCTCTTCGATCTCGTGTACTTCAAATTCATAAAGAGAAAGTTCTCTTCGCCTTTCTTCATCATTTAAAGAAGTTTCTTCCGCCTTTTTACAGATCGCCCGATATTCTTTATAACATTTTGACATTTCTGATTTGATCGGAGCAATCTCTTTTCTCCCAAAAAGATCCAGAAGCACCAAATGATTCTTCCTTTGAAGTAAGGTTTTATTATCATGCTGACCATGAATGTCAATCAAAAGCTCTGCCGCTTCTTTCAACTTTCCTGTATTCACTGTCTCTCCATTAATGCGGCTTATGCTTCTGCTTCCTGTAAACTTTCTTGTTAAAGTAACCATACCGTCATCCGGAATAATATCCATCTCTTCCAGTTTTTGTCTGATCTGTCCGTCGTCAACCGAAAAAGTCAGCTCTACCAGACCATTTTCCGCCCCGTTTCTCAAAAGATCAGAACTATACTTTCCTCCAAGAGCCAGTCCGACAGAGCCGAGCAAGATAGACTTTCCCGCCCCGGTTTCTCCTGTCAATATATTCAATCCTTGTCCGAAATCTACTTCTGTCTCATCGATCAAAGCAATATTTTTCACATGTAGATTTTGTAGCATACCATTCACCTATACTTCTCTTGAAACGATCTTTCTTATCTTATCCATTACGGCCGCTGTATCTTCTACAGTTCTGATTGCACACATGATCGTATCGTCTCCTGCAATACAGCCTACGACCTCATGCCATTTCATTGCGTCTACAGCGGCAGCCACAGCCATTGCCATACCGGAAACAGTCTTGATCACTAGAATATTCTGCGCCATATCCATCGCCACATACCCATCTTTTAAGACACGTATATATTTTTCACTCATTCCGGGTTCTTCGATCCTGTGAAGAATATATTTCTGATGTCCGCTTCCTGTAGATACTTTTGACAACTTCAGATCACGTATATCTCTCGACACAGTAGCCTGCGTCACTTTAAACCCCGCATTATTCAGATATTCTGCCAGTTCTTCCTGTGTTTCAATATCATACTGACTGATAAGTTCAATAATTTTTGCATGACGGCTGACTTTCATATGTTCAATTTCCTTTCATTTTTTTACGCATTGTTTTCATAAAGCTTTCTTTGCTTAATTTGATCAGTTTTGCCGTATGAGACGACCGCTTAATACAAACTCTTTCTCCCGTGACAAGAGTTGTCTGTTCTGCACCGTCAAAGCAAAGAGAAACCTGTTCCTGCCTTCCATAACGTCCTTCGCACACTTCTACCTCAATCAAATCATCGGCTGACAGAACAATACTGCTTGTATTAAGCGCGTGTGAACAAATCGGAGTGATCACGATCATCTGTGCTGTCTGTTCAACGATCGGGCCTCCCGCCGACAGATTATAACCTGTACTTCCGGTTGGAGTCGATATGATCACTCCATCTGCGTGATAAGTATTCAGAAGCGCCCCGTTGACATAAATATGAAAACTTACGATACGAACCTTTCCTTCTCTTGCAATGACAATATCGTTCATCGCCATATCTTTCCGAGAATTACGAAAGCTTCCTTCCAGCATCATCCGTTCTTCAATAACCGGAGTCTCTGAAAACAAATGATCCAATGCACTTTCAAAATCTTCCAGATCCACATCTGTAAGATATCCGAGCGTTCCAAGATTGATCCCAAGCAGCGGAAGGCTTCGCTCTCCAAGATCTCTGACCGCACGGATTAAAGTTCCGTCACCACCTAGTACCAATCCGCATTCTGCTTCCTTAGGAACAGTTCCCGGAATAATATGGCCCTCACTGTCTTTTTCCGACAAAAAACATTTTTTACCGGAAGATTGAATATATTGTTCAATCTGACTCGTGATCGCATAATCTTTATCTTTTAATTTATTTGTAATAATATAAAAGCAATCCATTTTAGTCCTCTTGTTTTTACAAAATACTGCATCGCATACATTACTTAAGCGTGCTGCTTTGCCAGCGTCTCAAATGCTCTGTCTGAAACAATAACAGGATCAAGTCCGCCGAGATTTTCACCGGCCTCATTTTCACTCTTTTTTAAATGAATCAAATACTCTATATTTCCTTCCGGTCCTTTGATCGGAGAAAAATCAAGAGCACACAGATCGAAACCGATCGACATAGCATAATCCATAATTTTCTGAATCACTTCCCGGTGTGTGCTCTTTTCTCTTACGACACCTTTTTTTCCTACTTTTTCCCGTCCTGCCTCAAACTGCGGTTTAATAAGAGCTACGATCTCACCGTCTTTTGCCAAATAATTACGAATCGGCTCCAATACTTTCGTAAGCGAAATAAATGAGACATCAATAGAAGAAAAATCAATTTCTTCTCCCAAATCTTCAGGTGTCACATATCGAATATTCGTCTTTTCCATGCAGATAACTCTCGGGTCGTTTCTCAGTTTCCAATCAAGCTGTCCTCGTCCCACATCGATCGCAAACACCTTTTTTGCACCGTTTTGAAGCATGCAATCTGTAAAACCGCCCGTTGAAGAACCGACATCCGTACAGACTTTATCTTTTACGCTGACATCAAAATTTGCGATCGCTTTTTCTAATTTCAAGCCGCCTCTGCTTACATACGGAAGTGTATGCCCCCGAACTTCGATACTGACTTCTTCCGGGAACGTGCTTCCCGCTTTATCTTCTCTTTGTCCCTCCACAAAAACATTTCCGGACATAATGATCGCTTTTGCCTTTTCCCTTGACTCCGCCAGATTTCTTTTTACAAGTAATACATCCAAGCGTTCTTTCATATTTTTTTCCTTTCAGTTACACATATTCATCAATTATCTGCTTTACGATCGTATCTTTATCAAGACCTACTTCCCTGCGGAGCAGATCTACATTTCCATGTTCTACATAGTCATCGGCTATCCCGAAATTTTTCACGCGTACATTAATACCTGCTCCTGAAATATAATCAAGAACCTGTTCCCCGAATCCGCCTGTCAGCATGTTTTCTTCAATCGTTACATACAGATCGTGATTCTCCGCTAATCTTTCCAGCAATTCTGTATCAAGAGGTTTTACAAACCTTGCATTTACAAGAGAACAGCAATATCCTTTTTCTTTCAGGCCTTTTCTCACCTGATCTGCAAGTTCTGCCATATGACCTACAAATATGATCACAATCTTTTCTTCTTCATACAGCAGTTCACTTTTCCCGTAACAGATCGGACTGCGGAATTGTTTCATTCCTTCATATGCCTCGCCTCTTGGATACCGCACTGCGATCGGATATGGAAAATCTGCCGCAAACCGTATCATATCTGCCATTTCCCATCTGTTTTTCGGAGAAATGATCGTCATATTCGGGATCATTGATAAAAATGACAAATCAAACACCCCCTGATGTGTTTCACCGTCACTTCCGACAAGTCCTGCCCTGTCTACCGCGATCACAACCGGAAGATTTTGCAGACAGACATCATGAAGCGTCTGGTCATACGCTCTTTGCAAAAACGAAGAATATACTGCAAATATCGGTTTCATTCCCCCCGCCGCAAGACCTGCCGCAAATGTCATCGCATGTTCTTCCGCGATCCCCACATCAAAAAAACGATTTGGGAAATGCTTTGCAAACGGAGTAAGACCTGTTCCGTCCGCCATCGCAGCCGTAATCGCAACGATACGCTCGTCTTTTTTTGCAATATCAAGCAGCACTTTAGAAAATACTTCCGTATAAGTATCCGCCCCTTTTGATTCTTTCGCATCTCCGGTCTCAAGATGGAACGGACCTGTCCCATGAAATTTTGCCGGATTTTCCTCTGCCGGAAGATACCCTTTTCCTTTTTTCGTAAGTACATGTACTAAAACGGCATGATCCACCCTTTTTGCCTCATTGAACACACGCACCATCTCTTTAACATCATGTCCGTCCACAGGTCCTAAATATGTAATATCCATATCTTCAAAAAACATTCCCGGAACAAATAACTGTTTAATCCCACTTTTTGTCTTTTTCAGCCTGCTGACGATCCGATCGCCTGTCCCCGGTATTTTTTTTAAAGTATCTTCAACACCCTTTTTCAGATCAGTATACGCCTGTGCTGTCCGCAGGCATCCCAAATATTTCGATACTCCGCCGACATTTTCAGAAATTGACATATTATTATCATTCAGCACGATAATAAAATTACTTTTCAAACGGGAAGCATTATTCAATGCCTCAAATGCCATTCCCCCGGTCATTGCTCCGTCTCCGATCACTGAAACGACATTGTATTTTTCCCCTTTCAGTTCTCTTGCCGCAACATACCCCAGACCTGCCGAAATAGATGTAGAACTATGCCCTGTATCAAAAGCATCACATTCACTTTCTTTTCGTTTCGGAAATCCACTCATGCCGCCATATTTACGCAGATCGTCAAAACCATCTTTTCTTCCTGTAAGAAGTTTATGCGTATAAGATTGATGACCTACATCCCAGATCAATTTATCCTGCGGAAAATCCAGTGTAAGATGAAGCGCCATCGTCAATTCTACAACACCCAGATTTGAAGCCAGATGTCCTCCTGTACAACTGATCTTATCAAGAAGAAATCCCCGGATCTCTTCTGCAAGTTCTTTTAGCTGTGTATGATCAAGTTTTTTTATATCGTTCTCTTTCTGGATCATTTCAATTATCATGATTGATCCTCCTAGTTCTATTTTTCTCTGTATACAAGTCTTCGGAGCAGTTCCTCCATAAATCCGCACTCTTTTCCGATAGAACGAAGTTCTTCTACCGCCTCTTCCGTCAGACGAGCAGCCTCTTCTTTTGCCTTTTCAAGCCCCTTCCAAGTAACGTAAGTCGTTTTTTCGTTTTTTTCATCGCTGTGCACCGGCTTTCCGAGTATTTCTGTCGTACTCGTCACATCAAGAATATCGTCTTGTATTTGGAATGCCAGTCCTATTTTCCCGGCGATTTCTTCCATTTTTCCGATTTCCTCTTCTTTTGCCCCTGCAAGAACAGCTCCGATCATTACAGACGCCTCAATAAGCGCTCCTGTTTTCAATCTATAAATAAACGCAAGAAGTTCTCCTGATATTTTGCATCCTGCAGATCTTACATCGACCACCTGACCTCCGATCATTCCGTAAATTCCGGCTTTGCCTGCAAGAATTTTCAGAGCTCTTCCGATCAGGATGCTGTTTTGAGGATCTGTTTCAAAGGCGCTGCATGCAGTCTCAAATGCGTAATTCAAAAGTGCGTCCCCTGTCAAAATTCCCATATCTTCTCCGTATACGACATGAGTCGTCTTCCGTCCTCTTCGATAATCATCATTATCCATGGCCGGAAGGTCATCATGAACAAGAGAATATGTATGGATCATCTCGATAGCGGCCATAAACGGCTCGATGACCCCGCCTTTTCCGCCAAACAAGTCAAACGTCTCTTTCATGAGCATCGGACGAAGGCGTTTTCCACCTGCCATCAGACTATATTCCATCGCTTCTTCTATGATCTGCTGATGTCCTGTCTGATCAGGCAGGTATTTTCGTAAAATCTCTTCTATTTTTTCTGTTCGTTTTCTACAGTCTTCTTTAAAATTCATCTGTCTCTCCATTTTCATCAAGAACGAGAACCTTTTTTTCTACCTCGTCTATGGATAAGTTACATTTTTTAAGAAGTTCCATTCCGTTATTATATAGATCAAATGTTTGTTCTAACGTGATTTCTTCATTTTCCATCTTTCCGATCAGTTCTTCCAAATCTTTGAACATCTCCTCAAGATTTTCTTTCTTTTTCTCTGACACTTTAACCTCCGCCGATCCGTTTTTATCCGTGAATCATTGTTTCCGTATTATGAACCTCCGCTTCGATCTTTCCGTCGCTTACAAAGATTTCCAATTTTTCTCCCCGTTTCACCTGAGCTGTCGATCGTATATTTTTTCCTTCTTCGGATCTTATATACGAGTATCCGCTGCTCAGTTTTAAAAGAGGAGACACTCTTTTCATTCGTTCGGCATTCAAGGCCAGACGATGTTTTTCCTGCGTCAGTCTTCGTTCCATAATATCGCGAATCCTGTTTTCCATCTCTGCCGTAAATTGCCTGTGCTCATATAATTTGTGCCGTGGATGAAGCAGTTTCAGCCTCATTGAGAAACGCTCCGCTTTCGTCCTGAAAAGACCGATCTGTGACAAGGCAGCCCGAACAATTCTGTCTTCATACGCAGACATCGTTTTTTTACATTCGCGGATCTCGTACACTGCCAATTCGGCGGCTGCTGAGGGAGTCGGAGCTCGTAAATCCGCAACAAAATCTGCGATTGTAACATCTGTTTCATGACCTACCGCAGATATGACCGGAACGGAACATTCAAAAATTGCACGTGCAACCTCTTCTTCGTTAAACGCCCACAACTCCTCAATACTTCCGCCGCCTCTGCCAACGATCATGACATCCACACCTTGTTGTTCTAGCATCCGTATTCCTCTTATAATGCTCTTCACCGCTCCTTCACCCTGAACAAGGGCCGGATAAAGAATGAGCTGAACATATGGATTTCTACGTTTTGCAACATTGATTATATCTCTTACCGCCGCTCCGTTTTGCGCCGTCACAATCCCAACTGTTTTTACATAGGCAGGAATTCGCTGCTTATATTCGTCTGAAAACATCCCCATTTCACAAAGTTCCCGCTTAAGCGCCTCGAACTTTTCATAGAGTTCTCCTGCTCCGTCCAGCTTGATTTCTCTTGCATAAAGCTGATATTTGCCATCTCTTTCATATACGCTTACTGAACCGAATGCGATGACCCGCTGGCCGTTTTTCAATGTAAAAGAAAGCCCCGCCCTTGAGCCTGCAAACATAACACAGGCAATCGTGCCGGACTCATCTTTCAAAGAAAAATAAATATGTCCTGATGGGTGATATTTACAGTTGGAAATTTCTCCCTTTACATAGATACGGTTCAGCATGAAATCCTGTGTAAACATATTTTTTATATAAGAATTAACCTGCTTCACTGTATAAATGCCGTTCATTTTATAACTCCTGTTTTGCAAATTTAGCAAGCACACCATTTACAAACGACGAGCTATTATCTCCTCCGAAACGTTTCGCAAGCTCAACAGCCTCGTTGATCGCAACTTTTGCCGGAACGTCCTCATCCCATTTTATCTCGTAAAGCGCCAACCGTAAAATTGACAGATCGACTTTGTTCATTCTTGTCGTTTTCCAGCCTGTCGCGTTCTCATTTAAAAGTCCGTCGATTTCTTCTATGTGTGATAAAATCGCTTCATATTTATTTTGTATATACTGTTTGTCTTTTTCTTTTGCATCTTCAAGCGTCTCAAAATAGTAGTTCAAATTCTCCGGCATATCAACAGAATCATTAAACTCGATCTGAAAAAGCATTTTAAATATATGTTCCCGAAGTTCCGTTCTTACCATAGTAATTCCTCTCTATTGTCATAATCATCTTCTGTCGGCGCACACGGCCTTTTGCCATCTTCCTGTCCTGCTCGTACCCGCTTGTATCTTATTGCCGCGCAATATTGAAAAAGGATGTCTTGCGACATCCCTTAGTATCAATGTCAGGGGCGGATCGCCTTGTCACATATTGCAATACGAAAGCAGATCAGTTCTGTTTCTCCATCTCTACTCCGGCAACCTTAATATTGACATCCGCAACCTCAAGCCCCGTCATATTCTCAACCGCATTTTTCACCTTTTCCTGAACTTTTTTCGTAACTTCCATAATACTGTAATCATATTTCAGGTTTAATGCCAGAGATACTGTAACGACACCCTCTAATACATCTACCTTTACGCCTTTTGACAGGTTCTTGATTCCAAGCTTTCCAATCACTTCATTCGTAATATTTCCGGCCATGGAAGCAACGCCATCCACTTCCGTAGCAGCCAGAGCCGCAATGATCGCTACAACTTCATCCGCGATCTTAACTTCGCCGAGACTCGCATCATTTTGTATTGTATAAGCATTTCTTTCGTCCTTAGCCATATTCAAAACCTCCCGTTTTGTATCATCTCTTTTCTTATTATAACAAATCTCCATCCGTTTGCAAAGAAAAAGTTCACCGCCAAGAGAACTCTGTATTTGAATCCGATTTTTAAGATCTTCCAAACTCCGAAAGAACAAGTCCGTCATTTCTTTCCAACGTCATTCTAATGCTCCACTCATGGATGAACAAAAGTAACGGCCGGTCTTTCAAATCTTTTATTTTCTTCATATCCGACGTTCCGCTTATACGGTCAAGATCCGTATCCGCACTCTCGATCCATCGGATATATTCGTACGGAAGGTTTTCGAGGAGGATCTCTACATTATATTCATTTTTCAAACGGTATTTCAATACATCAAACTGCAAAACGCCGACAACGCCGACAATGATTTCTTCCATTCCTGTGTTATATTCCTGAAAGATCTGAATTGCTCCTTCCTGTGCAATTTGATTGATTCCTTTTACAAACTGTTTCCTTTTCATCGTGTCAACCTGACGCACTCTTGCAAAATGCTCAGGCGCAAATGTCGGAATTCCTTCATAAGCAAATTTTTCTTTTGACGTTGTCAGTGTATCGCCTATCGAAAAAATTCCCGGATCAAATACACCGATAATATCTCCCCCATATGCTTTGTCTATAATTTTCCTTTCACTGGCAATCATTTGCTGCGGCTGGGAAAGCCTTACGTCTTTTTTCCCCTGAACATGATATACGTTCATCCCGGCATCAAACTCACCCGAACAAATACGCATAAACGCAATTCTGTCCCTATGAGCTTTATTCATATTTGCCTGAATTTTAAAAACAAAGGCCGAAAATTCTTTTTCTTTCATCGGATCGATCGCACCATGATCTGACATCCTCGGCAAAGGGGACGTCGTCATGGAAAGAAAATGTCTTAAAAACGTTTCCACTCCGAAGTTAGTAAGTGCAGAACCGAAGAACACCGGAGAGAGCTCGCCTTTATCGACAAGCTCTCTGTCAAATTCTGCCGAAGCGCCGTCCAAAAGTTCGATTTCTTCCATCAGAGTTGTCTTTGCTTCATCTCCGATCAGCCAGTCAATCTCCGGATTGTTCATAGCTACAACTTTCACTTCACCTGTCGCTGTTCCTTTCCTCGTATCCGAGAAAAGCTCTACTTCCTTTTTCTGTCTGTCATACACGCCTTTAAATGCTTTTCCCGAGCCGATCGGCCAGTTTACCGGACAAGTCGGAATGCCGAGCTCCTTTTCGATATCATCCAAAAGATCGAACGTATCTTTTGCGTCACGATCCATCTTATTGATAAAGGTAAAAATCGGAATATGACGCATCGCACATACTTTAAACAGTTTTCGCGTCTGAGCCTCCACACCCTTCGACGCATCAATCACCATAACCGCCGAATCTGCCGCCATCAGTGTTCTGTAAGTATCTTCCGAGAAATCCTGATGCCCCGGCGTATCAAGGATATTAATACAGTATCCATCGTAATTAAACTGCAATACAGAAGAAGTAACCGAAATACCTCTTTCTTTTTCTATTTCCATCCAGTCTGAAACTGCATGTTTGGATGTCGCTTTTCCCTTGACAGAACCTGCCTGATTGATCACCCCTCCATATAATAGAAATTTTTCCGTCAGCGTTGTCTTTCCCGCATCGGGATGAGAAATGATGGCAAATGTTCTTCTCTTTTTTATTTCATTCGTTATCTCTGACATATGTTTCTTTTCTCCTAATGCTTATAAAATGCATCTGTTCGTTCTTTTATTTTTCCCGGAACATCTTCCGGACATACCAATTTAGTTTATCATATCTCAAAAGATACTTCAACCACGGGATTCAGGCATGTTATTAACTTGTGATAATGTCTCCTTAAGATTCACTTGAGGTTTTGTCTCTTT
>OHYS01000961.1_pt1 | contig 11049 bp, 9 predicted proteins | sample 1580301 | NCBI WGS metagenome assembly OHYS01 (sample SAMEA3882531, study PRJEB24775) | human gut metagenome | biome: human-associated habitat; feature: intestine environment; material: feces | place: Netherlands | collected 2009/2010
GATCTGTATTATTATAGGAAGTATTTATTAAATGCATTGAAGCAGATAGAAAAGAAATACGTCATGGTATATTCTACTGATACCGTTCCGGTAAGCAGAATAAAACAATATTCAGAACTTGGATTTCGGATTATTTATGAGTATGTAGATGATATTAATGAGGAACTTATTTCAAGAAAAAAAATCGCGCAGATCCGATCGAGACATCAATATTTGTTAAGAGCAAAAAATGTGTTGACTGTAGCGACTGCGGATAAACTGTATAAAGAGGCAAAGTCGAATAATAAAAAGACGAGGATCGTTCAAATTTCCAATGGGGCAGAGTGTGACAAGTTTGTACCGGAGAGCGTGATGGAAGATCAAGTCTACAGACAGTGGCTTAAAGAAGATATGCTGCATGTCGGATATTACGGGGCATTGGCGGCTTGGGTTGACTATGATCTTTTGAAAAGACTGGCAGATAATGAGAAGATCCAGTTGATCCTGATCGGGATTGAGCATGATGATTCGCTGAAAAAGAGCGGGCTGCTTGATTATAAAAATGTGAAGTATTTTGGAAAAAAACCTTATGAGTCATTGGCAGGATATGTACATTTTTGGGATGTATGCATTATCCCGTTTTTGATCAATGATATTACAAAAGCAACTTCTCCTGTTAAATTATTTGAATATATGGCGATGGAGAAACCGGTTGTTTCAACAGCGCTTCCGGAATGTTTAAAATATACTGCGGTAAAAATCGCCCAAAATGTACAGGAATTTGTTTCATTGGTTGAAGAATGTAAGGACGACTGCAAGGATGAAAAACGGAAGGAGCTCCTGAAAAAGTGTGCGTGGGAAAATGACTGGTCTGTGAAAGCGGCAGAATTGAAAGCGTATATGGGAGAATGGGAGAAAAATGAAAGATAAGATCAGTAAATTGAAAAATCTTGTAAAAAAATATGGGTTGGCAGGAACGATAAAAAAGGCGGCAGGATATATTTATTCTAATTATCTTGTAAAGCTTTCTGTAAAAGAAAGAATTTATGTCGCTGTTAATAAAAAGAAATTTATCGAGGGAATCGACCGGATTCTTTCAAAAAATTCTTACGATCGGATTGTGATCTGGAGAAGTTCATTTGGATGGGATGTGCCTTTGTACCAAAGACCTCAGCATATTTTCAGCAATTTTGCGAAGCAAAGAACGCTTGTCTTTTATGAAGTGACACGTTTTACGGATGATGTGAAGCGGATCAAAAAACAGGCGGATAATTTATATCTGGTCAACTATGCGAATACAGCATTTTCAAAGCTGCTTTTTCAGGAACTTGAAAAATGCAAAGCTCCGAAATATGTTCAGTTCTATTCAACAGACTGGACTTTGCCTGCGGCAAAGATTAAAGAGTATATGCAGCAGGGATATAAAATCGTTTATGAGTATATTGACGACCTGAATCCGCATCTTGCGGGAACAGACGAACTTCCCGTGAACGTAAAAGAAAAGTATGATCTGGCTATGACAGATAAAAATATTTTTGTTGTTGTAACTGCCGAGGCGCTGAAGAAAGATGTCATTGAAAAGCGAGGAGATGTTCGGCTTGCTTTTTCAAGTAATGGCGTGGATTATGCTCACTTTCATGATGGGTGCGATCCGAATTTTAAGTGTGATGAAGAGTTTGAGTCTATCTTGAAAAAGGGGCAGCCGGTTATCGGATATTATGGGGCGCTGGCAAAATGGTTTGATTATGATCTGTTGAAAAAAATTGATCAGGAAAATAAATATCAAGTTGTACTTTTTGGAATCAAATATGATGATTCTTATGATAAATCGGGAGCAGATCAATGGAAAAACGTTCATTTTTGCGGGTCGCGTCCATATGAGATCCTTCAGAATTATGCCGCCCGTATGGATGTTTTAACGATTCCGTTTTTGATCAACGACATTACGAAAGCGACTTCTCCGGTTAAATTATTTGAGTATATGGCGCTTAATAAACCGATCGTGACAACGGATATGGACGAATGCAGGAAATATGAATCGGTGTTGATCGGACATGACCATAAAGAATTTTTAGAGCAGTTAGATAAGGCAATATTGCTGAAAACAGATGAAACATATAAGGCGTTATTGGATAAAGAGGCTTTAGAGAATACATGGGAAGAAAAGGCGAGAACGATTCTTGAACAATTAAAAAAATATGAATAAGTATATTGTGCGAAATAGCCTCAATATGCAGATAAAAATCCCCGGGGAACTTTGGGGATTTTTATTTAATCTTTTCAGGGGAAATGATTGAATAATGTAGAGATTTGTTGTATCATGGTATAATGTAGATTAAGTATATACTAAAATAGGTGAGAAAATATGTCAAAGAACAAGGTGAAGCGTAATTCATCCCGCAGAACGCAAGCAATGCACAGGGGGAAAGAGACGTCAACTAAGCCAAAGAAACCGGTTACCCGCAGGAAAGATTTTTCCGCTTCAGGAAAAGGAAAGAAGCGCAAAAAGAGACGTGTTCATAAGATGAAGCCATGGCAGATCGCATTAATCTGCGTAGGAGCTTTCATCGCAGCGCTTTTAGCATTCGGATTAATGTATGTTTATGCGAAGTGGAGTAAGATTGATACGAAATCAATTAAAGCGGACGACATCATTATCAATGAAGAAGTGAAGAAAAATAAAAATGTAGATCTTGGAGACGGTTATACGAATGTTGCACTGTTTGGCGTGGATTCAAGAGACGGTGACTTGGGAGAAGGAAATCGTACGGATTGTATTATCGTTGCAAGCTTGAATAATAAGACAAAGGAAATCAAGATGGTGTCAGTGTACAGAGACACGCTGCTTGATCTTTCAGAAGGAACTTATCAGAAGTGTAATGCGGCATATAGCTACGGAGGTCCCGTACTTGCTATCAATATGTTGAACATGAATCTTGATCTTGATATTCAGGATTATGTGACGGTTGATTTTGGCGCGATCGCAGATGCGGTAGATCTGTTGGGCGGCATAGAGATTGAAGTTACAGAGGAAGAACTTCCGTATATTAATCAATATATTCCTGAAACGGCAAATTCGGCGGGAAAGGCGGCAAATCTTCTTCAAAGTGCAGGCCTTCAGAAATTAGACGGAACGCAGGCGACAACTTATGCCAGAATTCGTTCTACGGCAGGCGGAGATTTTACTCGTACGGAGCGTCAGCGCCTTGTAATAGAAAAAATGTTTGAAAAGGCGAAGGGAGCGGATATCGGAACGTTAAACAAGATCATCGATAAAGTGTTCCCGCAAGTTTCAACAAGTTTTACGCTGCCGGAGATTTTGAAATATGCTTCAGCTTACAGTGAATATAAACTGGTAGGAAATATGGGATTCCCGGAAGATAAGTATACAGATATGCTTTCAGAGATCGGAAGCGTTGTCGTGCCGGATAATCTTGTATCGAATGTAACAAAGCTTCATGAATTCCTGTTTGGCATTACAGGATATGTTCCATCGTCTACAGTGCAGACGGTCGGTTCTAATATTTCGTATACTGCAAGTGCAAAGAAGTCTTCGGGAACAGGATCGCAGTCGTCATATGATAGCGGTGAATCTTATAATGACAGTGGATATACCGATAACAGCGGTAACTACGAAGGCGGAAACACCGGCGGAAATTATGATGACGGAAGCATGAGCGGAAACAGTGGTAATACCGGAAATTCGGGAGAAACAGGCGGCGTCGGAGGAAATGGCAGTACCGGGGATAATACAGGCGGTACAACTGTAGAACCTCCGGTTGTGCCGGATGGCGGAACAGACAGCGGCGGCGGACAGACCGAAGCACCTCCGGAAGGTACAGTTCAATAATATCCAACCGGAACAGGGGAAGATAAAAAACAGAAAGAGGTTAAGTATATGAAAGTATTAAAGAAATTTGCAAGCATTATTATTGCGGTATGTTTGATGATTCCGGTGTTGAGTACGGTGGTATTTGCGGCGGATGGCGTATTGATGTTTTCTGATCCGTCAACGAAAGTCGGAGAGAATGTGAGCGTTGATTTTGTTGTTCAAAGTTCAGGCGGTACGATCGGAAGTGTGGATGTTACAATGAGTTATGATCCGAAGGCGCTTGAATTTGTCAGCGGCGATGGATTTACGGCAGACGGTGCGGGTACGCTGACTTATAAAGGTACAGGCGGCGGAACAGAGCTGAGAACGGCGGTAGTTTTCAGAGCTCTTACGGTTGCGAATACGCAGATTTCTGTAAGCAGCAGCTCAGCTACGATTTCTTCCGGAGATACATTAAATTTGAACAATGGATCTTCCGCAATTTCGATTGCAGCGGCAGACGATGGAACAACAAGTGTAGAACCGACATCGGCTCCTAATTCACCGGCAGGTGAAAGTACAGATATTGTTGTGACTGTAGACGGAAATGATTATCATTTTTCGGAGGCGTTTACGACAACAGATATTCCGGAAGGTTATTCTGAGACAAAGATGACATTTAACGGAGAAGAGAGAAAATTTGTAGCAAATGACGCGGGAGTTTATCTTGGATTTTTAATGGATGACGCAGGAAAAGGAAAATTTTTCCTGTTTAATACAGAGGATGCAACATTTGCTCCTTTCGCACAAATTGCAATATCGGATACAACATCTTTGATCGTTGTTGATGCACCGAAGTCGGCAAAACTTCCGAGCAGTTATCAGGAAGTGGACATGACAGTTCAGGAAGAAAACTTCCCGGCATGGTCTGATCCGTCCAATTCCAGATATTATGTTATTTATGCATTGAATACAAGGACAGGTGAAAAATCTTTCTATCAGTACGATACAGAAGACGGAACATATCAGTATTTTGAGGCTCCGAAAGAGGAGACGAAAAAGAAAGACAGTGAGAGCGGCATAGTTGCGAAGCTGGGCGAATTTGTAGCGGAAAATACAATGGTTGTTCTTGTAGCGGCGGCAGCATTGTTTTTGCTTCTCTTGATTTTGGCAATCGTATTTGCGGTAAAACTTGTCCATCGAAATCAGGAATTAGATGATCTGTATGATGAGTACGACATTCCATTCGAGGAAGAAGAGAAAAAGTTGAGTGCAAAGTCCGCTAAAAAAGGAAAAGCAAAAGATGATTACGATGATGACTTTGATGATGAATCGGATGAGTCAGAAGAGTATGCTGAGTATTCGGATGAATATGAAGATGAATATGCCGACGAGTATGAAGATGAATATGACGACGAGTACGACGATGACTATGAGGAAGAAGGTTATCTGGACGATGAGTCGGACGAATATGGGTTTGACGATGATTTTGAAGTCGGATATGATGACGATTATGAGAATGAATACGACGATGAAGCGTTTGATGAGCCTGAGGAAAAACAGGCAGTAGGCAGAAGCAATAGAACATCTTCAAAAAAAGATGGCTTTGATATTGATTTTGTAGATTTATAAGTAGATTTATAAAATGAAAGACCGGATAGAAAAGATGAAATTTTCAATCATTTTCTAAGTCCGGTCTTTTTTTGTGTTTTCAATTCAATATTTGTTAAATGAATAAACACAAATTCATCACATTAATCCGCTATGATAAGACCATAGAAAAAAAGAAAGAAAGCGGGTAGTGTTATGGACAATCAATATAATTATTATAATCCAAATGAAAATTCAAATAACGAAGATCGGCAGAGAATGAATTCTCAGAGCGAAGGCAGCCAAAACGGAGAACAAAAGGGAAATACCCCACAGTGGCAGCCGGGCGGCGATCATTTGAAAAAGGAAAAAAAGCCGCATAAGAATTTGATGCGGACGGTTGCAGTCGTAGGTTTTGCTATTTTATTCGGTGTTGTTTCAAGTGGGATTTTCCTTACAACAACGGTGGTTGGAAACCGGGTGTTTGGGTTGCTTGACTCTTCAAAATCTACAACCGCATCTTCTGATAAGGTAAGTAAAGGGACTCCTCTTTCAAAATCATCCAGCGTAGTGACATCTGATGTATCTGAAGTTGTGGATCAGGTGATGCCGTCTATTGTTTCTATCACAAGTATGTCGGTAGAAGAAGTCCGCAGCTTTTTCGGCGGAACTTATGAACAGCAGTCAAAAGGCGCAGGTACCGGAATTATTATCGGAAAAACAGACACAGAGTTATTGATCGTGACGAACAATCATGTTGTTGCGGGAAGCGATACTCTTACAGTTGCCTTTACGGATGAATCAACTGTAGAAGCAAACATTAAGGGTACAGATGCCCAGTATGATGTTGCAGTTATTGCAGTGCCTATTGAGAATATTTCGGATGATACACTGGATGCAATCTCAGTTGCCACTCTGGGTGATTCCACGAGCCTGAAAGTCGGCGAACCTGCGATCGCCATCGGAAATGCACTTGGATACGGACAGTCTGTGACAACAGGCGTTATCAGTGCATTGAACCGTTCTGTTTCTATGACAAATGAAGAGACTGGAGATACACAGGAAAGCGGTGTGAAATTGATCCAGACGGATGCGGCGATCAACGAAGGAAACAGCGGAGGCGCTCTTGTCAATGTAAATGGGGAAGTGATCGGCATTAACTCTTCAAAACTTGTAGGTGACAGTGTGGAAGGAATCGGATATGCAATTCCGATCAGTGATGTCGGTGATTTGATTGAAAACCTTATGAACAGAGAAACAAAAACAAAAGTTGCGGAAGATAAAAGAGGCCTTATCGGCATAACCGGAATCAGTGTTTCGGATGCCTTTTCACAGCAGATTGAGATGCCGGCAGGAGTATATGTAACAGAAATTGCAAAAGGCGGCGGTGCAGAAAAAGCAGGAATGACAAAAGGGTGCATTATCACAGCTATTGATGACATAACAGTAGACAGCATGGAGGCTCTTCAGGAGCAGCTGCAATACTATGAGAAAGGTACAACTGTGACGTTAAAAATCCAGATTCCTCAGACAAACGGAGAGTATAAAGAGCAGACTATAGAAGTGACGCTGCAGTAAGTGTGAAAGAGAAATCCTTTTTCTGAAAATATATAAATGAAAAATTATTTCCCCTCCCGGAGAGAGAAAACTCTGAAACGGGAGGGGAAGTTTGTGTTGCAGTGATTATTTATCAAACTCGGGATTGACAGCATAGAAGTTTTTGCTGTCGAGTTTTTCCTGTACAATGCGTAAACTTTCACCGAAACGTTGGTAGTGGACGATTTCACGTTGTCTTAAGAAACGGATCGGATCGCATACTTCAGGATCTTTTACGAGACGAAGAATATTATCGTACGTTGTACGCGCTTTCTGCTCTGCCGCAAGATCTTCATGAAGATCGGTGATGGGATCTCCTTTTGATTGGAAATAAGTTGCTGTCCATGGGGCGCCGCTTGCTGCCTGTGGCCAGAGAGCAAGTGTGTGATCTACATAATAAGGAGCAAATCCGGAGCGTTCGATTTCCTCCGGAGAAAGGTCCTTGGTGAGCTGATAAACGATGGCGCATACCATTTCCATGTGAGCGAGTTCTTTCGCTCGTAGAAGATGCAACGAATGAAAAACGCCGCTATTTCGGCACTTTTGGAAACACATCAATTTCAAAATCAGAACGATCCTGCCCCTTTTTGTTTCGTTTTGTCTTTGTGAACATGATTTTTTCAATTAAAACCTTTAAAGCGCTGTTCTTTTCGGGAATTGTAAGTCTACCCCATTCGCCGAGCAAATTCTTACAGCGCGGAACGAAATTTTTACGGTTTGCCTGTAGTGCGAGTGTGGCGTGAAGGTCGTTCTGCGCGGAGATAATGTGCTCCATACATTCTTTTACGCGTCGCTCAAGAGCGTTTGACCGCTCGATAAAAATTTCCTTCGTATAGATACCCTGCTCGAGAAAATCAAAAAGGGATTCACGTTGCTTTAAAAGTGTTTCATGTTCTTTTTCAAAATTCTTAACAATCGCTTCTTTTGCAGCGACGTTCTCCACGTCTTCGGGCAACGCGTCAGTGAGCTCGTATTTATCTATGTAATTCCGCAGCCATTCCAACAAGGCGAGCTCTAACTCATCAATTCGGATACCGACTGTAGGGCATTCAGTATATTGACAAATCAGAATGTCATAAGGCGTTTTAGTATGCGCTTTTTTACGAACCATCAGCCGGCCACACTGGGAACACCGGACAAGACCGGCAAAAATATTCTGAATCGGTCTGTCATCACGCACCGGAGCGGAGCAGCTCCCTTTTGGCTGGTTGGCACGCTGGAAAAGGTCCGCGCTGATCCGGGGCGGCCAAACTGCATCGGCAAGAATATAATCTGACGAGTGCGGGCGAGAACGAGAAATTTTCCCATCTTTGACCGTACGAACCGTTTTCCGATGTCCCCAGCGAACTTTTCCGATATTTGCCGGATTAGATATAATTCCTTTTAGCGTGGACGGCGTAAACGGGCGTCCGCTTCTTGATAAAATTCCCATTTCGGCCATATGAGTACATGCTTTTTGATAACCGTATTGTTTATTGCCGCATAGATCATACATCAGATCGAGCACGGGGGATTCGGTTGGATCGGGAGCAAGAGAGAAGTGCTTACCATCAGGAGCGATAACGCGACGCCATCCGTAGGGCGGTATATTTCCGACATAATATCCGTCAGAGCTGCTTCGTTCTCTGCCACGCTGCATCCTGCGCTTAATTGTTGCGTATTCTCTGCGACTCATAAACAGACTAAATTCAAAGTATTCGTTATCGTACTCGTTTGCCGGATCATACGTCTTGTTAGGAGTAACGATCTTTGTGTTTGAGTAGAAAAATGCACGCTGTACCCGCCCTTGATCGATCGTATCTCCGCGGGCGAGGCGGTCAACGTCCATAACAAGACATCCGTCCCACATACAAGACTCTACTTCGGCCATCACTTGAGACATCACCGGGCGGGAATCAATACTGTCGCCGGAGACGACTTCGCGATAAATTGCCCCGATCGGAAGCGACAGCGTTTTGGCAAGCTCCAGCAAAGTGGTGATATGGCGCTCGAGCACATCGATTCCCAACGCTTCGAGATCAGCATCCTTCCTTGATTTACGAGCATAAATAAAATAAGACATTGCATCACACTCCTATGTAATTATATGTAAAAAGGTATAAAAATAACAGCTATCAAAAACAGATGTTCTGATTGCGATAGCTGACCGAAGATGATACAATATTTTTTGGTTGGAATGCTGTAGCATCTCCGGAGATGTTATAGTTAAGCCGTCCTATCTCTGCTGTGCGGAGAGGGCGTGTTGACCGCTCCTGTTGACGCAGGGGCGGTTTTTCTATCTATCTTCCAGTTTCTTTTGCTCGCGTTCGATCTGCTTAATGCTTTTAGTTGGGGTGGGGAGATCCTCTGGCATCGTTCCCCCTAATCGTGAAATAGTATCACGAACTTCTTTACCGACGTTATAGTGCGTCTGGTTGGCATTTTCTTTCCCTTGTATATTATCACGTTTAATTTTAGCCTCTGTTTGTGTGGCGCGAAATAAATTAGCGGCAAGTTCTTCATATCCCATATGGTCAAGGATTTTTTGAGATGGTTTCAATCCCTTATGGTGATGGATAGCCTTTGCATCCATACCACCGTATAAACCACGATACCCATAATTTTGAAAGATAGCGTAATCAAGGTTTGTTTCAACTCCTGCATTTTTTGCGGCTTCTACTAATAATTTATTATGCTCTGCCATTTCACGTCTGATAGCTAATCTCTTTTGGTCTTCATTTAATTCGTTAAAATTATCTATTAATTCTTGTTGTCTTGTCTTTACGGCGAAGTATGTCTGACCGAGAGCAATCACCTTTTTCCGGGAATCGCCATTCTGTACAATTAAATAACATGCATAGCGGGAGAGTGCGTAATCTGTAATTTCTTTTGTTGCAGATTTAGGCATATCTATCGTTTTCAACAAAATGATGAAAGACATCATTTCCGCTATTTTCACAAGCGGTTACAGCTCTATCAATAACTCTAGAAAAGTTGCGCCACTCAGTATATTCTAGAGCACGCTGAAGTTCTCTTGCGTACCAAAACTCCTCTCCATATTCATTGATATGTTTAATGGATTCAAATAAAGATTCGGTATAGCTGTTCTGTTCATCCTCGGTAAGAGCCTTACTAAGAACACGATCATGTAATTCAGTTAATTTGTTTTCAAAATCATCCATTTATCACACCCTCTTTCTAACTATTTGGAAAATCTAGATAGTTGACATTTATGGTACATTTGCTATAATGTACTTAACAGGATAGCCGGAAGGTGACTGCACCTCACCCGCTCCGGCGCAACTTAAAAACTATAAGAAATAGTCGTCAGCTTTGTCAGGGCAGGACGGCTATTTTTTATGCGTATAATTCAGAATGGCTACAACCAAAAGCGCAATGCTTATGATCAAACTGAGTTCTTCATATGTACTCATAATTACCACCCCCTCCACAGGATTCTCGGAATGGGTGGGAGCTCGTCCTCCGGCTACCCTGGTAAATACATTTTCCTTCGTATATGCTCCGGCGACTTTGGGAGTGTCGGGTATATTTCGTATAACGTAAAAGACCCCGTATTACTACGGGGTCTAAGTTGTGCAGGTAAACTGCATTGTCCTAATGTTATACACGCTAAGGTGTTTTGTTCTATAACATTATATGTTGGTATGCCCCAAAAGTCAATACTTTATACTATAATTATTTACCAATATATAATTCGCAGATTTTTTTATCTATTATATTTAAACTTTCATCGCTTAATTTTATACCTGCAAAAGCATCGGAATAATGCAAAGGTTTTGTTATTCGTATTTTGCTAATTGTTGTGATTTGAGAAACTAAGCCAATGCTTCCAGTTTTCATTAAATCAATTTCTTTTTGCACCTTATCGGCTTCCGTTGTATCTACTGTAAAAGCTATCGTTATTTTCTCTCCGGCATACACCGGATTTGGCGATACTTTCACATCTTGAATTGAATTATTGAATTTTTGCATATACTTTTGATGGAGCTTATCATATATTTCGTTTCCCAAATCAATAGTGAATTTATTAGGTGTGGTATATTCTTTTTTAGATGAAAGAGGAAGTACGGTTA
>OHYS01000987.1_pt1 | contig 10757 bp, 8 predicted proteins | sample 1580301 | NCBI WGS metagenome assembly OHYS01 (sample SAMEA3882531, study PRJEB24775) | human gut metagenome | biome: human-associated habitat; feature: intestine environment; material: feces | place: Netherlands | collected 2009/2010
GCTTTCGGATATTGAGGCAGGCAACCTTAGATTTTCAGCACAGGAAAACTGCCTTTATTGCAAGGGCAAGCCTGTTGCTTTGAGCAAGACAGAGCTTAAAATGCTCACATATATGTTAAAAGACCCGAAAAAGGCATTTCCAAGAGAAGAAATTCTTGATGGTGTGTGGGGATTCGATACCGAAGTTGAAACCCGTGTAACAGATGAAACCTTGCGAAGAATACGCAGAAAATTAAGCCTTGCCGGCAGTAATGTCAGCATAGGTACAATATGGGGCTTCGGTTACAGAATAAGCATTGCGGAGGATAAAAAGTGAAACACATAAAATTCCGTATATTGATTATTGTATGGTCGTCAATGATTTTACTTTTTTTCGCATTTGCAGGAATTTTAAATATAGTTTTGCCGTCCCACTTCGTAAGTGAGGCAGAAGACGCTCTGGAATACGAAATTGATTATCAGTATTATAATTACATTCGTAACAGCAACAATGAGAGTGAGGATTATTCATCGGATTATTATGAAGAAGATTCCAACGAAGAGTCAACTCTTCAAAAAAAGTTTGAGAGCGGTTATCAGGATTCGTATTTTACCTCGGATATTTACTATATTGATGTAACAGATGCTCTTAATGATAAAAATACCTCCGAGGGCAACAGCCTTGTCGGCTCAAATTCAACTTCATTAAAGAGTACATACGAACTTACTGAATGGGTTAAGAATCACAATATATCCGAAGAACAAATATATACACTTCAAACAGACAACGGCTATTATATATTTACAGTTTATGAAGAACCGCAGAATTATGATTATTGGGACGACACAGAATCCGATGAAAACGATTCGTCCGTGTATTTAATGTACATAAATATTGACCATATCGTAAAATATACCCGTTCGCTCAATTGGCTTATTTCGGCAATTTTTCTTTGCGCAATTGTTGTGATGAGCATAATCGGTTACAGACTCGGCGTTAAAATCGAGGAATCACAGAAAACTCAGCGCAGATTCTTTCAAAACTCTTCTCACGAACTCAAAACTCCTCTTATGGCAATTCAAGGCTATGCCGAGGGTATTGAAATGGATGTTGTAGATCCGCAGAATGCCGCAGGCATAATTATGCAGGAAACCGAGAGAATGACAGGTCTTGTTGAGGAAATTCTTTCAATTTCAAAAATTGATTCACGACATTTTAAGCTTGACCTTGTAAAGATTGACATAAAAGAGGTTCTCTATGATTGCTTCCGCTCACTCGATGCGGTTCAGCAGATGAACGGTGTAAGCATTGTTCCTGAATTTCCCGATGAGGTAATCACGGTAAAATGTGATGAATATCTGATGGCAAGAGCATTTCGTAATATCATTGTGAACGGTCTGAAATATTCCAAAAAGAAAATTACAGTGATTATTGAAACTAATCCAAAGTATGTTTATATCAGGTTCAAGGATGACGGCAAAGGTATTGACCGTGACGATATTGAACATATTTTTGACAGGTTTTATAAAGGCAGTGACGGCGGAACGGGTATTGGACTTTCACTTGCAAAGGAGATTATTCATCTGCACAAGGGCAACGTAACAGCGTATAACTACCTTGACGGTGCTGTATTTGAAGTGAAACTGCCGATTGTTGACTGATTATTTGTGCAACTTGCTGAAAATATAAATAATTACTTACTTGTGACATTTTTGTGATACTTTTTGACGAATTTTGTGGTATTATATTAATGCGTTTGCAATATGCAATATATAATATTTGGTTAGCAAATTTATAATTTGATAATTAATATACAAATATATAATGAGGTGCAGCTATGAACAGCAGTGTGCTGGCTTATCTTGAAAACTCTGCCGACTGTTTTCCCGACAAATGTGCGGTAACTGAAGAAAAGGTTTCCTATACATATTCTGAGCTTGTAAAACTCAGCTCTTCTGTCGGAACCGCCCTTTCTGAACTTATCACATCGGGAGATGCAGTAGGCATATATATGGAAAAATGTGCTGATGCGGTAGCGGCATTTTTTGCAGCCGTGTACGCAGGCGGATTTTATTCTGTTCTCAACACGGAGCTTCCGCAGAACAGACTTCAGACCACAGTTTCCGTACTCAATCCAAAGGTGATTGTAACTTCGGAAAGCTTGCTTGAAACAGCAAAAGAATATTTTTCTGAAAGAAAAATTGTAACCTTTGAAGCTTTGGCAAAATCGGAACCTGATTATGCAAAGCTTGGCGAAATCCGCAGCCATAAAATTGACACAGATCCGCTCTACATCAACTTTACTTCGGGTTCAACAGGCACTCCAAAGGGAATTGTTGTGTGTCACAGAAGTGTAATTGACTTTATTGACCATTTTACCGAAATATTCGGCATTGATAATAACGATGTAATAGCAAATCAAGCACCGTTTGATTTTGATGTGTCCGTCAAGGATATCTATTCGGCTGTTAAAACAGGCGCAACTCTTGTTGTTGTGCCGAGGAGAATGTTCTCCGCTCCTGCCGAACTCATTGACTTCATATGTGACCACAGGATTACTGTTATGATATGGGCTGTTTCGGCTCTCTGCCTTATCAGCACATTCCATGCGCTTGACTACAGAACTCCCGAAACCGTTAATAAGATTCTTTTCAGCGGTGAGGTTATGCCGCTCAAGGCGCTTAAAAATTTCCGTTCACATCTTCCAAATGCAAAGTATGTCAACCTTTACGGCCCGACGGAAATCACCTGTAACTGCACATACCATATTCTCGACAACGATTGCGACTATGCAGACGGTATTCCGATAGGCAAACCGTTCCCCAATGAAGATGTTATTCTTCTTGATGAGAATAATAACAGAATTTCAGAGATTGGCAAAGTCGGTGAAATCTGCGTGAGAGGTACTGCTCTTGCACTCGGTTACTACTCAAATCCCGAACAGAATGCAAAGGCTTTTGTTCAGAATCCCCTTAATCCGCATTATCCCGAACTGATTTACAGAACAGGCGACCTTGCAAGATACAACGAAAACGGCGAACTTGTTTTCAGCGGAAGAAAGGATTTTCAGATTAAATATATGGGACATCGCATAGAGCTTGAGGAAATCGAGCGTGAGATGTCGGCTGTTGACGGTGTTGAGCAATGCTGTTGTATTTTTGATGAGAAAAAATCAAGGCTCAAGGGCTTTTTCGTAGGCTCAATTGAAAAGGACGAGCTTGCCACATCAATGTCAAGGGATTTGCCTGCGTTTATGATTCCGGGCGTTATCCGCAAGGTTGATGAAATGCCGCTAACAAAGAACGGCAAAATTGACCGTAAAAAGCTTGCTGAAATTGCAGGGGGCAGAAGAAAATGAACGAAATATTAAAGCAGAACAAAACTGCATTCTATGTTTTTGATGTAAAAACTCTCAAAGACAGAGTAGCATATCTCAGAAAAATGCTTCCCGAAAATGTTGCAGTCTGCTATGCAATCAAGGCGAACACATTCATTACGGCAGAACTTGAAAATGATGTTGACCGCTTTGAAATCTGCTCACCGGGTGAGGCTGAAATCTGCGATTTACTTGATATTCCCGATGAAATGATGGTGATTTCGGGTGTGTACAAAACTCCCGAAGTTATGGAAAATATGGTTGCAAACGGAAAATGCGACAGAATATTCACCGTAGAGTCACTTACACAGTTTAATCTTTTCAGAGAATTGTCCGAAAAATATAAAAAGAAAATTTCTTTGCTTTTAAGACTTACAAACGGAAGTCAGTTCGGAATCAATTCCGATGAAATCGAAGAAATTATCTCAAAAAGAAATGAATTTGAATATCTTGACATACTCGGTATTCAGTTCTTTTCCGGAACACAGAAAACTTCTCTCAAAAAACTCAAGAGAGAAATTGACAAACTTGACAATCTTCTTATTCTTCTTAAAGAGAAATATGATTATACCGCAGAAGAGCTTGAATACGGCACAGGATTCCCCGCAGCCTATTTCAAGGAAGATAATATAAATGAGGACGAGCTTATCGGCGGATTTGCACAGCTTTTGAATGAGATGACTTCAAAGCCGAAAATCACGCTTGAACTCGGACGAAGCATTGCCGCAGCCTGCGGTAAATATTACACGCATATCGTTGACAAAAAGTGCAACAAAGGAGAGAACTACCTTCTTGTTGACGGCGGAATGAACCATATTGTGTACTACGGTCAGCATATGGCTATGAAACAGCCGTACCTTTCGGTTTGCGGAAAAGAAACCGAGCCGTGTACCGAATCGTGGAATATCTGCGGTTCGCTCTGCTCCATGAACGATATAATCGCAAAACAGATTTCTTTGCCCGATATTGAAATCGGTGATGTAATTTGTTTTGAAAACACAGGCGCTTATTGTATGACAGAGGGAATTTCTTTGTTTTTAAGCCGTGACATTCCCTCGGTTTATATAAAAAAGGAGGACGGAACATATCTTTGCGTCCGTGATTCCTTTGAAACGTTTAATTTAAACAAACCCAATTACAGAAAGGAAACGAATTAAAATGGATGAACTTATTGAGATTTTAGAGGACATTAAACCCGATGTAGATTACGAAGGCTGTGAAAACCTTATTGACGGTCACTATCTTGACTCTCTTTCAATTATTTCTCTTATTGCCGAGATTGAGGACGCTTTTGATGTGACAGTTCCTGCAGTGGAGGTTGTTCCCGCAAACTTTAATTCAGTAAAGGCAATGTGGAGTATGATTGAAAGACTCCAAGAGGAGGAGTAAGATGGATCTCCCATCATTACTGATGGCGGGCAGTCTTGACACGCTTACCTCATATTTTTCGGTAGCGTTTCTTGTTATGTTTCTGCCTGTTTCAGTTGTTGTGTATGCTGTTATACCGCAGAGAGCGAGAAGGTATTTTCTGCTTATTGCAAGCTTTGCGTTCTTCTGGCTCATAAGCGGGGAGTTAATCGCCTATCTGATTTTGATAATAATGGGCGTTCATTATTTCGGCTTATGGCTTGACAGAATACAAACTCAAAAAAGTGCGGCGCTCAAGACTGTGCCTAAAGAGGAGAAAAAAGCTCTTAAAAAGGTTTATCTCCACCGCAGTCGCAGAGTTCTGCTCTTTGCCGCCGTACTTATGATTGGCGGTTTGTTAGTGATAAAATACTCACCGTTTTTCACAACAAATATAAATTCGCTGTTGTCGCTTTTAAATATTCCGATTCAGTTTGATATTCCAAGTTATATAATGCCGATTGGTATTTCATTCTTTACTTTGCAGGCTGTATCGTACCTCTTTGATGTTTACAGAGGACTTATTAAAGCAGATGACAACATATTAAGACTTGCATTGTTTATGTCTTTCTTTCCGCAGATTGTAGAAGGCCCTATCTGCCGTTACAGTCAGACAGCCGACCAGCTGTGGAATGTAAAGCAAATTGAGTTTGAAAACTTAAAACTCGGTGCAGTCCGCATCCTTTTCGGCCTTATGAAAAAACTCGTAATCGCCGACAGACTTAATCCTATGATTAAGCAGATTTTCAGCCATTACGATGACTATCAGGGCGGAATAATCGCTCTCGGAGCAATTGCCTATACAATTCAGCTCTATTGCGATTTCTCCGGTACAATGGACGCCGTAATGGGTGTTGCTCAGATTTTCGGCATTACAATGCCCGAAAACTTTGAAAGACCTTTCTTTTCAAAATCAATTTCAGAATTTTGGAAAAGGTGGCATATCACACTCGGCACATGGTTCAAGGATTATATCTTCTATCCCGTCACCATGTCAAAGCCGATGAAAAATCTTACATCTTCCGCACGCAAAAAGCTCGGCAACCACTTTGGTCCGTTGCTTGCGGGAAGCATAGCGTTGTTCTGTGTATGGTTCTGCAACGGACTGTGGCACGGTTCTGCGTGGGGTTACATATTCTTCGGTATGTACCACTTTGTGCTTATCCTGTCGGGCAATATCATTGCGCCTGCGGTTACCGCATTCAATAAAAAGCTTCATATCAATTCCGAATGCTTTGCATACAGAGTGTTCCAGATGGTTCGTACAGGCATACTTGTTGTTATCGGCGAAATGTTTTTCAGAGCAGAAAGACTTACAACAGGTCTTTCAATGTTCGGAAAAATGGTGACCGATTTCAGCTTTTCAAGCCTTAACTATGAGCTTATGAAAAAGCTTAAAATTGATATGCATGATGTTATGATCGTACTTATTGCGCTTGCATTTATTTTTGTAATAAGCGTTCTCAATGAAAAGGGAATATGTGTGCGTGGCGCAATTGCAAAGAGAAATGTTGTTATAAGATGGGCGGCTGTTTACGCTCTTATTATGTTCATCATAATCTTCGGTGCTTACGGCAAGGGCTATGTTGCCGTTGATCCGATTTATGCGAACTTCTAAGGAGGTCTGATTATGAAGAAAATAATTAAGAGAATTGTCAGCTGCGTCCTATTTGTTGCAATACTTCTCGGATTACTTCAGGTGTCCTCACTCATATTTCAGCCAAAGTCAAATGACAAGGCAGCAGGTATCCATTATCCGAGGGCAAACGGTATTTTCAGCGAACCTAAAGACAGTATTGACACTGTATTTATCGGTGACAGCGAGGTGTATCATTCGTTCATTCCGCTCTATATCTGGAGGGATTACGGAATTACCTCGTATGATGTTTCTTCTCCGGCTCAAAAGCTTGTGTACTCAATGGAATTTTTGAAAAAAACTTTTGAAAAACAAAGTCCGAAGATTGTGTTCCTTGAAACCAATGCGATTTTCAGAAAATCTTATTTTGAGGATGAAATCACATATAAGGCAGAGCAGATTTTCCCTGTGTTCAGATATCATGACCGTTGGAAGAATCTTCAGCTCAAGGATTTTTCGGCTACAGTTGAATATACTGCGAACGAGAATAACAAAGGTTATTACTTTACTAAAAAGTCTAAGCCTGCGACAGATAAGGCTATCAAGAAATATATGAAGTATTCCGATGTTTCTGCACCGATACTTTCTACCAACAAAAAGTATCTCAAAGAAATTGCAAAATTCTGTAAAAAGCACGGTGCAAAACTTGTGCTGATAAGTACCCCAAGCACAAAGAACTGGAACTATCAGCGACATAATGCTATGGAAGCGGTTTCAAAGGATCTCGGTGTTGATTATATCGATACCAATCTTCTCCGTGACGATATCCCGATTGATTGGAAAAAGGATACAAAGGATAAGGGCGATCACCTTAACTACAAAGGTGCTGTGAAGGTGACAAATTATATCGGAAAGTATCTTGACGATACAAAGCTCTTTAAAGATAAGCGTAACGATCCGTCATACGATAACTGGAATACCTGTCTTGATAAATTTGAAAAGCAGGTAAAAAAGGGTACAAGTTAGGAAAACTGATCTATTTAGAATCTAAAATCTTTCCCCTGTGTTGCAATTCAATGCAGGGGAAAGAAATATTAAAAAACTTTTAAAAAAGTATTGACAAAATTACAGTTTTACCGTATAATCAATACTGCTCACGAAAAAAGTGAGAGATAAATGCGAGTGTGCTGGAATAGGCAGACAGGCACGTTTGAGGGGCGTGTGTTTCACGACGTACGGGTTCAAGTCCCGTCACTCGCACCATTAAAAGAGGATTGATATAAAATATCAATCCTCTTTTAATTTGTACCAGCAAGCGATGACGGGACTTGAGGTAGCCTTGCGACCGCCGCCTGTGGCGGAAAAAGGGAGCAAAGCGCTGTCTGAAATAAGGAGCATAAGGAAGTGCATTTATGCACAACGCAATGCGACTGTATTTCAGACGGGGAGAGAGTAACCGTAAAAACAAAAGTGGATAGAAGAAAACAACTGTTTTTAGGGAGAGCGTTGATGAAAGTATGACTATGAACAAGCCGCATTGGCGAGGACGAAAGTTTGACATATAGCAATCACCGTCACTCGCAGTTACCGCTATAAATGAATACTCAAACTTCATCAAATAAAACAAATGTTAGATAAACATATTTACAGCACCATACCTTGACAACCAAAATCCGTTGTGATAATATCGTTTTTGGCAACGGGAGTCCGTTAAGCATATTTGATATGGGGATATGAATTTATGAAAAAAGCAGTTTTATTTGACCTTGACGGCACAATGTGGCACACTTCTGATGTGATTTTGCCTGTGTGGAATGATGTACTTAAAAAACATAAAGAAACAACAAAGCAAGTCACACTTGAAGAAATGAACAGTTATATGGGAAAAACGGTTGAACAGATTGCGTCAATAATGTTGCCCGAGCTTCCGCTTGAAAACTCGGTCGCAATTGTAAAGGAATGTTGCGCTGAACAGATTCCGTCACTTCGCAAAACAGGCGGTCATTTGTATGATAATCTTGAAAGTACGCTTGAAATTCTTTCAAAGAATTATTTTCTCGGCATAATCAGCAATTGTCAATGCGGATATATTGAAGCGTTCCTGTTCGCTCATAAGCTTGAAAAATATTTCTCCGATTTTGAAATGTCGGGCAGAACCAATCAGACAAAAGGGGAGAATATAAAGCTTGTTATTAAGAGAAACAGCATTGATAAGGCTGTGTATCTCGGCGATACAATCGGCGATCAAATTGCCGCAAAAGATGCAGAAATTCCGTTCGTGTTTGCATCATACGGATTCGGCACAACGGAAAATCCTGAATACACAATCAGTTCGTTTGATGAATTGCCAAAAGTTGCAGAAAAAATTCTCGGCTAAATGCGATTAAATAAGATGATATCGGGATACTGCCTGTCACGGTGTCATCTTGTCAAAAGGTATAAAGTTCCAGTTTTTATGCGTTTTTTGTCGACAGAGAAAAAATAATGTAAAAAATTTGAAAAAACTTTCAAATATCTATTGACAAGTTAAATGCCTTGTGATACAATGTTGACTGTTGAGTCGAGAGATTCACAACTTAATAAATGCGAGTGTGCTGGAATAGGCAGACAGGCACGTTTGAGGGGCGTGTGTTTCACGACGTACGGGTTCAAGTCCCGTCACTCGCACCATAAAAAGCAGTTGACACATTTGTGTTGACTGCTTTTTATTTTACCGTCAAGCGGTGTGACGGGACTTGAAGGTAGCCTTGCGACCGCCGCCTGTGGCGGAAACTGTCAAGCCTCGTAAGTTCTGTACTGTTTCCAAAAATAACTCTCACTCGTCTAATCCGCTCCAATTACTTGCGTAATTTACACGGCTTAGTCCTCGCCGGTCGTTATTTTTGGGTACAGAACCTCGGCTCTTCGGTTAGGGAGCAAAGCGCTGTCTGAAATAAGGAGCATAAGGAAGTGCGTCCATGCACAACGCAATGCGACTATATTTCAGACGGGGAGAGAGTGACCGTAAAAACAAAAGTGGATAGAAGAAAACAACTGTTTTTAGGGAGAGCGTTGATGAAAGTATGACTATGAACAAGCCGCATTGGCGAGGACGGAAGTTTGACATATAGTAATCACCGTCACTCGCAGTTACCGCTATAACAAACTGCAATAGGAAATATGACGGGACTTGAAGGTAGCCTTGCGACTGCCGCCTGTGGCGGAAAGAAGTATAAGACTTCATTCTTCGTAGCTCTTTTTGTTTTATGCGAATAATAGTTACTTTTTTGAAAAAATCGAAAAAATTTGAAAAATTTTAAAATTTTTTCGGATTTTATAAAATCAAAAGCCGTTTTAAATTGTCTATATTATGAAAGGAAATGAGAGGAGGTCATTTTATGAACATTTCCCACTTAGTAGAGAAAATTAAGAAGGGAGATAACAAATCATTTGAAAAGCTCTACAAGCTTACAGAGCGTGAAGTGTGGTTTACTTGTATCAGCTTTTTAAAGAACGAAACAACCGCACAGGACATTATGCAGGAAACTTACATAACGGCTTTTTTAAAAATCCAATCTTTGGAAAAATCATCACAAATCAGAAGTTGGCTTAACAGAATTGCCGTTAATAAGTGCAAAAATTATTTGAAAGGTAAAGGTGAAATCCAACTGGACGATGAAATTTTTGAAAATCAGGCAATAGTTGACGAGCGTATATCAATTCCCGAAGAATACATTTCAGACAAGGCAAAGAGAGAAATTATTCTTTCGATTATGCAGGAAGTACTGTCCGATGTTCAGTATCAGACAGTGATTATGCACTATTTTAATGAAATGACTGTTGATGAAATCGCAGAAGTCTTTGAATGTTCAAGGGGTACTGTGCTTTCAAGGCTCAATTATTCAAGGGCAAAGATGAAAACTGCAATTGAAGATTACGAAAACAAAAGCGGTGACAAGCTTCACGGTGTTGTTGTTGTGCCTTTCTTTACAACTATTTTCAAGGAAGAAGCAAAGAGCCTTGCAGTACCGAACATTACAATCAAGCTCCCGAACGGACAGACACTTGCAACCTCTGCAACAAAAGGCATTGCTACAGGTGCAAAGTCAACAGTGTCATCTATCGTAAAGGCAACAGCAAATGCGACAGTAAAAGCCAAGGTAATCGCAGTTGTTTGTGGTGCTACAATACTTGCAGGCACATCAACAGTCGGCACAAGCGTTCTTGCAGGCTGTAAAAGTGACAAAGTTCCGACCGCAACAACTTCTGCTCAGACCACTGCACAGGTAACTACAGCTCCTGCGGTAACAGTTCCAAAGACAGTTAAGGATTTGGTAGACAAGGGTGACATCAAAGTTGACAAAGACGGCAACATCACTGATAAGAAGGGTAAGAAAGTTGAAGTAAAAGACGGCAAAGTAGAAGTAAAAACCGATGAC
>OHYS01000998.1_pt1 | contig 10688 bp, 9 predicted proteins | sample 1580301 | NCBI WGS metagenome assembly OHYS01 (sample SAMEA3882531, study PRJEB24775) | human gut metagenome | biome: human-associated habitat; feature: intestine environment; material: feces | place: Netherlands | collected 2009/2010
TGTAATTCCCAGTATCTGCGGCAATTTTACATCTAACTTTGCTTCAATCTGCTTTGCTTCAATCTCTACATACTTCATATTCAAGATTCCGTTCACAACTGCGTTCGCAGTAAATAATTTCTGCTCTGCCTTTTCTAATTGATTCAAGATACTGCAAACTTCCCGCTTTCCCTCTTCAATTTCTCCTTTTTCAAGATATCCGTATATTCCTGCGATCTGATTTTTCATATCATGCCGAATCTTTCGGATTTCCTGCTGATGCTGCTCGACCTGTTCGTAATGAAGCTTTTGATATTCATATTCTTTTAACTGATTTTTCATCTCCCCTTCTGCGATATGATATTGCTCCTGTTTTCGGAAAAGAATATAAGTGATAATATTGATCACGATGACGATAATTGTCACTATCCAACTAAAAATCAGATCAATCGAATTCCTCATAATCTGCGCCTCATGAAGATAAATAATCAAAACAGCGCTTAATATCGGAATAATCAAAAAGCTTTTCTGTACCTTTCTCTCCGGCGCATTTTTCTTGCGCCTGCTGAAAAAATATAGGACAAGCACGAGGATCAGTCGCAGTTCTGTAAGAAAGCGTTGGAAAAACTGCGTAATATCACTTCGGATGCCTCAATATGAAAAAAATATCCTATACTCAATGCAACAATTCCTTCAATCGTAATTATAAATGCAAAAAAAGAACTTCCTACAAATAATTTCCTCTTCCAATTTCCTTCAAAAAATCCAAGTACAACTACGATAAAAATAATTGTCACCACTAAATTAATATCCGAATTGGCAAAATAATCATTGATAAAAGATGCCATTACCGCCACTACAATTAATATTATGAAATCAATTCGCTTTCCTATCCGTCTCCTCGGTTTGAAAAAGCACAAAGCAAACAAATACATTACTAAAAAATCGATTGTACTCCATACATATTCCATCATCTATTCTCTTCCCCCTTTGCTCATCAGAATAAATTTTTGATATGCTTTGTTGAACTCCTGCTTATAAGTCCTTGTAATCGGCACTTTCAATCCCGAACGAAGGGGAACTGATTCACGCTCCACTTCCCTTAATTTTTCCAAATTAACAAGATATGAATTATGTACTCTCACAAACATAGATCCTTTTATATCTTCTTCAATCTGACTCAAACTTCCGTAAAACTCATAATCTCTTTTTTCTGTATGTACGATGATTTTTCTTCTGCGGCTTTCGATGCACTCAACCTCATCATAATAAAAAATCATATCTTTCAATTTGTTTGTAAAGCGGATATAATTTCTTTTTTCCCGGATGATCCGCAGAGCGCGCATAATCACATTGTGCGCAGTATCAGAATCGATCGGTTTCACCAGATACTGAAACGCCTGCACGTCGAATGCTTTCTGCATCATCTCACTATGATTTGTCATAAAAATGATCACTGCATTTCTATCCTCTGTTCGGATATGTTCTGCCAATTCCAGTCCGCTCAGCTTCTTCATCTCAACGTCAAGAATATACAGTGCATATGGCATATTTCCTTTCTCAAGCAATTCTTCGGCAGACACGAAGCATTCACATTTTCCTGCCATCCCTGTTATTTCTAAACACTTCTCTACATTTTTTTCAATCGAATTTTGTATAAATTCTTCATCTTCACATATCGCTATTCTCATTTGACCTTACGCTTTCTTCTCTTCCTTTATTATTTTCTTTCACGTTTTTGTCTCAGACTTCTGAAATCTAAGCACAATCCCTGTCCTGAAATACACCACATCAAATAAGAGTCTCTAATATTTCCAGTGATTTAAAATGCTTTCCGACATATATATCCGTCATCCTGCTCATCACATTTCCAAGTTCTGTCAATACTTTTTCTGTCACATTAAACGTATATAATTTCTCAATCGTACTTGTTTCTATATATTGCATACTATACAAAGTCGAAGGATCCAGACTCATCCCGTCCCGCACGTCTTTCATACATTCGCTGCACACAAGTCCGCCTTTCACCGCGCTGAACACGGCATGTCTTTCTTTATTTCCGCAAGTCATACACTGAAATACCTGCGGCGCCTGTCCGTTGATCGTCAACGCTTTCAATTCAAATATGTAACGGATAAGCATGTTTGGAATATGCGGATTTGTCAGCGCCCGAAGCGTCTGATAAAGAAGTTTTAACATTTCCCGCTCATCATTGAATTCTTTCGTATAGTAATCTGTAAATTCCAGAAAATAAAAACCGTAATATGCTCCGATAATGTCGCCTCTCAGCTCGGCAAAATAATTAGAAATACTTGCCGACTGTATCGTGTAAGACGTCCTCCCCTCATACATCGTAAACGTTCCGAAAGAAAACGGGTTGAGCGCACCGACAAGCGGACTGTTCGGGCGTCTTGCCCCCCGTGCAAACGCCGAGATCTTTCCCTGTTCTTTTGTAAGTATTACAACACGCCGGTCATACTCGCCGACCGGCATCGTAGAGAGTACTATCCCTGTCAGTATAATCTGATTCACGCCGTTCCTTTCTGCCGGAGCTTCCATCTGCTTTCCGGCTGTTTTTATAATTCAAATAATCATCGATCTTTCCTGATGTCATAAATAATTCCCAGTATTCTTCTTTCATCTGTTCCACCTCTTCTTCCGTGATCTTTAAGAATAGTTTCCCCGACAGAAAAGAAGGTCATACTGTATAAAAAATACCATTTTTATTATAGAAAATTTTTCGATGCGATCACCGCTGCGTTGATATTACTCGTCCTCTCTGTATCCGAAATTTTTCATAAGATAATCGCTGTCGCGCCAGTTTTTCTGTACTTTTACCCACAGTTTCAAATTCACTTTACATCCGAGCAGTCTCTCGATCTCATAACGCGCGGTACTTCCAATCTTTTTCAGCATACTTCCCTGTTTTCCGATAATAATTCCTTTGTGGGAATCTCTTTCACATATGATCGTCGCGTCGATATGCATTACTCTTCGTTCTGCCTTCATCCGATCGATCGCCACCGCTATTCCGTGAGGAATTTCTTCATTCAGACAGTGAAGCGCTTTTTCCCTGATCAGTTCTGCCACGATCTGACGCTCCGGCTGATCTGTGACAGTATCTTCATCGTAAAACTGCGGTCCGTACGGAAGATATTTTAAAATCACTTTTATAAGCTCATCTGTATTATCTCCGGATCTTGCCGATACAGGCACGATCTCTGCAAAATCATATTCTTTTCTGTATGCGTCGATAAATGTCAGTATCTCTTCTTTTTTCACCATATCGATCTTATTAATAACGAGAACAACCGGAGTTTTCACTTTCTTAAGCTGTTCGATAATATGACGGTCTCCCGCCCCGATAAAAGCAGACGGCTCGACAAGCCAAAGCACAACGTCAACTTCGTTCAAAGAACGCTCTGCAATATTTACCATATATTCTCCAAGCTTATTTTTTGCTTTGTGGATACCCGGAGTATCCACAAAAACAATCTGGCCTTCCTCTGTCGTTAAAACCGTCTGGATACGATTTCTCGTCGTCTGCGGTTTATTCGATGTAATCGCGATCTTTTGTCCGATCAAATGATTCATTAATGTTGACTTTCCTACGTTCGGTCTTCCGATCAAAGTTACAAACCCTGATTTAAAATCTTCTCTCATATCAATATCCTTTCCCGCGCTTACTCTTTCTCATCCTGTCTTTTTATTCTCACTGCAAGCCTTCTGCGCTTCTCTTTATCTTCCTTATTGTTTTTAATCTTATCTTCTTCGTTTTCCTTGTATTTCCTTTATCCGGTCATCCGACCGCTTCATCATTCTCTTTTTCGCTGTTCTGTCATACTTCTTAGCTTAATGTTCTGATCTCCATGAACATCTCTTTTTGTTCTTCGATCTTTTCCTCGCTTCCGATCACGCAGATTTGATCTGCGTCAAGCACCGCTTTTAATATTTTTGCAAGCGCGCGGATATCTTTTTGATCAGCCGAAAGAATCTGCTCTCTTTCCCGGCGGATCATTCCCTCTGTCACGCGGCTCATATACAAATTCATAGAACGGCTTCCTTTTGCGGCAGGATTCATCGGGCGGTCGATATTACTGATCGTTCCGATAATAAATTTATTCATATCTCTGTCGTCTACATTAAAGTTTTCAAGATAATCTACAACGCCTTCGTAAATCTCCATCGTTTTCTCAAGATTCGGATCGCGGTACGAGATCAGATAACCTTCTCCGATCCGGTTAAAATTACTCATACATCCATAAGCTCCGCCTTTCACACGGACATTCTGCCACAAATAATCGTAGCTTAAAATCACTTTCAAGATCTGAAGCGCTCCTGTATATTCTTCTCCGCCGTCAATGAAATTGCCGACTCTTGCAACGTACTGTACTTTTGAAGATGTTTTAAATCCTTCGTTTCTTTTTTTACAATGAATGATGCATCTGTTTTCTTTCGCTTCTGTTTGTACCACATCTGCGTCGTTTAGCTGTTTTGATACAGCCGCAAATGCATTTTCCATATAGGCAAGTCCTTCTTTTGCCGAAGTATAGCTGACCATCATATTATCTGCGCAAAAGATCTGTTTTGAAATTGCTTTTAACCGACAGATCAATTCTTCTTTATGGTCGTCAAAGTTTTCTTCGATTTCTTTTACTACTTCGTAAAATTCGATTCCGTCTGTATCGTCTTTAAATTTTGCAAGAGGCGATGTATATGACAACGCACGCAAAGCGGCAGTTGTATGTCCCGATGACAAGAACGACATACTAAGGCGTGATTTGAGCATCGCAAGAATCTCTTTTAAGCGTTTCTCATCGTCAAGCTTAGAACAAGTCAGTATTTCCCGCATCATAGAGAAAAGAACGTCCATCTTCGGATACAGTGATTTTCCTTTCATTTCAAATGTCGCTTTGAATTCCTTTTCCTTTACTTTCTGCGCATCTGCATATAATTCAAGCGACGTTCCGATTCCGCCTGTATGGATATTGATCTCATTAAACAACTCTCCATACTCGTAATTCTCTGTATCGATAATGCCGAGGACACTTTGCAAAATGCCGACATACGGAAGATCTTCTTCCTTGACCGCAGAAAGATCGAACAGAAGCGTTACATACCCGATTCCGTTTGTCTCAACATTATGATAGATCGTTTTCACTGAGTCGATCTCCATCTCTGTATTATAGACAGGCGCGATTTCCGGGGAAATATCTTCTCTTCTAAGCACCGGAATCTTCGCCAGATCTTCCGGCGCAGATTCTTCTTCCTGATACGCTTCCAGATCTTTTGTATCCTGCACAAGTTTCTCAATCTCTTCTTCGGACAGACTTTCTTTATACGCCTGCAGTTTCTCTGCAAGCTCCCGATCCATTCTCGCAGTCCTTCCCTTCTCCGGTCGGATGATTACGATCGCCCCGTGCGGATTCTCCAAAAGATAATCTCGGATCAACTGCTCAAAATAACCTGTTTCGATCTGACTTTTCAAAAACTCAAATGTCGGAATCGCCTCCATATGGATAAACGGTTTTTCTTCATCATAAAGCCAGCTATCGAACAACTGAAGTCCGTACATCAATCCTCTCGGATAACTTCCGAAGTCCGCCTCTCTGAAACGGAACTCATAATAATTCAGTCCAGCCTGCAATGCTTTTTTATCAATTCCGCCTTCTGCAATATTTCGCAGCGTATTTTCAATCACTTCCACAAACGCTTCCTTCTGCTCCATATTTGCATTTTTAGAAATAACAGAAAAAATCGGCTGATAAACTCCATTATCATATGATCCCATAATATCTTTTCCGATTCCCGCATCAAGAAGCGCTTTTTTCAGCGGCGCTCCCGGAGCAGACAAAAGCGCATAATCTAAAATCTGAAATGCAAGATAGAGCTTTTCATCTAAGGAAGTTCCGATCACTTTATTATAAGAAAGATAAGTGTTATCCGCTTCGCTTTCATCGCTTGCTATAGAATATTCCTGAACAATCTCCTGCATTTGTGAAAACGGCTTCTGATACTTAATCTCCGAATCAACCTCAATCTCATCAAAATCAGACAAATACTTTTCATCAAGCCAGTTCAGTTTTTCTTCCATATCCATATCGCCATACAGATAAATATAGCTGTTTGACGGATGATAATATTTCCTGTGGAAATCAAGAAACTGTTCATACGTCAGATCAGGGATCACTTCCGGATCGCCGCCGGATTCATTTGCATACGATGTATCCGGAAACAGAGAATTCAAAATCACCCGGTCAAGCACCCCTTCAGGTGAAGAAAACGCACCTTTCATCTCATTGTATACAACTCCCGACAACTTCAATTCCTCATCCGGTGCATCCAGTTTATAACTCCATCCTTCCTGACGAAACGTTTTATCCTGCTCGTAAATATTCGGATAAAATACCGCGTCCATGTAGACATGCATAAGATTCTGAAAGTCTTTATCATTGCAGCTTGCTACAGGATAAACTGTCTTGTCAGGATAAGTCATCGCATTTAAAAATGTATTAAGCGATCCTTTTACAAGCTCTACAAAAGGATCTTTTACCGGAAACTCTCTTGATCCGCACAATACAGAATGCTCCATAATATGAGGTACTCCTGTACTGTCTGACGGCGGTGTACGAAAACCGATGGCAAACACTTTATTTTCATCATCATTTTCCATAAGAAGAACTCTTGCTCCGCTCTTCTTATGACGCAGAAGCGTTCCTTTTGAACTCAGATCAGATAAATCTCTGCTTTGTACAATTTCATAAGACTTTAAATCACATATACTCATTTTTTTCTCTCCTTCATATCTCTTTTTCTTTTATGCAGGCGGACATCTGTATGAGATGAGCGCCCGGTTATAAGTGAAACAGTAGCGTTAGCCACAATAAACAAAACCTTTGCTAAAATGCATTTCTCCATCCTCTGTTATAAACATCGCTTCTGTATCCGGTGTCTGTTCGATCAGTTCTAATCCTTTTTCTAATCCTAGCGCAAAACATGCCGTACTTAATCCGTCACCGTCCGCCGACTCTTCAGATAAAACAGTTACGGACACGAGTCCGTTTTCATACGGATATCCGGTTGCCGGATCTAATATATGGTGATACAGTTTCCCGTCTTTTTCAAAATATCTTTCATATATGCCTGAGGAAACAACAGACGTACCTGCAATTTCTACGGCTGACACTGTTTCGCTCCGATCGGCAAACGGCTTCTGGATTCCGATTTTAAACGGCTTCCCATCCGGTTTTTCTCCGACACATAACACATTTCCTCCAAGATCGATAACTGCGCTTTTCACACCTTCCGATACAAGATATTCTTTCACTTTATCTGCAATATATCCTTTTGCGACAGCTCCAAGCTCAATTCCCATTCCCTCTTTTTTAAAACGTAGTTTATTTCCTTTAAGCTCCACATCTTCATAGCCTACACATGCCTGCTTTTCCGCGATTGTCTCTGCATCCGGCACGATCTTTTCCCCTGAAGTAAAATCCCATAAAGAAGAAACAGGTTCGATCGTAATATCAAACGCTCCACCGGAAAGTTCACTATAATACAACCCCTTTTCGATCAACGCCGCGCACTCTTCGGATAAAAGATAATATCCGTCTTCCATCGGAAGCGTTCCGTGATTCAACGCATAAATCTCACTTTCAGGAAGCGTACGGCTGAATATCTTTTCATATTTGTCACAAAGCTTTAACGCTTTATCTATAATCTCTTCCGCATCCTTTTCTTCTCTATGTATTCCCTTTTCATTTCTTTTATCTTTGTCATCCGGCTTTTTCTCTTTTTCTTCTAAATCATAAATTGTAACAGTCACAACAGTATTCAATTTAAAATCACTTTTGCTGACGGGTTCGGCAGATTCTTTGTTCCTCACAAAAAATACGATTACAAAAAACAATACGCAAATAAAAACGACTCCGAATAGAATTCCTCTCTTTTTCTTCAATTATTTATCCTCCCGCCCGTTTTTATTTTCCATTTGTTGTTTTTCCTGCTTTTCCTGCAGTTCTTCCAGTTCTTCCATATCAAGCTCGATTTCAGGAAGAAGCTCAAAATAAAAATCCGTATATTTTTCACTTAAGGCGGCAATGCATCTCGTCTGCAGCATCTTAAACTTCCTTACGGAAAGCTCATCCTTGTTCAATTTAATATACGCGCTGATCCATAATTTTCTTCCCGTTCTGACAATGTCATAATAAATATCCACACAATTACTTTCCTGTATGATCGGTTCCACCGTCTGCTTGATCTCTGATACTGTTTCCTCCTCGGGAGAGATCAACAACAGATCCCTGATTCCGGTAAACACCGTTTTAACCGGGATCGGAAGCATGATCATAGACAGCACGATCGTGATAAACGGGTCCAAATACGGAGTTAATTGACCTACTCCTTTAAACGGAAGGAAAACCGGAAGGAAAAATACGGCTGTCATTCCGAGGGAAAGCATACTATCCATCTTCCACCCCTGCATCTCTACTGTAATAAGAGGGGAATTCATCGCTTTGTTTTTCCTCTTCAGATAAAATGTCACTATTATGCCAAGAACACAAGCAAACAGCTCAAACCACGCTACAACTCCAAAATCAACTGTCCGCCCGCCGTGAAATAATATATTGATACTGTTCGTGATCAAACCGACTGTAACAGTGATCATTGTTATTCCTTTTACAACGATAAACACAGTCTCCATCTGCATATGCCCAAACGGATATTTCTCGTTACTCGGCTTATATAAAAGCGGTATTAAAAAGATAGACGGAAGAAGCATAACGAATTCGATTCCGTCATATACACCATCCAGCAAAACAGCCTGTGAACCTGTCACTATCGCCATTACAAGCTCCACTACGACAAACATCAAGTTCGCATACAGCGAAACAGACATTGCCTTTTTCTCTCTTTTTGAACTTTTTTTACCGATTCTCACAAAATCACCTTTATCTTTTTCTTTAGTCTATATCCATACTATATTACATCATATTCTCTCTTCTGTATATCCGGGATTTTATATTTCTTAGCGGAAAGCAAAAAAGACCATGCAGACGCTTCTCCATGATCCTTTTCCCAAATCCTATTCCTGATCTTTTTCTGACCCTGCTGCCTTGTAAAAATTGATTTACTCTACAACCACTGCCGTTCCGCTCACTGTCACCATCAGCATATTTCCGTCAGCCCCGAGAACTTCATAATCAACGTCAACTCCCACAACAGCATTCGCTCCTGCCGATGCCGCCCGCTGAGCCATCTCGTTAAGCGCATTCTGTCTTGCCGTCACAAGTTCTTCCTCGTATCCGCCTGATCTTCCGCCAAAAAAATTCGTGAAAGACGCCGCCAGATCTCTGACAAAATCCACACCTGAGACAACCTCGCCAAAAACAATTCCTCTGTAATCTACAATTCTTCTTCCCTCAATAGAAGGTGTTGTCGTAATAATCATACTTTTCCCCTTTCTTTTTTGTTTTTTCAATTAATAAGCAAATTATTACATATTTTCCATATGAAATCCATATGAATTTTTTCAACTTATTAAAGCGGATTTTTTCATTCTCTATCGGCTCTTCTGAATTCATGATTATATAGAAACCGTAAGCTGTTCAACATCTGCGCCGTTTTTCCATTTTCTATAGCAGATTTCTGTACACTTCCTGTATTCTTCAAAGAGATTCATTGCTGTTTGTTCATCCCCATATACTTTCCAACATCCCGAGCACTTGCTGCTAGCCGCCTTATTTTCTATAAATCCTTTGACATCTTCCGCCGGATATCCTAAAAATAAACCAATCTCATGTGGAAATTCTGAATCCTTCCGCAGTTTTTCAACCAATCTGCAGACACAACGATTTTGGTTTGTGCAGTCATACCCTTTATGTGCTAAAATCGTCTGCACTTTCTCATCAAAAAAATCCTGCTTTAATTTTTCCGGACGATAAACATAAATCAAAGCTCTCCTGCCTGATATGCGTACCGGAAGAATTCGGATTCCTTTTTTTGACAACTTCTGATTAAAATTACTTATTTCTCCGGACATCTTTTTTTTAGAATCACATGGACACGAAAAAAGACTTCCTGTTTTAAGCCCCGATAAAGTGGTCGAGCAATAACTTACAAGCATTTCTTCTGACATAGTCTCTTTGATTTCTCCTTAAACATTTTCCAAAAAGCAAATCGTTTCCTCAAAATAATAATCTTCTTCGCCTTTTAGTTAGTTTTAACTAACTAAACTTTACTCTATTTATGCAATTTTGTCAATCATAATTCTTGATTTCGATTGGCAGCCATAATGGCTTAATTTCGATCACCAATGTATCTGGCTAACCTGAGATTTGGTTCATAGCTGTCACAATAAAACGGCATAGCAAATTGCTACACCGTTTTAATGTGATCATATCAGATCTTATTCTTCACCGTCTTCCTCTTTTCTTTTTTTCTTTATTCCAAGAAGAAGCATCAATCCCGCAGCCAATGCAGCTAAACCTGTATATCCTGTTCCATTGCCAAAATCCCCTGTTTTTGGTGCATTGGAAATCGGCTTTTTATAAGAATTATTAACCACATTGTTCACTACTTTATTTTGAGAAATTTCAGGATCTTGCTTTTGATCCGGTTTGACCGGCTTCGGATCAACCTGCGGAACTGAGTTTGGATCTTTTGGATCAGTACCTTTTTCTTCCTCTTCTATATCCGTAAATCCATCT
>OHYS01001004.1_pt1 | contig 10661 bp, 10 predicted proteins | sample 1580301 | NCBI WGS metagenome assembly OHYS01 (sample SAMEA3882531, study PRJEB24775) | human gut metagenome | biome: human-associated habitat; feature: intestine environment; material: feces | place: Netherlands | collected 2009/2010
TTGTAAAGGAACCAACTTATAAAATTTGAGCTTTTAACTCAATCAATAAGGCAACCAAAGTTGCCGATCGGCAGTGGACCCGGCTGTCCGTATGGCCTTAGCCCCCGATGGGCGGTCCGTAGGTAAATTGCTTTGAAAAACTCTTACAAACTCGATTCGTCTTTCAAAATCTAAGAAAGTATAACATGACATAATTGCTGTGTCAATATTTTGGTGAAAAATAATTTATAGAGGGGTTTTCCTGCAATTCTCAAAGATTGTCGCGCGGCTACGGAATCGTTTCCGCTAAATTTGTCACTATTTTTGGAACTTTTCCACAAAAACAGGGGGTGCAAATTTGTGCATCAGGCCGATTTTGCAGTAAATCGCAAAAAACGATTGATTATTGCGCCGGAAAGGTGTATTATAAGATCAATCCGAAACGGAAACGTTTCCGACGAAACAAATCAACACCCTTGCAAATCATTGTTTTTCTTAAGAAGGAGGAAAAAACATGAACGCAAAAAAGACACTCTCGATGACTCTGGCAGCTGCTATGGCTGCGGGTCTGCTGGCAGGCTGCGGCGGCAGCTCCTCTACGGCTGCTTCCTCTACCAGCACCAGCACCGAATCCAAGGCTGAATCCACTGCCGCTTCTACCGAGGCGACCACTGATGCAGCCGGCAAGGTCTACTACCTGAACTTCAAGCCCGAGCAGGACGAAGCCTGGCAGAATCTGGCCAAGAAGTACACCGAGGAGACCGGTGTTCCCGTCACCGTCGTGACCGCCGCCTCCGGCCAGTATGAGACCACCCTGATGAGCGAGATGGCCAAGAGCGATGCGCCCACCCTGTTCCAGGTCAACGGCCCTGTCGGCCTGGCCAACTGGAAGGACTATTGCTACGACCTGAGCGGGACCAAGATCGCAGGCGATTTGACCAGTGACACCTACGCCCTGAAAGACGGCGACCAGATGCTGGGCATCGGCTACGTTATCGAAAGCTACGGCCTGATCACCAATAAGACCCTGCTGGAAAAGGCCGGCTACAGCGTTGACGACATCAAGAGCTTCGACGACCTGAAGAAGGTGGCCGAGGACATCACCGCCCGCAAGGACGAGCTGGGCTTCTCTGCCTTCACCTCCGCCGGTATGGACGGCTCCTCTGACTGGCGCTACAAGACCCATCTGGCCAACCTGCCCATCTACTTCGAGTATCAGGAGGACGGCATCGACAACACCGACGCCATCAAGGGCACCTATCTCGACAACTACAAGAATATCTTCGACCTGTACATCAACAACTCCACCTGCGATCCTACTGAACTGGCTGGCAAGACCGGCGACGACAGCCGCAACGAGTTCCTGAACGAAGAGGCCGTTTTCTACCAGAACGGTTCCTGGGAGTACACCAACCTCGTCGGCGACGGCAAGCCCTTCACCGATGACGATCTGACCATGCTGCCCATCTACATTGGCGTCGGCGATGAAGCCAACCAGGGCCTGTGCACCGGCACTGAGAACTACTGGTGCGTCAACAAGGAAGCCAGCGAGGACGACATCAACGCAACGCTCGACTTCATGTACTGGTGCGTTTCCTCTGACGAGGGTACCAAGGCCATGGCTAACGACATGGGCTTCGTTATCCCCTTCAAGAATGCTGTCGAGTCCCCCAACGTCTTCGTCAAGGCCGATAAGGAAATGACCGCCGCCGGCAAGACCCCTGTGGCCTGGAACTTCTCCACCATGCCTTCCGAGAACTGGAAGAACGGCGTTGGTTCTGCTCTGACCGCTTATGCCGCCGGTACCGGCAGCTGGGACGATGTCGTCACCGCCTTTGTCGATGGCTGGGCATCTGAGGCTGCTCTGAACGCTGCTGCATAACATAAGATTGTTTTCTCTACACTGAAAGCTTTTTCTCCTTACCTAGTATTACCGGTTAGCGGGGCGGGCGGTTTCGCCCGCCCCGCTTCTTTTGCAGAAAACAAAAATTACAACAAAGGGAGCATACTTATGGAAAAAGCCATTCGACGTTATTGGCCTGTTTTCGTACTGCCGACCCTCATCGCCTTTATTATTGGCTTTGTCTGGCCGTTTATCTGGGGTGCAGGGCTGTCGTTCTGCAAGTTCACCACCGTCAAAAATGTGCAGTTTGTGGGCTTAAGCAACTACGCAATGATTTGGTCGGATAACACCTTCACCCATGCGTTCTGGTTCACAGCGGCGTTCACCGTCGTGTCCACCCTGCTGATCAACGTGCTGGCTTTTGCCATCGCGCTGCTTCTCACCCGCGGTATGCACGGCACCAACGCTTTCCGCACCATCTTCTTCCTGCCGAACCTGATCGGCGGCATCGTGCTGGGCTATATCTGGCAGATCCTGCTCAACGGTCTGCTGTCCTCCTGGGGTAAGTCGCTGCTTGCGCTGAATGCCACCTACGGCTTCTGGGGTTTGATCATCCTGATGTGCTGGCAGCAGATCGGCTACATGATGATCATCTATATTGCCGGTTTGCAGAATGTGCCTGTGGATCTGGTGGAGGCCGCACGCATTGACGGTGCAACAAGCAGCCAGATTTTGTTCAAAATCAAAATCCCGATGGTCATGCCCAGCGTGACGATCTGCACCTTCCTGACGCTGACGAACTCCTTCAAGCTGTTCGACCAGAACCTCTCGCTGACAGCCGGTGAGCCTGCAAAGCAGTCCATGATGCTGGCCTACAACATCTACGACACGTTCTACGCACGCTCCGGACCCCAGTGGAAGGGCATCGGTCAGGCCAAGGCCGTCGTTTTCTTCCTGTTTGTGGTCGTTATTTCGCTGCTCCAGCTGCATTTTACCCGCTCTAAGGAGGTGCAGGCATAATGGGTGCTACTAAAAAAGACCGCCGCATCAACACGGTACTGTCCGTTCTGTTCACGATCCTGTGTATCGCCTGGCTGTACCCGGTGTTCATGATTTTGATGAACTCCCTCAAGACCGAGCGCGCCATCACGACGAGCCACGCCTTTGATCTGCCGAACGCCGAGACCTTCGTCGGCTTGAAAAACTACATTTATGGCATTCAGGAAATGGACTTTTTGTCCTCTTTCTGGTATAGTTTAGTGATCACGGTTTCGTCTGTGGCACTGATTTTGGTGTGCTGCTCCATGTGCGCATGGTATATCACCCGTGTGCAGAACACCTTGTCCAAAGGTATGTACTATCTGTGCGTATTCAGCATGATTGTCCCCTTCCAGATGGTCATGTTCACACTGGCAAAAACCGCTGATACCTTAAAGCTGAATAACCCCTACAACATCTGCATCATCTATCTGGGCTTCGGCGCGGGACTTGCGGTGTTCATGTTCACCGGCTTTGTAAAATCCATGCCGATTGCTATTGAAGAAGCCGCTATGATCGACGGCTGCAATCCCATCCAGATTTTCTTCAAGGTCGTCTGCCCGATTTTGAAGCCGACGATGATCTCTACCGCCATTTTGGAAACCATGTGGGTCTGGAACGACTATCTGCTGCCCACGCTGGTGCTGGACATCAAGACCTTCCGCACGATTCCTATGGCGATCCAGTATTTCCGCGGCAGCTACGGCAAGGTGGAGATGGCACCCATGATGGCCTGCATCATGATTACGGTGCTGCCTGTTATCGTGCTGTACCTGATCTGCCAGAAATATATTATCGATGGCGTGGTCGCCGGTGCTGTCAAGGGGTAAATTTGACACTTCTTCAAGAAAGAGGATTGGCAAATGACCATCAAAGACATCGCGCGGGAGTCCGGCTATGCGGTCGGGACCGTCTCACGAGCCTTAAATAACGCCCCCGGCGTCAGTGCAGAAACCCGTCAAAAAATATTGGAAATCGTAAACCGCCACAATTATGAACCGAACGCCAACGCCAAGCATCTGAAGCAGCAGACCAACGATGGGATCGCACTGATCGTGAAAGGCACCCAGAATATGCTGTTTGCCGGCATTTTGGAACCGCTGCAGCAGATCATTGAGGAAAGCGGCTACGTTGCGACGGTCTACTATATTGACGAGGAAGCCAACGAGGTTGCGCAGGCCCGACGCATCTGCACAGAGCGCAAACCCCATGGTATATTGTTTCTCGGCTCAAATCCGGAATACTTCACGCCGGAGTTGGAGGCACTGGGTATCCCCTGTCTGCTGCTGACGAACAGCGCGGCATCCCTGCGCATCCGCAATTTGTCCAGTGTGTCCGTAGACGATATGGCTGCATCGGACACGATGATCGAATATCTGTACAAAAAGGGGCACCGCCGCATCGGAATCATCGGCGGCAAGCCCAATCTTTCCCGTCCAAGTCTCGCCCGTCTGGCCGGCTGTCAGGGTGCTATGCTGCGCCTTGGTCTGCCGTTTGACATGGAAAAGCAGTATGCGTATGCGCGGTTCTCGCTTTCCAGCGGGTATGAGGCAATGGAGTATCTCTTAAAGCACAGCCCCGACATTACGGCAGTGTTTGCCATGTCCGACCTGATGGCGCTCGGCGCAATTCGTGCGCTGCGGGATCACGGGCTGTGTGTGCCGCAGGATATTTCCGTCACAGGTTTTGACGGCATCGCGCTGGGACAGTACAGTGTGCCCCGGCTGACGACCATCCGGCAGAATATGGAGCAATTGGCGCGGCGTTCGGCGCGGATCCTGCTCCACAACATCCAAAAACCCGGCAATGCCGTGCACGAGATCGTCTCCTTCGATCTGACCGAAGGAGAAAGCGTGCGTGAACTGTGAAGGAAAGATATCCCGGCTGCTTACTATCAAAAGAAAGAGGGGTTCTCTGATGAGAGCAAGCGGCATTCTGATGCCCATTTCAAGTCTGCCCTCGCCTTACGGTATTGGTACCATGGGTGCAGCCGCGCGCAGCTTTGTGGACTTTTTGGTCAAGGCCGGGCAGGCATACTGGCAGATTCTGCCCGTCTGCCCCACCAGCTACGGCGACAGTCCCTATCAGTCGTTCTCGACCTTTGCGGGCAACCCGTATTTTATCGATCTGGACGATCTGGCAAAGCAGGGACTGCTGCTGCCGGAGGAATATGCGTCCATCGACTGGGAATGCACCCCCGACTGCATCAACTACGGCGTCATGTACGAAAAGCGCTACGCAGTGCTGCGCTGTGCTGCCAAACGTCTGCTGGAAAAGCCCGGTGCCGACTACCGCCGCTTTGTGAAGGAAAACGACTTCTGGCTGCCCGACTATGCGCTGTTCATGGCGCTGAAGGACGCCCACAACGGAGCCTGCTGGCTGGAATGGGAAGAACCGCTGCGGCGCCGTGAGCCCGCTGCCTTGGCAGCAGCCCGGCAGCAGTACGCCGACGATGTGGCGTTCTGGCAGGCTGTACAGTTTATGTTCTACAGTCAGTGGCAGGCGCTGAAGCACTACGCCAACCGGCAGGAAATCCGCATCATCGGCGACCTTCCCATCTATGTAGCGCTTGACAGCGTCGATGTGTGGAGCTGCCCGCAGGAGTTCCAGCTTGACGAGAACCTGCTGCCCACCGAGGTGGCAGGCTGCCCGCCGGACGGCTTCTCCGCCACAGGCCAGCTGTGGGGCAACCCGCTGTTCGACTGGGACTCCATGGCCAAGACTGGCTACGCATGGTGGGTGCGGCGCATCAAACACATGTGCAGCATCTATGATGTGGTTCGCATTGACCACTTCCGCGGATTTGCGGGCTATTATGCTATCCCCTACGGGGAAGCAACCGCCCGGAACGGCCGCTGGCGCGAAGGCCCCGGCTATGCGCTGTTTGCTGCCATAAAGAAAAAGCTGGGCAGCCCGCGCATCATCGCCGAGGATTTGGGATTCCTGACGGAAGATGTCACTGCCCTGCTGAAGCAATGCGGCTATCCCGGCATGAAAGTGCTGGAGTTTGCCTTTGACAGCCGTGACGGCGGTGATTACCGCCCCCACAGCTACCCCAAGAACTGCATTGCCTATGTAGGCACCCACGACAACGAGCCTGTGAACGGCTGGATGGAAACCGCCGCCCCTGAGGACGTGGCGCGCGCCGTGCGCTACCTGAATCTGACGAAGAAAGAGGGCTATCACTGGGGCATGATGCGCGGCATCTGGTCCAGTGCTGCCGATCTGGCTGTCGTGCAGGCACAGGATCTGCTGGGCCTTGGGCATGAATCCCGCATGAACACGCCGTCCACTCTGGGCGGCAACTGGTGCTGGCGTGCCGAACCCGGTGCCTTTAACACGAGGCTGGCCAAAAAGCTGCACAGTGAAATGGAACTGTACGGACGTCTGCCGGAATGAAAACATCCGTTGTGCTATGGTGTCGGCTCGTCCTCCGTGCAGGATTCGCTGCCTAAACACATCAAGGTTGCATTCAAATTATTCAACCGTTGTATCACACGATACAACGGTATTTTTATTGACAAAAAATTCCTGCACCCCGGCAGGGGCGCAGGACAGATCCTGCCGCTTAGCGCTGCTTTACCTTCTTCCGATAGGTTCATTCCCCATCTTGCTTTCTGCCTACAATCAAAATGCTGCAACTGCTGTCCCTGCGGCAAGGAGGGCGGCGGAGATTTTTTGCACGAAGGCGAGGGCTTTGGGGCCGTCGCCGTGGACGCAGACGGAATCGGCCTGCAGGGTTACGGTGCTGCCGTCGTCGGCCTGTACGGTACCCTGCGCCGCCATCTGCAAGACCCGCGCAATGGCGGTATCCTCGTCCTCGATCATTGCGCCGGGAGCGCCGCGTGGCACAAGGCTGCCGTCGGCCCGGTAGCCGCGGTCTGCAAATACCTCGCTGGCAACGGGCAGTCCGATGGCGTTTGCGGCCTTGACCATCTCGCTGCCGGAGAGTGCCAGTAGCACAGCACCGGGAGCTGCAGCCTGCACAGCGCGGCAGATGGCCGCCGCCAGCACCGGATCCCTGGCGGCCATGTTGTACAGCGCGCCGTGGGGTTTGACGTGGTGCAGCGGTACGCCCGCCGCATCGCAGAATGCCTTCAGCGCACCGATCTGGTACATCACGTCGGCCTCGGCTTCAGCGGGGAAAATTGCCATTCTGCGGCGGCCAAAGCCCTGCAAATCCGGCAGTCCCGGGTGTGCACCCACCTGCACGCCGTACTTTTTGCACAGCAGAACGCTCTTTTGCATCACGGACGGGTCGCCCGCGTGGAACCCGCAGGCGATGTTCGCGCTGGTCACATAGGGCAAAATTTCGGCATCCATGCCGATGGTGTACGCGCCGAAGCTCTCGCCCAGGTCGCAGTTTAAATCAATGGACGGCATTGCAACGTCCCCCTTAGTATTTCAGCAGTGTGTTTTTTACGTCGGTCACAAACATATACCCCGGCGCTTCGCTTTGCATTCCGGCAGGATTGCTGGTATAATAAATATATCCCATCGGGCCGCCTGTGCGGCCAGGAAAGGTCCCCGCTATGGAAACACCTCACCAGGGCACGGCCCTGTTTCATCTGCCCGGTCTGTTTGAATTTTATGACCTGTATGCGGCGTTTTTGCCGCTTTATCGTGCGCATCGGGAGTATTTTTACGACTGGTGCGCCATCGGCTCGATCTACGGCGCACCGTCTGACTGCTTATGGGCGGGCGGACGGGTCGAGTACAGTGACCGCACCCCACGCGAGGTGCTGGCGCTGACGCGTGAATATGGCATCTCGGCGCGGCTGACACTCAGCAATTCATTACTGCGCCCGGAGCATCTCACAGACCCGGACTGCAATGCGCTCTGCCGACTGTTTCAGGAACAAAATGACCCGCAAAACGGCGCCATCGTTCATGCTGAACTGCTGACGCAGTACCTGAAAAAGAACTATCCATCGCTGTATCTTGTATCCTCAACCACAAAAGTGCTGACAGACTTCAACGATTTGCAGCGGGAGCTGGCACGGCCCGAGTTTCGCTATGTCGTGCCGGATTTCCGGCTGAACCGAGCATTTGACCGACTTGCAGCGCTGCCCCAGTCCCAGAAGGACAAGGTGGAGTTTCTCTGCAATGAGTGCTGCTGGATCGGATGCACGGAACGCAGAGCCTGCTATGAGGCCGTCAGCCGCAAAAATCTGGGTCTGCCCGGCCCGGAGCATTACTGCAGCGCCCCCGGCGCAGCGGACGGGTATCGCTTCTCCCGGGCGATGGCGAACCCCGGCTTTATCGGCATCAAGGCCATCCGGGATACCTACCTGCCGAGGGGCTTCACCCAATTCAAGATCGAGGGGCGCGGCCTTGGCAGTGCGCTGATCCTTGAATTTTTGCTTCACTACCTGACCAGGCCGGAATATCAGCTGGCTGTCCGCGAGGAGTTGTATCTGGATACCATGCTGGACCTTTTCTGACTGACTTTGTGTCGGGCCGGGTGAAGCTGTTTGCATTTTCTGCGTTGTAAGGCTCCTGTTATCCCAGTGCCACATCCAGCACCATCATCACACTGAAACCGGCAGCAAAGAATACTGTGCCAAGGTTAGAGTGCCGTCCCTGTGACATTTCGGGAATCAGCTCTTCCACCACGACATAGAGCATCGCGCCCGCAGCAAAGCTCAAAAGATAAGGCAATGCCGGTATCACAAGCTGCGCGGCCAAAATCGTCACCACTGCACCGATTGGCTCAACCACGCCCGAAAGCACACCGCCTGCAAAGGCCCTGCCCTTGCTCTCCCCTTCGGCGCGCAGGGGCATCGAGATGATGGCGCCCTCCGGGAAATTCTGGATGGCTATGCCGAGGGACAGGGCCAGCGCGCTCGCCGCGGTGATCTGCGCGCTGCCTGCGAGAAAGCCGGCGTACATCACACCGACTGCCATGCCCTCCGGGATGTTGTGCAGGGTCACTGCCAGCACCATCATCGTAGTGCGGTCCAGCCTGCTTTTTGGCCCCTCAGCCTCCTCACTGCCGACATGCAGGTGAGGTATCAGATGATCCAGGGCAAGCAAAAACAGCACGCCGAACCAAAATCCGGCAAACGCCGGGAAAAAGGCGAACCGTCCCAACTTCTCCGACTGTTCGATTGCCGGGATCAGCAGGCTCCAGACTGATGCCGCCACCATCACACCGGCGGCAAAGCCTGCAAGTGAGCGCTGCACCAGATCTCCCAGAGCGCGCCGCATAAAAAATACGCATGCTGCGCCCAGCGATGTACCCAAAAAGGGAATCAGAATCCCCCAAAAAGTTTCTGTCAATGAAGTCGCCTCCTTTTATGGTATATACACAAAAACACAGGTACTTTATACCCCCTGTTCAATGATGCTTTTGACAAGCTGTGCCCATTTGTAAGGGTAACAGGCCAGCAGCTCCTCATGCTGCAGATCCTGCTCATGAATTACGGGGTGCGCAAAATGCTGCTGATAACGCGCGCGATACTTCGCTCCCATTTTCAGCGCGTAGAAAATATGAATCTCCGTACCGGGAACATCAATTCCCTCCGGCAAGGGCGTGATGAGGTCGGAATAAAATTGGTTTTTACAGCTTTGCATCGTCACATAGGGGCGTGCAGCCATAAAAGCGCGGACATAGTCCCCCTTCTCTGCGGAGAGCTTTTCTAATCGCTTCTGCAGAAAGCAACTTTTGAACTGTCCGTCCCGAATCAGCGGATAAATCAGCGGCAGGAGAAGATTCGTTTGTAATTTGGCCGCGAGCTTGGAGCATTGGTCAAGGTCGGAGCTGCCCAGAATACCGTAGTCCATATGTATGCTTTTCCGTGCTGCCAGCAGTCCCACGAAAGAGCCGCCCAGAGAGCAGCCGTAGGCGGCCCGTATATGCCCGCCGCAGTTTTTCAGGATGTAGGCTTCGATTTTTTCGGTTTCTGCAAGCATTGTCGGAAATTCGGTACTTTCTGTTTCGTCAAAGCCATCATAGCTGACGCAAAGTACGCGAAAATCCCGCTGCAACAGAGGGATCACTTGGCCAAAGTTGCTTTTCCAGTGGCAGCAGGTGCCGGGCAGCAGCAAAATGACCGGAGCGGTATCCGCCCCAAATTCATAAACCTTCATTCTCCTGCCTCCCGCAGCCACAGTCACTTCGCTTTACGGCGGTCAAACACAGCCAGCCTGTTTTGCTTTTGTGTACCGCAATGTCACAAAAGCCCGCTTGCTCAAGATATGCTTTCAGCTCAGTATCCTTGTAGATGGTCATGCCATCAATGATTTCTGTCCATTTTTTGTCTTTGTCCGTGTCGCCGTTGACTTCATTGCAGATGAGGAAGGTGCCGCCCGGCTTCAAAACCCGCCAAACCTCCCGGAAGCATTTTGCAAGGTCCGGCCAGAAATAAACGGTTTCAAACGCTGTGACTGCATCGAACCAATCGCTGGCAAAAATGATGCGCTGCACGCTGCCCTGCCAGATGACACAGCGATCCCTTTGAATCGCCTCTGCATTGAGGCGGCGGGATTTTTCGACGCTGACAGCAGAGTAATCCACGCCCTTTACGATGCCGCGTGGACACCTTTTCAGCAGCCGTTTGATATTCGCTCCGCCGCCGCAGCCACAGTCCAGTACCTTTGCGTCCGGCGCAAGATGCAGAAAGTGAAGCCCCCACAGTGCCACGGGGGTGTGAGCAAGGTTCATCATGGTGACCATCAGCCTGCCGCCAAAGCCTTTGGGGTCTCTTGTATTTTCAAAAAATGACATTGTTATTCTCCTTTCGATTTTTTACACTCTGCGTAGGTAAGTGGAATGGAATTCTGCAAAACAACACTTTTG
>OHYS01001016.1_pt1 | contig 10536 bp, 8 predicted proteins | sample 1580301 | NCBI WGS metagenome assembly OHYS01 (sample SAMEA3882531, study PRJEB24775) | human gut metagenome | biome: human-associated habitat; feature: intestine environment; material: feces | place: Netherlands | collected 2009/2010
CCAAAAAATCCCGAATGAAGTGGAGGGCGGCTCCCAGCGGCACGGCGTGGCTGCGCAGGACGCCCAGCTGCAGGTAGTCCGCCCGCCGCTCAAAGGGGTCGTTGGCGGCGGCATATTTCCGAAGCATGGGCAGATAGGGGTCCAGGTACTGGCTCATAAATCCCCCCAGGACCACTGTGCAGTCCAGAGCCATGCGGATATTGCTGGCGCCGATGGCCAGATGGAACAGAAAGTCCTTCCAGAGGGCGGCGTATTCCGGGTTCCCCTGGTTCACGCCCTCAAAGAACTCCTTCAGAGAGACGCCGAAGGTGTTCCGAATCCGCCAGTCGGAGCAGTAGGCCTCCAGGCAGCCCCACTTGCCGCAGGCGCAGGGCAGTCCGCCGGGCTCCACGCACAGGTGGCCGAACTCGGCGCTGCGCCGGTTGTCCCCGCCATAGACGACTCCGTTGGAGATGAACGCGCCGCCCACGCCGTTTTCCAGGGAGAGGTAGGCCAGATTCTCCTGGTCTCCCCGCATAAACCACTCGGCGTATCCGCTGCATGTGGCGTCATTTCCCACATAGGTGGGGTATGGGATGGAGCGGGTCAGCCCGGACAGCTCCACATTGCGCAGGTGCATGGTGGGGGCGTACAGGAGATGCCCTCCCTCCGGGTCGGTCACGCCCGCCATGGCAATGCACACCCCCAGCAGCCGGCTCCGGTCGATGTGGTAGGTGTCCAGAAACTGCTCCAGCTCCCGGGCCACCAGGGTGCCCAGCTCCTCCATCTCAAAGTTGGAGGTGTGCGACACCTTGTGGTAGGCGATCTCGTTCAGGCGCAGGTCTGCGGCGGAGAAGCGGAGCCGGTCCTCCGTCAGCGCGATGCCCACCGCCACCCGGGCGTCGGGGACGATGGCCAGACCGCTGGCCTTGCGCCCGCCGGTGGACTGGGACTGCCCGGCGTAGCGCACCAGCCCGGCGTCCACCAGATCCGTCAGGTTCTGATAAATGGTGGGCAGGCTCAGGTCCAGGGCCTGGGCCAGGGACTGCCGGGTGCAGAACTCCTGGGCGCCGTACAGGTAGTGGTATACGTTGCTGCGGGTCTGCCTCCGGCGTTCATTTGAATTGACGTCCATAGTTTCCCTCTCATTCAACTCTTAAAGGCACTTCTTTTATAAAACGGATTCACAAAATAGGTTTTGATATGTCTATATTATCACATTTTACTGCGCCGTCAACCTAAAATTTCAGATTTCATACAGTATCGCCCTGAAGAAAAGTGTGAGGGCCAGATGAAAACTTCAGGGAAGAAAATCTTGAAATTTTGCGGTTTGCACAAATAGTTTACATAGATTTGATGCAGGCTGACAAAATTGACGGGAGCGCCCCCGGTTTCTCTTGACTTTTATAAAGTTAGTTATAAAATGGTACTCGGAAGTGCAAAAGACTTCCAGTTCCGATCCACCTACATACACTGTGAGGAAAACAGGAGGAAAATGAGCTATGAAAAAATTTCTTGCACTGTCTCTTGCCTTAGCGATGTCCCTGTCTCTGGCCGCCTGCGGCGGTAACGGCGGCGGAAGCTCTTCCGGCTCCGGCTCCGCGAGCACCAGCGGCTCCGGTTCTGCGGCGGACGGCGCCCAGAAGATCGGCATCTCCATGCCCACTCAGTCCCTGGAGCGGTGGAACCGTGACGGCTCCTACCTGGATCAGCAGTTCCAGGCCGCCGGCTATGAGACCATCGTTACCTACTCCGACAACGACACCAACCGCCAGGTGAACGACATCCAGAACATGATCGCCGAGGATGTGGACCTGCTGGTGGTGGCCGCCATCGACGGCGAGGCCCTGAACACCGTCATGAACGAGGCCGGCGAGGCTGGCATCCCCATCATCGCCTATGACCGTCTGATCATGAACGACAACGTGTCCTACTACGTGTCCTTCGACAACTACACCGTGGGCACCCTGCAGGGCCAGTACATTGTGGACACCCTGGACCTGGAGAACCAGGACGGCCCCTTCAACATTGAGCTGACCGCCGGCGACCCCGCCGACAACAACGCCCCCTACTTCTTCCAGGGCGCCATGGACGTGCTCCAGCCCTACATCGACTCCGGCAAGCTGGTTGTCGTCTCCGGCCAGACCGACTTTGACACCGTCGCCACCGCCGCCTGGGATACCCAGACCGCTATGGAGCGCGCTCAGAACATCCTGGCCTCCTACTATGCCGACGGCACCGAGGTTGACGCCTGGCTGTGCTCCAACGACTCCACCTCTCTGGGCGTGACCCAGGCCATCCAGTCCGACTACGCCGGCGCCAACAAGTCCGAGATCATCATCACCGGCCAGGACGGCGACGTGGCCAACCTGAAGAACATCAAGGACGGCATCCAGTCCATGACCGTGTACAAGGCCGTGGCCAACGAGGCCGTTGTCACCCTGGACCTGGCCAAGGCCATCCTGAACGGCGACACCATCGACGAGACCCTGATCACCAACTCCGCCTGGGACTTCGAGTGCTCCTATGACACCGAGTCCTACGCCACCTCCGAGGGTCACAACTGCCCCTCCTTCCTGCTGGTGCCTGACGTGGTTACCGCCGACAACATGCAGGAGAAGCTGGTGGACACCGGCTACTACACCGTGGGCGACGACGGCTATCTGGTCGCCGCGGGTTGATCAAACCGCCAATCTGTAAACACAGGAGCAGCGTAATGGGCGGGGCATCTGCCCCGCCCATTCTTAATATCTGGGATACTGCGGCGGAGAGGAGGAACTTTGTTTGGCTAAGACACTTTTGGAAATGCGCTCCATCACCAAGGAGTTCCCCGGCGTCAAGGCGCTGGACAACGTGAACCTGAAGGTGGAAGAGGGCGAGATCCACGCGCTGATCGGGGAAAACGGCGCGGGAAAATCAACCTTGATGAACGTGCTCTCCGGAACCTATCCGGCGGGCAGCTACTCCGGCGAAATCTACTATGACGGAAAGCTCTGTCAATTCAAGAACCAGAAGGACAGCGAGGCGGTGGGCATCGTCATTATTCACCAGGAACTGGCCCTGATCCCGCTGTTGTCCATTGGAGAAAACATGTTCCTGGGCAATGAGATCAAAAACAAATTCGGCTTTATCGACTGGAACAAGACCTACTACGAGGCCGAACAACATATGAAGCAGGTGGGGCTGAACGAGTCGGCCCAGACCCTGGTCAAGGACATCGGCACCGGCAAGCAGCAGCTGGTGGAGATCGCCAAGGCCTTCTCCAAGAAGGTGCGGCTCCTGATTCTGGACGAGCCCACCTCCTCCCTCAACGACGAGGACGCCAAGATGCTGCTGGACCTGCTGATGGAGTTCAAGAAGCAGGGCCTGACCTCCATCATCATCACCCACAAGCTCAACGAGATCATCTACTGCGCCGACAAGGCCACCATCATCCGGGACGGCTCCACCATCGAGACTCTGGTCAAGGGCGTGGACGAGTTCAGCGAGGACCGGATCATCAAGGGCATGGTGGGCCGCGCCATGGAGGACCGCTATCCCAAGCGGGAGCACAAGGTGCAGGACACCGTGAGCATGGAGGTCAAGAACTGGACGGTGCACCACCCCCTGTATCCCGAGCGGGTGGTGGACGACAACATCTCCTTCTATGTCCGTAAGGGCGAGGTGGTGGGCTTCTCCGGCCTGCAGGGCGCCGGGCGCACCGAGCTGGCCATGTCCATCTTCGGCCGCAGCTATGGCACCGACATCTCCGGCGAGGTCTACCTCAACGGGGAGAAGGTCAACCTGAAGAGCCCCGAGGACGCCATCCACCACAAGCTGGCCTATGTCACCGAGGACCGGAAGACCAACGGCCTGATCCTGGATGAGTCCATTCGCTTCAATACCACTCTGGCCCGCCTGGACAAGGTGTGCGGCGGCGGCATCATCGATACCGACAAGGAGGTCCAGGTGGCCGATCAGATGACGAAGGAGATGGGGACCAAGACCCCCACCATCGAGCAGCGCGTCGGCAACCTGTCCGGCGGCAACCAGCAGAAGGCCCTGCTGGGCAAGTGGATGTTCACCGAGCCGGACATCCTGATCATGGACGAGCCCACCCGCGGCATCGACGTGGGCGCCAAGTACGACATTTACTGCCTGATCAACGACATGGTGTCCAAGGGCAAGTCGGTGGTGATGATCTCCTCCGAGCTGCCCGAGCTGCTGGGCATGTGCGACCGGATCTATGTGATGAACGAGGGCCGCCTGCTGGCCGAGGTCAACGCGGCGGATGCCACCCAGGAGAGCATCATGGGCTATATCATCCGGGATACCGCCAAGGCGTAAAAAGGGAAGGTGTGAAAACGATGAAAACAAACAGCCAATCTTCAACTGCTTTATTTGAGTTTCTGCGCAAATACACCATGGTCATCGCCCTGGTGGTTGTGTTTATCCTCTTCGCGTTTCTGACCGACGGGCGTCTGGTGTACGCCCAGAACCTGTCCAACCTGATGCTTCAGAACGGCTACGTGCTGGTCATGGCCTGCGGCATGCTGCTGTGTATCCTCACCGGCGGCAACATCGACCTGTCCATCGGCTCGGTCATCTGTATGGTGGGCGGCCTGGCGGCGGTCATGATCTCCGACATGTCCATGAACCCCATTCTGGCCATTGTGCTCTGCCTGGCTGTAGGCCTGCTGGTGGGCGTGTGGCAGGGCTACTGGATCGGCTATGTCCGCATCCCCCCCTTCATCACCACCCTGGGCGGCATGTTCATTTTCCGCGGCCTGGGCCGTCTGGTGCTGGATAACCAGACCGTGGCCATTCAGGACTCCACCTTCCTGAACATCTTCACCGCCTACATTAACATCCCCGGCCTGGACGACGGGGACACCGTCCTCTCCGCCCTCATCGTGGGCGTGGTGGCCGCGGTCTATGTCATCCTGAACACCGTGAAGAACCGCCGTGAGCGGGCCAAGAAGGGCTACCGTCAGAACAGCGCCGCGGCCGACTATCTGAAGGCCGTCATCATCGCCGCGCTGATCCTGGCCTACTGCTACATGCTCAGCCAGTACCGGGGCATCTCCGTCATGCTGGTGTGGGTGGTGGCCATCTGCCTCATCTACAACTTCATCACCGCCAAGACCGCCTTCGGCCGCTACTTCTACGCGGTGGGCGGCAACGAGAAGGCCACCCAGCTCTCCGGCATCAACACCAACAAGATCTACTTCATCGCCTACGCCAACATGGGCCTGCTGGCCGGCCTGTGCGGCCTGCTGAACGCCGCCCGCGTGGGCTCCGTCAACGGCAACACCGGCACCTCCTTTGAGATGGACGCCATCGGCGCCTGCTTCATCGGCGGCGCGTCTGCCTACGGCGGCAGCGGCACCATCGGCGGCGTGGTCATCGGCGCTCTGCTGCTGGGCGTCATCAACATGGGCATGTCCATCATGGGCATCGGCGACTCCTGGCAGTATGTGGTCAAGGGCGGCGTGCTGCTCCTGGCCGTCATCTTCGACGTGGTCACCAGCCGCAAGTCCGGCAAGGGCTGATCCCAGTTTCAGAAAATCGGTCCGGAGGTTGACCCGCCCGGCCCGGCGTGGTATTCTGTACCAGACCGGCCGCCGGGCGGCCCTCCGGTCCGAGGAGGAATCGTATTATGCTGTATATCGGAATTGACTTAGGGACCTCGGCGGTGAAGCTGCTGCTGATGGACCAGGAGGGGACCGTGCAGAATGTGGTCTCCAAGGAGTACCCCCTGGAATTTCCCCATCCCGGCTGGAGCCAGCAGAACCCGGAGGACTGGCGGCGCGCCGTCCTGGAGGGTGTGCCCGAGCTTCTGAAGGGGGTTGACGCCGGCCAGGTGGCGGGTATCGGTGCAGGTGGGCAGATGCACGGCCTGGTGGTGCTGGACGAGCATGACCGGGTGATCCGCCCGGCTATCCTGTGGAACGACGGCCGCACCGCCCGGGAGGTGGACTACCTCAACCAGACGGTGGGCAAGGACAAGCTGTCCGCCTGGACGGCCAACATCGCCTTTGCCGGCTTCACCGCCCCCAAGGTGCTGTGGATGCGGGAACACGAGCCGGAGAACTTCGCCCGCATCAAAAAGGTGATGCTCCCCAAGGACTACATCAACTACATCCTCACCGGGGTCCACTGCACCGACTACTCCGACGCCAGCGGCATGCTGCTGCTGGACGTGGAGCACAAGCGCTGGTCCAAGGAGATGCTGGACCTGTGCGGCCTCACGGAGGACCAGATGCCCAAGCTCTTTGAGAGCTATGAGGCGGTGGGCACCCTGAAGCCCGACGTCGCCGCCCAGCTGGGGCTCTCCCCCGAGGTGAAGGTGTGCGCCGGCGCGGGGGACAACGCCGCCGCCGCCGTGGGCACCGGCACAGTGGGAGACGGGGCCTGCAACATCTCCCTGGGCACCTCGGGCACCATCTTCATCTCCAGCGGAAAGTTCGGGGTGGACCCCAACAACGCCCTCCACGCCTTTGCCCACGCCGACGGCCACTACCACCTGATGGGGTGCATGCTCTCGGCGGCCAGCTGCAACAAGTGGCTCATGGAGGACGTCTTCCAAACCAAGGACTACGGGGCCGAGCAGGCCCCCATCACCCCGGACAAGCTGGGGAACAACCACGTATTTTTCCTGCCCTACCTGATGGGGGAGCGCTCCCCCATCAACGACACCAACGCCCGGGGCACCTTTGTGGGCATGACCATGGACACCACCCGCTCCGACCTGACCCAGGCCATGCTGGAGGGCGTCGCCTTCGCCATCCGGGACAGCCTGGAGGTGGCCCGCTCCCTGGGGCTGGACATCCGGCGCAGCAAGCTGTGCGGCGGCGGAGCCAAGAGCCCCCTGTGGCGGACCATCCTGGCCAATGTGCTGGGACTGGAGCTGGAGCTGCCCGTCTCCGAGCAGGGGCCGGGCATGGGAGGCGCCATGCTGGCCATGGTGGCCTGCGGGGCCTACTCCAGCGTGGAGGAGGTCTGTTCCAAGCTGGTCCAGGTGGCCCAGACTGTGACCCCCGATCCCGAGCTCACCGCCCGGTACGAGGCGAGGTACCAGCAGTTCAAACAGATCTACCCCGCCCTGAAGGGGATCTTCCCCGCGCTGCTGTAAGGGGGAATTTTCTTGGAAAACTGGGGTGAACAGACCCGGCTAGTCTTCCGGCTGGCTGTGGGGCTGTATCTGATCTACATGGCTTACAAGCTCATCTCCACCCAGCTGGGGGGAGGGAGCGACATGCCCGATTGGGCGGCCTATGCCGGGGGCGGGATTCTGGGCCTGGCCGGCGCCGCGTTCTGCGGCTACTCCCTGTTCCGCTACTTCAAGCAGTGCCGGGCCAACCGGGAGAAGAAGCCGGACCCGCCCGCGCCGGAGGACGAGCTGTGAGAGGCTGGACGCGCCGGGAACTGGCTGTCCGGGTGGCCCTGCTGCTAGCGGGGCTGTGCGTCGCCCATCTGGGCGTGACCCTGTTTCTCCAGAGCGATCTGGGCTCCGATCCCTTCAACGTATTTGTACAGGGGCTGTTCCGGGGAATCCCCTGGCCGGCCTTTGCCGCCATGACCCACGGCCGGACCCACCTGCTGGTGTCGCTGGTCATTCTGCTGGTGCTGCTGGCGGTGGACCGCTCCTATGTGGGAATCGGCACCGTGCTGTGCATGGCCCTGGGCGGTCCCATTATTGATGTGTATACCCTCTGGCTGTCCCCGGTGATCCACGGGGGGCTGCCGCTGCCCCTGCGGCTGGCGCTGCTGGTGGCCGGGTGCGTCATCCTGGCCTTCGGCATGACCATCGTCATCCGCTCCCGGGCGGGTACCGGTCCCAACGACCTGGTGGCGGTGGTGCTCAGCGACAAGCTGAGAAAACCCTTCGGACCGGTGCGCATCGGGGTGGACCTGACCTTTGCCCTGGTGGGGCTGGCTCTGGGAGGCGTGGTGGGACTGGGCACCGTGATCTGCGCCTTTCTGGTGGGCCCCGCCGCCCAGCTGTTTTTTCCCATCAGCCAGCGGCTGTGCGAAGCCGCACTGGCACAATTTGTGGGAGTGCGCTCCCAAACTTGAGGTGAATGCTTATGACCATTCAATCTGTCTTTGATCCGTCCTTCACCAAGTACGGACAGGTGCTCACCGGCTACGACCTGACCGGGCTGCTGGACACCCTGGAGCGGGTGACCCCGGTCCCGGAGGGGACCGAGTACGTCCCGGAGCAGCCCGAGCTCATGGCCCTGCCCGTGTGCGGGGAGCTGTCCGACCGGGCCTACGGCGGCATGCCCATCCAGATCGGCTGGTGCAACGGCCACAACACCAAGCTCAACTGCCTGGAGTACCATCGGGACAGCGAGCTGAACGTGGGCGTTCAGGACTTTATCCTCCTGCTGGCCAAGCGGGAGGAGATGGAGGACGGCCATCTGGACACCGGCAAGGTGGAGGCCTTCCTGTGCCCCGCCGGCACCCTGGTGGAGGTGTACGCCACCACCCTGCACTACGCCCCCTGCTCCGCCAAGGCGGGGGAGGGCTTCCAGGTGGCCATCGTCCTGCCCAAGGGCACCAACCTGGACAAGCCGGCCATTTTGGCGGGCAACCAGGAGGACCAGTGCCTGTGGGCACGGAACAAGTGGCTGCTGGCCCACAAGGACAGCAGCGAGGCCGCCCAGGGAGCGCCCGTGCGCCTGGACGGAGAAAACATTGACATTGCCGGGCTCATCTGAACCGGCTCAATTTTAAAAGAGGTGTGAGAACATTATGCTGACCAACATTCCCACTGTAAAGCTGGGCATCATCGCGGTGTCCCGGGACTGCTTCATCATCTCCCTGTCGGAGCGCCGCCGCGCCGCGGTGGTGGCCGCCTGCCAGGCCAAGGGCGTGGACATCTACGAGTGCAAGACCACCGTGGAGAACGAGAAGGACATGCTCAAGGCCGTGGACGAGGTGAAGGCCGCCGGCTGCAACGCCCTGGTGGTGTTCCTGGGCAACTTCGGCCCCGAGACCCCCGAGACCCTCATCGCCCAGAAGTTTGACGGCCCCGTCATGTACGCCGCCGCCGCCGAGGAGACCGGCAAGGACCTGATCGACGGCCGGGGCGATGCCTACTGCGGCATGCTCAACTGCTCCTACAACCTGGGCATGCGCCACCTGAAGGCCTACATCCCCGAGTACCCCGTGGGCACCGCCGAGGACATCGCCGCCATGATCCAGGACTATGTGCCCATCGCCCGCGCCCTCATCGGCCTGTCCAAGCTGAAGATCATCACCTTCGGCCCCCGTCCCCAGGACTTCTTTGCCTGCAACGCCCCCATCAAGGGTCTGTATGAGATCGGCGTGGAGATCGAGGAGAACTCCGAGCTGGACCTGCTGGTGGCCTACAAGGCCCACAAGGACGACCCCCGCATCCCCGAGATCTGCGCCGACATGGCCAAGGAGATGGGCGAGGGCCGCTACTACCCCGAGATGAACGAGCGCATGGCCCAGCTGGAGGTCACCCTGCTGGACTGGGCGGAGCAGCACAAGGGCGCCCGGGAGTACGTGGCCTTTGCCGACAAGTGCTGGCCCGCTTTCCCCAAGGAGTTCGGCTTTGAGCCCTGCTATGTGAACTCCCGCCTGGTGAGCCGGGGCATCCCCGTCTCCTGCGAGGTGGACATCTACGGCGCCCTGTCCGAGTACATCGGCATGTGCATCTCCGGCGACACCGTCACCTTGCTGGACATCAACAACTCCGTGCCCGCCTCCATGTACGAGGCCCAGATTAAGGGCAAGTTCGACTACGACTACAAGCTCAACGACACCTTCATGGGCTTCCACTGCGGCAACACCCCCAGCTGCAAGCTGTGCGCCGACCGGGCCGTGAAGTATCAGCTCATCCAGCACCGCCTGCTGGAGCCCAAGGGCTCCGACCCCGACTTCACCCGCGGCACCCTGGAGGGCGACATCGCTCCCTCCCAGATCACCTTCTACCGCCTGCAGTGCGACAGCCAGGGCAAGCTGCGCTCCTACATCGCCCAGGGCGAGGTCCTGCCCGTCAAGACCCGCTCCTTCGGCGGCATCGGCGTCTTCGCCATCCCGGAGATGGGCCGCTTCTACCGCCATGTGCTGATCCAGAAGCGCTACCCCCACCACGGCGCGGTGGCCTTCGGCCACTACGGCAAGGCCCTGTTTGAGGTGATGAAGCTGCTGGGCGTGGAGGACATCGCCTACAACCAGCCCAAGAGCCTGCCCTATCCCACCGAGAACCCCTTCGTGTAAGAGGCAGTATTTATTACATTTGCGTTCTTCTTTCCCCAAGCCAAACAAAGCAGCCATACCGGCCGGAGAATTTTTCTCCGGCCGGTATGGCGTTTTTTATAAATTCAGCTTTGTTCCGGCAGATAGTCCAGGGGGTCCACGTGGTTCCCCTCCGCCAGCAGCTCCAGGTGCAGGTGGGATTCCATCCCGCTCTCCGCGATGGCGGTGCCGCCCACGGCGCCCAGGACGGCCCCGGTCTCCACCGCGTCCCCCACGGACACGGCGACCTCCTCCGCCAGATTGGAGTATACCGCCGTAATCCCGTCCGGCTGCTGGACGGTC
>OHYS01001026.1_pt1 | contig 10462 bp, 10 predicted proteins | sample 1580301 | NCBI WGS metagenome assembly OHYS01 (sample SAMEA3882531, study PRJEB24775) | human gut metagenome | biome: human-associated habitat; feature: intestine environment; material: feces | place: Netherlands | collected 2009/2010
GGAGCCGCCGCTATTTTATATCGGATAAAATCGTACGGAACTCTCATCCGGATTCCTCCATCGACGAAAATCCGAAATATCTTCCTCTTGGGAAAAATCGATACGATCAACCGGCGATTCGTAAAAAACAGCGTGAATTACAGGTTTTTTTCCAACAGCTCCATAAATCCTTTCGGAGCCCGGCAGGGACGCCGCGTATCGCGGTGGATGAAACCCAGAACCGTAGAACCCGTATTGAGCAGCTCGCCCGCTTCGTTGTAAATTTCGTATTCGAACGTAATACGCGCTTTCGGCAACTCCCGGAGGGAAATTCGAACCGTGATCAATTCGTCGTAATGAGCCGGACGCAGGTACTTGGAGTGTACCTCGAGAATCGGCATCATCACGCCGTCCTTCTCCTCCATATCGGCATACGAAGAGCCGAAACTGCGGAGACCTCGGCGAACGACATGCCCAGCGCGCGCAGGAACTCGCTGCGGGCGGCTTCGTAGTAGCAGATGTAATTCGAATGGTGTACGATACCCATCTGATCGGTATCCTTATACCAGACTCTGAATTTGAAATCTCTTGTCAGCATGGCGTTAAAACTCGATTAGTATATGGCCCGACGGCATTTTTCCCGCCGTCCTCAATAATTCCGGAGTACCTTTGGCGGTTATCCGAAGCACACCGGGCCTACCTTCGATCCGCACGGGATATTCACCCGGAGGCGGAAGCAGCTTGAGAGCCTCTCCCGAGGCGATATGTCCTGCGCAGTCCACATCGCCTGCCAACAGATACGGATGCGACAGCATCCGGGCGGCTTTGCGCATCTCTCCCCGCTCGATCAGACGACGAATGACCGTCGAACTCACCTTCTCGGCATCGACATCCTGTTTCTCGATCTCCGTCACACGGAAGCCGAACTCGTCATGCAATCCGTTGAGCAGCCGGTAATCTCCCTCCTTGTCGTGGCCGAAGCGGTGGTTGAAACCGACGACCAGATTCTTCACCCCCACCTTCCCGATCAGATAGTCCTTTACGAAACTCTCGGAAGGAATCCGGCTGAAGGCCCGGTCGAACGGAATCACGATCAGATTGTCGATTCCGAACCGGTCGAGCAGGTATATCTTCTCTTCGAGCGAAGTCAGCAGCCGCAGCCGCTCCTGTGTACCGAGCGTCACGCGGGGATGCGGGTCGAAGGTCAGCACGATACTTTCTCCCCCGACAGCGGCCGCCTCCCGGCGAATCCGGTCGAGCAAAACCCGGTGTCCGCTATGAACTCCGTCGTACGATCCGACGGTAGCCGCCGGCGAACGGAACGAAGGCAGATTTTCGAAGCCGTGGAATACTCGCATCGACACCTTAATTATTGTCGTTATTCTCTTCGGATTCCTTGACGCAGTAAGCAACCTTTTCCAGAAGAGTCGTAATATCGTAATTCTCCACGTAGATACCTTGCGGGAAATTCAGGCGTGTCGAGGTAAAGTTGAGTACGCCCTTGATGCCGGCGTTGATGATCGGCACGACCAGTTCGGGGGCGACTTTGGTCGGCGAAGATACGATGACGATCGAGATGTCGTTCTCCTGGACGACCTTCTCGAAACACTCCATGTGGTAGCACGGAATGTTGTCGATCGCAGTATCCACTTTTGCGGGATCGACGTCGAACGCGACCGTGATCCGCAGCTTCAGGCTCTTCCCGTTGAAATATTTGGTGATGGCCTGCCCCAGGTGACCCATACCGATTACGGCGATGTTCACCGGGCTTTCGCTGTCGAGGATGTTGCTGATAAAATCGATCAACACCTTTACATCGTAGCCTTTCTTGGTATCGCTCGAGAACCCGATCAACATCAGATCCCGACGCACTTGCACAGCCGTAATGCCGTGAATCCCGGCCAGCACGTGCGAAAAAATGTGGGTAATGCCCTCCCTGTGGCAGGCGAGCAGCGTACGGCGATACTCGCTGAGCCGCTCGATCGTTTTTTCGGGAATTCCGTTGGGTATTAAAGCCATTTCAATCTACGGTAATGGTGAAGTCCGGTCGGTAGCTCACACGCATCCAGTTTTGATTGACGTGGTTGGACCCTCCGGGCATTTGCTGGAACGTATAAGAGGTTTGCAGCGGCGTGTAGCGGCGTCCCTCCATATCGTACTGGATGTCGGAATACATCGCCGGAACGAAGATCATCGCCGCATCGTAACCCCGGTAAGAGTAGAGCGACGGCAACGCCCCGAAAGCTTTGATGTAGTCGCTGTCGAAAGTCTTGATTACCTCGGCATCGCGTTTGGCGTGATAAGTCGAGAAGAGCACGAGCCGGTCCTTGAAGTAGAGCGCCCGATCGAGGTTCCCGAAGCGGTTCCAACGCGAATTGCCGACGATCGTGAAACGGGGAGGCGTCTTGCCGCGGGCTACGAGGTTGGTATTGGCCGAAGCGATGGCTGCCAGAATACGGTCCACTTCGAGCCCGCTGTCGCTCAAAACAATCAGCAGGTTGTCCTTGCCGTTGGCCAGCAGCGACGAAAGCCCCTGGTCGCCCTCCTTGACAGCGTAACGATAATTATGCCGCGCGTAAGGTACACCCTGCAGTGCAGCCAGAATTTCCCGTTCGAACTCCCGGTCGTTCTTCTCTCCGTAGATCAAGATAACCTGTTTGTGCTCACCCTGAGTCAGTTCTTCGATTTTGGCATATTTCCGCATCTGGGGCGGTGCCATCTGAAACAAAACATCGCTATCGACGTTCTTGACATCGGCCAGAGGCGATACGACCGGCACGGCATACTCCTCGGCATACCCGATTACGGCAGGAAGTTCCTCTTCGTAAACCGGGCCTACGATCAAGCGGGCCGCCCGAAAATCGGCGTCGTCCACAATCGTACGGAGTCGGTCGCTTTCCTGCCGGGTATTGAACAGATCGACCCGAACGGAGTATCCGTATTGGGTCTTTATCTTTTCAAGCCCCAGGAGAAATCCCTGGTAGAAATCGAGATAATTCGGATTCTGTTTGTCGCCATCGGTCATCGGCAACAACAGCGCCACACGAAGCGGCTCTCCGCTGCTCAATGCCAGAAAATCCACCTCTTTCACCTGGGGTTCGACCGTCGTCAAGGTATCGCTCTCCGTTGGCTCGGGCTGTCCGAATCGCTCTTCCGGCGCCGGCTCGGTCGCGGACTTTGCATCGCCGGGGACTTTCAGCATACTTCCCGAACGGAGGTCTTGCGCTGAAATACCGTTCAGCCGCTCCAGATTTTCAACCGTCGTACCGAAGCGACGGGACAGCGCGTACATCGTCTCCCCGGGAGCGACGATGTGGTACATATAACCCTCCTCGGCAACCAGGTTCAGACGATCCTTGTACTGCTCCCATGCCGCCGTGTTTTCCGCTTCGTCAGTCTTGCCGACCGCCTTTTTGCGAATCAAAATGACCGAACCCGGTTTCAGGTGAATCGGATCCAGGCCGGGATTGTCCTCCATGATGGTTTCGACCGAGATCGCATAGCGCCTCGAAATCCCATAAAGGGTTTCGCCCTTCTGCACCGTGTGCTGATCGAAGGTCTTCTTCAGCTTTTTAGGAGAAAGCTGCTCCTGTACGACGACACCCGTTTCCACGACCGGGATTTTAAGGCTCTGGTCGGCTTTGAGCCCTTGAGCGAGCTGCGGATTTTCGGCGGCGATCACCTGTTCCGCCACTCCATAGGTTTTGGCCAGCGAATAGAGTGTTTCCCCGTGCCGGACGTTGTGGACATAGTATTTTGCACCGTTGATATAAACGATCGTCTGCGATTTCTCGATAGACTGCGGCTCCTGGGCATAAAGGTTCGCCCCGGCCGTCAGCAGCATCGCGGTACAACACAGTTCCTTCAGCATAGTCTATTGTTTCTCGTTTTTCTCCCGGCAGCGGATTTCGGTAATAATTTTCTTGGTATAGAGCGGGAAATCGCCGTTCATCATCCAGGAGTAATAGCTCGGCTCGACGCGGAAAACCTCCGCGACCGAACGGCCCTTATATTTGCCGAATCCGAAGACCTCTTCCCCTTTTTCGTTATAGAGGATGCGTCCTGCGAAGTCGGCGGATTCCGCCCGCGTGGAAAATTCAGCCAGAGCCGCGACATCGTTCTGCAACTCCCCGTAACGGTCCAACTGGGCTTTCAGCACTTCGTACGTCGCCAACGTATCGGCTTCGGCCGAATGGGCATCCGCGAGATCCTTGCCGCAATAGAACTTATAGGCCGCCACCAGCGTCCGCTGCTCCATTTTGTGAAAGATATTCTGCACGTCGATGAATTTACGTTTGCGGAAATCCACGTCCACACCGGCCCGCATGAACTCCTCGACCAGCATCGGCAGATCGAAGCGGTTCGAATTGAACCCGCCGAAGTCGCATCCCTCGATAAACTGGGCCAACGACTTGGCGATTTGCGGAAAAAGCGGGCAATCCTTCACGTCTTCGTCCGTAATGCCGTGAATGGCCGTAGCTTCGGCCGGAATCGGCATTCCCGGATTGATCCGCCGCGTACGGACGATCTCCTCGCCGTCGGGCATAACCTTGACCATCGATATTTCGACGATGCGGTCCCGTGCGATGTCGATGCCGGTCGTTTCCAAGTCGAAGAAAATGATCGGCCGCTTGAGGTTGAGCTCCATCCGGGTTATGCGTTAATCATCATCGGCATAAGCAGCATGAGCGTCGCGCTCGACTGCTTGTCGTCATAGACGGGTTTGAATACGCCGGCACGGGTCGAATCGGCCAATTCGATGACGATGGTCGGCGTATCGATATTGGAGAGGATTTCCACCAGGAACGTCGATTTGAAGCCGATCGTGATATTCTGACCTTCGTAGCTGCAACTGATCGTTTCGTTGGCCGATACCGAGAAATCGATGTCCTGCGCCGTAAGGTTGATCCGGTTGTCGGCGATGTCCATGCGGATCAGGTTGGTCGTGGGGTTCGAGCAGACGGCCACACGCTTGATGCCATTGACCAGTTCGATACGATCGACGAGTACCTTATTGGGATTCGCGGTCGGAATCACCGCATTGTAATTCGGGTAATTGCCTTCGATCAGGCGGCACACCAGCGTATGGTTCTTGAGCTGGAACATGGCGTTTTTCGAATCGAAGCTCACCTTGATCGCGTCTTCCTCCTTGAGCAGCACCGATTTGAGCAGGTTGGCCGGCTTCTTGGGCAGGATGAACGACGAAGCCACTTCATTAGCGGTTTCCACCTCGTATTTCACCAGCTTGTGGGCGTCGGTACCCACGAATGTAAGCATCGAAGGGGCCAGGTTGATATAGACGCCGTTCATCACGGGACGCAGCTCGTCGTCGGCCGTGGCGAAAATCGTTTTGTTGATGCCGTTCACCAGCACGTCCACATCGAGCGTCAACTCCTTGCAATCGGCCGAAAGAGCCGGGATCGCCGGATAGCTCACGGCGCTGGCGCCGGGAATCGAGAGCGAACCGCTTTTCCAACTCAAACGGATCTCCCAGTTCTGATCGTTCACTTCGATCGTCAGAGGCATTTCGGCGAACTCCTTCAGCGAATCGAGCATCAGTTTAGCCGGAGCTGCGATGGTGCCTTCGCTTTCGACGCCGTCCACGCGAATCGAGCCCACGAGCGTGGTTTCCAGATCGGAAGTAGTCACCCGCAGCTCATCCCCCTTGAGCTCCATCAGGAAATAATCCAGGATGGGCAATGTATTTTTATTGCTGATTACTTTGCCGGTCGTGGCCAGGAGAGAGAGCAATGCAGAACTTGATACGGAAAATTTCATAGGTTTTAATGTAATTTATTTTCTGTTAGTCTTTTGAAGCCTTTTGTTTATTGGTTGGGTATTCCGAGGCAGCCCCCGCGTCTGAAGTTTCCTATTTCGTTTTTACTACCTGAAAGAATCGGGAAACCATCCTATCCCGCTGCGGTGCCCGGGTATTCATCGAACTCGGCTCCGGGTTCGCGTCGCTGCCCGGAACCATTCCCGAAATCCGGTCGGTTACAACGTCGCCAGTTTATCGAGCGCCGTCTGAATCATCTTTCTGACGAAAGGTTTATAATCCGTGCAGGCGTCCAGCGCGATCCGCTGAGCGATGATCGTACAGATCGTGGCGGCTTTGTGGCCCATGAGAGCGGCCAGCCCGGCCAAAGCAGAACTTTCCATCTCGAAATTGGTGACCCGGCGTCCGTGATAGTCGAACGACTCGATCTTCTCGTTCAGATGGATGTCGGCCGGTTCGAGACGCACCCAGCGTCCCTGCGGCGCATAGAAGCCGGGGGCGGCGATGGTGATGCCTTCGATGGTTACGTCGCGGAAAAGCTCGGCCAGCGAAGGATCCGCATCGATGAAATAGGGCTTCGGAAGCAAATCGCTCCAACCCGTATGTTTCATAAAAGCCTTCTCGATCTCCAGGTCGCAAACCTCGTTGCGCCCCTTGTAGTAATTCAACAGACCGTCGAAGCCGACCGAAGTGCGGGCGAAGACGAACTGCCCCACTTTGATGTCGGGCTGAATGGCGCCCGAAGTACCCAAACGGACCAGCGTGAGCTGCCGCTTCTGCGCCTTCTCCTGCCGCGTGGCGAAATCCACGTTGGCCAGCGCATCGAGCTCCGTAACCGAAATGTCGATGTTGCCGATGCCGATACCGGTCGAAAGCACGGTCATCCGCTTGCCTTTGTAGGTACCCGTCACGGTATTGAATTCGCGGTTGGAAACGCTGTACTCCTGCGTATCGAAAAAGGAAGCGACCATGGCTACGCGGCCGGGATCCCCCACGAGGATGACGATGTCGGCAAGCTGCTCCGGCTTGAGGTGCAGGTGGAAAATCGATCCGTCGTCGTTGATTATCAATTCGGAAGAAGGTATGGTTCTCATAGTGTCGGTTTTTATATTTTCATAATTGGCATAAAAGTACTACATTTACCTCGAATTTCAAAAAATACGCCACGATAAATTTTCCATAAATATATTGTATCCCGCTCGGCGGACTACAAGAAAAGAGATATTTGCGACATGACTCTCATCAAATCCATTTCCGGCATCCGGGGAACGATCGGCGGCCCTGCGACGGAGAACCTCACCCCGCTCGATATCGTTAAATTCACCACCGCTTACGTGCGTTTCATCGCCGAATCCGCACCCGGGAAAAGGCTCAAAATCGTCGTGGGCCGCGACGCCCGTATTTCGGGCGAAATGGTCGGCGACATCATCGAAGGCACGCTGCTGGGCTGCGGCGCGGACGTAGTGAACATCGGACTCTGCACTACGCCGGGAACCGAACTGGCCGTTACGGCGCACCGGGCCGACGGCGGCATCATCATCACCGCATCGCACAACCCCCGCCAATGGAACGCCCTGAAGCTCCTGAATGCCGAGGGAGAATTTCTGAGCGACGCCGAGGGCAAGCGGGTGCTGGCGCTGGCCGAAGACGAGAACTTCGTTTTCCCGGATGTGGACCATATCGGCAAGGTCGTTTCGCGGGAATCTTACAACGACGAGCATATCCGTCGGGTATTGGCCCTGCCGCTGGTCGATGCGGAAGCCGTGCGGAAACGGCACTTCAAGGTGATCGTGGATGCGGTGAACTCCGTCGGCGGCATCGTCATACCCAAGCTGTTGCGGGAGTTGGGATGTGAAGTCGTGGAGCTCAACTGCGAACCGACCGGAGAGTTCGCCCACAACCCGGAGCCGCTGCCCGAGAACCTGACCGAAATATCGAAGGCGATCGTCCGCGAAAAGGCCGATCTGGGCGTAGTGGTCGATCCCGATGTGGATCGGCTGGCCTTCGTCAGCGAAGACGGCTCGATGTTTGTCGAGGAATATACGCTGGTCGCCGTGGCGGATTATATCCTCTCCCGCAAAACCGGCAATACGGTGTCGAATTTGAGCTCTTCGAGAGCTTTAAGCGATGTAACGCAAATGTACGGAGGAGAATATCATGCAGCGGCAGTCGGAGAGGTCAATGTAGTTGCTAAAATGAAGGAGGTCGGAGCCGTCATCGGCGGCGAGGGCAACGGCGGAGTCATCTACCCCGAACTGCACTACGGCCGCGACGCACTGGTCGGCGCCGCGCTTTTCCTGACCTATCTGGCCGAAAAAGGTATGACCTTGACCGAGCTGCGCAAGACCTATCCGGCCTATTTCGCCTCGAAGAACAAGATCGAGCTGACACCGGCTATCGACGTGGATAAAGTACTGCGTGAAATGAAATCCCGTTATGCTAATGAAAAAGTGAACGATGCGGACGGTGTTAAAATCGATTTCCCGGAGAATTGGGTACACTTGCGCAAATCGAATACGGAACCGATCATCCGCGTATATACCGAAGCGAAAACGATGGCGGAGGCCGATGCGCTGGCCCGGCGGATCATTGCGGAAATAAAACAAATTTGTAATATATAAATCGATGAAAAACATTTTATTGATACTCGCTGCCGCAATTATGCTGACAGCCTGCGGAGGAAACTCCCGCCAAAAGACGACTACCGGGGTACCCGACATGCACAATGCCGAAAACGCACTCGACTACCAGGGAACTTACAAAGGGGTTTTTCCTGCTGCGGACTGCCCGGGTATCGAGATTGAACTCACGCTTCACAACGACAACACCTATACGATGAATTCCAGCTATATGGATCGTTCTGAAGAGCCGATTCAACAGACAGGAAACTATACGGTAAAAGGCAACCTGCTGACGCTGCGCGCCAAAGTCGGCATAGGGCTTCCCGCCCCCGAGTACTACAAGGTGGAGGAAAACCGCCTGCGCCGTCTTAATGCAAAGAAGCAGCCTATCACCGGAGAACTCGCAGACCAATACGTACTCACCAAATAATCAAATTCCATGGATAAAGTAAAGAGTTACATAGAGAAGAACAAAGACCGTTTTCTCAACGAATTATTCGAGCTGTTGCGCATCCCTTCGATCAGCGCGCAATCCGATCATAAACCCGACATGACTCGGTGCGCCGAATGGCTGGCCGCTTCGCTGATGAAGGCCGGTGCCGACCATGCCGAGGTACTTCCCACGGAAGGCAATCCGGTTGTTTTCGCCGAACGAATCGTCGATCCCAAAGCCAAGACCGTATTGGTGTACGGCCACTACGACGTGATGCCGGTCGATCCGGTGGACGAATGGCGCACCTCGCCGTTCGAACCGGTCGTGAAGGACGGACGCATCTGGTGCCGGGGTGCGGACGACGACAAAGGCCAGCTTTTCATGCACGCCAAGGCGTTCGAAGCGATGTGCGCGACCGACAGCCTGCCCTGCAATGTGAAATTCCTGCTCGAAGGCGAGGAAGAGATCGGGTCGCCCAGCCTCTACAAGTTCTGCGCCGACAACAAGAAGATGCTCAAGGCAGACATCATTCTGGTTTCCGATACATCGATGATCTCGATGCAGATACCTTCGATCACCTGCGGTCTGCGCGGTCTGACTTATATGGAGGTCGAAGTGACAGGCCCCAACAAGGACCTGCACTCCGGCCTGTTCGGAGGTGCGGTGGCCAATCCGGCCAATGTCCTGGCCCGCATGGTGGCTTCGCTCATCGATGAAAACGGACACGTGACGATTCCGGGCTTCTACGACGACGTGCGCGAGCTGACGGCCGCCGAGCGCAAAGCCTTCAACAAGGCTCCGTTCAACCTTACAGAATACAAGAAAGCGCTCGAAATCGGCGATGTCGAGGGCGAAGCGGGCTTTACGACCATCGAACGCACGGGTATTCGCCCCTCGCTCGACGTGAACGGCATTTGGGGCGGCTATATCGAGGAGGGGACCAAGACGGTGATCCCGTCGAAGGCTTCGGCCAAAATCTCGATGCGTCTGGTTCCCGGACAGGATTTCAAAAAGATCGCCAAGCTCTTCGAGAAACATTTCAAGGCGATCGCTCCCAAGAGCGTCAAGGTGAAGGTCAAGTTCCTGCACGGCGGTATGCCCTACGTGGCTCCGACCGATATGCCGGCTTACAAAGCGGCGGAAAAGGCCATCGCCGACACGTTCGGCAAGAAACCACTGCCGTTCTATTCGGGCGGCTCGATTCCGATCATCAGCGGATTCGAAAATATCCTGGGAATCAAGTCCCTCCTGATCGGATTCGGCCTGGCGGAGGACGCCATCCATTCGCCCAACGAGAGCTACGGACTCGACCAGTTCTACAAGGGGGTCGAAACGATTCCGCTGTTTTATAAATATTTCGCTGAAAAGTAAACAGGCAATACGATTTCAAAAACGGGACAATATCCGAAGGATATATCCCGTTTTTCGTACATTACGGATACGTTTGTTCAAAAAGATAGGATCTTTGATTTCGTTGTAGATACTTCGCCTCGGCAAATGCAAATAAAATTTGCTTTTGCGCCCGGCTCATTCGTATCTTTACAAAAAAAGAAGATGGAAAGGTTCGAACGAGTTCAAACAACCCACGCTCGAAGCATACGCGGAGGGCACTTGTGAACTCTACGATGCAAGGAGTAGGAAAACAGAAAGTTA
>OHYS01001034.1_pt1 | contig 10400 bp, 6 predicted proteins | sample 1580301 | NCBI WGS metagenome assembly OHYS01 (sample SAMEA3882531, study PRJEB24775) | human gut metagenome | biome: human-associated habitat; feature: intestine environment; material: feces | place: Netherlands | collected 2009/2010
CTGCTGCCGTATCTGTACGATGGGACCTTGCCGTATTACACCAAAGGCACCGAGAGGAATCTGCGGATGCGATGTACACGGTATTGTAGGACGTAACTTCCTGCGCTTTACAGCAGGCGGTTCCGCAACACATTCCGATCATGGCCGTGAGATCTGCCACACACTGCATGAGGCTGATCCAAACGGAAACTACAAAGTAAAAGATCCGGAGAAACTGATCCGTATCGCAAAAGAGTGGGGCGTAGAGACAGAAGGAAAAGATATTTACGATCTGGCACATGAGATGTCCGAGCTGGCTCTTTTAGAGTATGGTAAACCGTTCGGAACACAGAGATTCCTGAAACGTGCTCCGCAGCACACACAGGAAATCTGGGAGAGAGAAGAAATCGCACCGCGTGCGATTGACCGTGAGGTTGCATGTTCTCTTCATATGACTCATATGGGATGTTCTTCCCTTCCGGAAGCACTCGTTCGCCAGTCCCTTCGTTCCGGACTTTCCGATGGATGGGGCGGCTCCATGATGGGTACCGAGTTCTCTGACGTACTGTTCGGAACTCCAAAGCCGATCGAAACCGAGGCAAACCTTGGTGTTATGAAAGAAGATGAAGTAAATATCATCGTTCATGGCCATGATCCGTCACTTTCCGAGATGATCTGCGAATACGCAGACGATCCGGAGATGATCGCATATGCAAAAGAAATGGGAGCAAAGGGAATCAACGTAGCAGGTGTCTGCTGTACTTCCAATGAAGTAGCAATGCGCCGCGGCGTGCCGATGGCAGGTAACTTCCTGCAGCAGGAAAACGTGGTACTGACCGGTGCCTGCGAGGCCATCGTTGTTGACGTACAGTGTATTTTCCCGGCCCTTGGACCTTTAAGCAAATGTTTCCATACTAAATTCGTTACCACCAGCCCGATTGCGCAGATGCCGGATGCAGAATACATTCGTTTCAACGCAAAAACAGCAGGTGAGAATGCAAAAGCCATCGTAAAAATGGCAATTGAAAACTTTAAAAACCGGAAACCGGAGCTGGTACATATCCCGCATATGAAGCAGAAAGCAACCGTTGGATACTCTTTTGAGTCCATCATCAAGACTCTGGATAAAGTAACCAATTCCCAGGTTGACCAGACCGGAACTCTGATGCCGCTGTGGCAGTGTGTGGCATCCGGCGTTATCCGCGGTGCAGTTGCCATGGTAGGATGCAACAACCCGAAAGTCCGTCCGGACACCGCTCACATCGAGCTGATGAAGAAGCTGATCGCGCACGACGTTATCATCGTTGCTTCCGGATGCTCTGCACAGGCAGCAGCAAGAGCAGGTCTGATGGACAAACGTGCTAAAGATCTCTGCGGTGCAGGTCTGAAACGTGTCTGTGAACTGGCTGATATCCCACCGGTACTCCACATGGGATCCTGCGTTGATATCTCCCGTATGATGGTTCTTGTAGCAGAACTTGCTAAAATCGGTAATGTCAATATTTCCCAGCTTCCGGTTGTCGGATGTGCTCCGGAGTGGATGTCTGAGAAAGCAGTTTCCATCGGAAACTATGTTGTAGCAACCGGTATCGATACTTACCTTGGCGTAGAGCCGTATGTATCCGGATCCACTGAGGTAACAGGACTCCTGACCAACGGTGTCCGCGACTGGGTTGAGGCAGCTTACACAGTAGAAAAAGACATCGACAAGCTGGGCGATGCAATGCTCGCACGAATCGAAGAGAAACGTGCCGCACTCGGCGTATAAAAAGGACAGGGCGGTCCCTGACGTAAAAAGAGACCGCCCTTTTTGAAGTGAAAAGGTGTAAAATGAAAATAGCAGTAACTGGAAAGGGCGGCGTAGGAAAAACAACCATCGCAGCGACCCTTGCAAGACTTTATGCAGAAGAAGGCCATCCGGTTCTGGCTGCAGATGTCGATCCGGATGCCAATCTGGGCCTTGCGCTTGGATTTCCGGAAGAAATCCTCGATTCGATCGTTCCGATTACCAAAATGAGAAAACTGATCGAAGAGCGCACCGAGGCAAGTGCAGACAACCGGTTTTACAAGATAAATCCGAGAGTAAGTGATATCCCCGATAAATACAGCAAAGAGTACAATGGAGTCAAACTCCTGACGCTTGGCACCGTGGAGACGGCCGGAAGCGGCTGTGTCTGCCCGGAGCATGTGATGCTGCGGAGAATCATCAACAGCCTGGTCCTTCACAGAGGGGATGTTGTCATCCTCGACATGGAAGCAGGCCTTGAGCATCTGGGAAGAGGAACGACTGAGGGCATGGATATGTTCATCGTAGTCATCGAGCCGGGTGCAAGAAGTATTCAGACCTATAAGAATGTCAAACGTCTGGCCGAAGAGCTTGGCGTTCATCAGGTTCATGTCGTGGCAAACAAAGTACGCGACGAAAAAGATGAGGCATTCATACAGGACCGTATCCCCCCGGAGGATCTTCTGGGCATGGTCCACTACAACCCGGAAATTATGGAAGCGGACAGGGAAGGTTCGTCTCCATATGATTACAGCGCGGCTGCAGTAGAAGAGATACGGAAAATAAAAACAAAAATCGATAAGTCAAACATGCCTGGCATGGAAAAAGTGTGATAGGAGGAAAAACACATGACATTATTCGAGAGAGTATTTGGCGGAAATGATGCAGTATACGGTCTTACCGAAGCTGCCGTTGACGCCGCAATCGCAGCAAACGGAGAGGAAAAAGCAGTCAGCTTCCCGGACACTGCTTACGCACTTCCGTGTTACTATGCTGTAACAGGAGTAAAGGTTACCAACTTAAAAGAGATGAAAGAGGCTCTTGGCGTGGTAAAATCTCTGATGACAAGAGAAAATCAGCTGAATGATGTATTTATGTCCGGTGTTGCAACTGCACTCTGCGCAGAGTTCATCGAGGCAATTAAATACATCGACGGTGCAAAACCATATGATGAGCCGTGCTACGGCCATTTAAGCGATGCCATCATCCGTGAGCTTGGTGTGCCGCTTGTAACAGGCGATATCCCGGGCGTAGCTGTTATCCTTGGAAGCGCTCCGACCGCACAGGAAGGCGTGGATCTGGTTAAGAGCTATCAGGCACAGGGTATCCTGGTAACACTTGTTGGCGGAATCATTGATCAGGTTGCAGAAGCCGGAATGAAGACAGGTGCCAACGTTCGTGTTATTCCTCTTGGAAAAGACGTTACAGCAGTTATCCACGTTGTATCTGTTGCACTTCGTGCAGCTCTGATCTTCGGTAACGTAACACCTGGAGATGCAGGAACACTTATGAAATACACAATGGATCGTGTACCGGCATTTGTTAACGCATTCAAACCTCTGGATGATGTGATCGTAGCATGCGGTGCGGGCGCTATCGCACTTGGATTCCCGGTTGTTACAAATGAGACAGAGAATATCTTCCGTGTACCGAAGAGCCTTATCGTTCAGGAGGACGTAAGCAAATTTAACGCTACTTCTCTTGAGGCGCGTGATATTAAGATCAAGATCACAAATATTGATATTCCGGTTGCTTTCGCATCTGCATTCGAGGGTGAGATCATCCGTCGTAAAGACATGCAGGTTGAGTTCGATGGTTCCCGTGTTGACTGTGCTGAGCTTGTACATACCTGTGACGCTTCTGAGATCGAGGATCACAAGATCACAGTAATCGGACCTGAAGTAGATGAGATGGAATTCGGCAGCAAGAACAGCATTGCATATGTTGTTAAAGTTGCAGGTAAGAACATGCAGCCTGACTTTGAGCCTGTTATCGAGCGTAAATTCCACAACTACATCAACTGTATTGAGGGTGTATATCACACCGGTCAGAGAGATATGCAGCGTATCCGTATCAGCCATGCAGCATTTGATGCAGGATTCCGTATCAAACATATCGGTGAAGTTCTCTATACACAGGTTAAGAATGAATTTGACGCAGTTGTTGATAAATGTGAAGTTACTATTTATACAGATCCTGCTGAGTGTACAAGAATCCGTCATGAGGTTGCAATTCCGATCTTTGACAAACGTGATGAGCGTCTTGATACTCTGACAGATGAATCTGTAGATGTATATTACAGCTGTATCCTCTGCCAGGCATTCTCCCCGTCTCACGTTTGTGTTGTTACACCAGAGAGACTTGGACTTTGCGGTGCCGTTTCATGGCTGGATGCAAAAGCTACCAACGAGCTGGATCCGAACGGACCTTGCCAGGTTATCACAAAAGAAAAAGTAATCGATGAGAGAATCGGTGAGTACGAGGATGTTAACGAGGCTGTTCGTAAACTTTCCCAGGGTGCTCTTGATGATGTATCTCTGTACTCCATCATGGAAAAACCAATGACATCCTGCGGATGCTTCGAGTGTATCTGTGGTATCGAGCCATTCTCCAACGGTGTTGTTATTGCTAACCGTGAGTATGCAGGCATGACACCACTTGGAATGACATTCCCTGAGATGGCATCCATGACAGGTGGTGGAGTTCAGACACCTGGATTCATGGGACATGGTAAACATTTCATTTCCTCCAAGAAGTTCATGAAGGCTGAGGGCGGTATCGAGCGTATCGTATGGATGCCAAAAGAACTGAAAGAATTCGTAGCTGACAGACTTAATAAGACTGCAAAAGAGCTTTACGGAATCGATAACTTTACAGACATGATCGGTGATGAGACGATCGCAGAAGATCCGGAGACACTGGTTGCATTCCTTACAGAAAAAGGACATCCGGCTCTCGGACTTGATCCGATGATGTAATTTATCAGGGAGAAAGGATGTGCGGACATCCTTTCTCCTGTAAACTGTTAAAAAGTTTGTTGATTTTTTAACAGAAATATAGTGCTGCATCTTGCCAATAACTGGTGCTATGTAGTATAATATGTAGTTTTTTAATTATTATTTTTAAGGAGGCTAACGAAAAATGCCGTTTAATCAGAAACCACAAAAGTTCAATGCAAAGATTAATGCTGTCACAATCGGAAGCGGAGATAAGACTGTGACAATTGGTGGGGATTGTACATTCCCATTTTATTCCTTTGACGCAGAGTCAGAGAACTGCCCGAAGATCGGTGTAGAGATCTCTGATATGGGTCTTGAGGGCGTATCTGAAGGTATCAAAGCTTACTATGAAGGCGCTACTACAATGGCTGACATTGCTAAGAAAGCTGCAGCTATGGAGGGTGCTGACTTTGTTGCACTTATTCTTGAGGGCGGCGACCCGAACGGTGTTAACAAATCTATCGATGAGCTGATCGCAGTTGTTAAAGAAGTTGCAGATGCAGTTGACTGTCCACTGGTAGTAGAGGGATGCAAGAACGTTGAGAAGGATGCAGAGCTCCTTCCGAAGGTTGCAGAGGCTCTTCAGGGCAGAAATGCACTGATCCTTTCCGAGAAAGAGGAGAACTACAAAGCGATCGGTGCAGCAGCAGGTCTTGCTTACAATCAGATCGTAGGTGCTGAGTCTGCCGTTGATATCAACCTTGCTAAACAGCTTAACGTTGTTACTACACAGCTTGGTGTAGATGCGAAGAAGATCGTTATGAATATCGGTAGTGCAGCAGCTGGATATGGATATGAGTACGTAGTTTCTACTATGGACCGTATCAAAGGTGCCGCTTTAGGCCAGAATGATAACATGCTGCAGATGCCTATTATTACACCTGTATCCGCTGAGACATGGAATGTTAAAGAGGCAATGGCTTCTGAAGCAGACATGCCGGCATGGGGACCACAGGACGAGCGTGGAATCGACATGGAAGTTGAGACAGCAGCAGCTGATCTTGCAGCTGGTTCTGATGCAGTTATCTTAAGACATCCGGAATCTGTTAAGACAATTTCCAAGCTGATCAAAGCACTTGCGTAATAAATAGGAGGATAAAGAGCTATGGCACTGAATGGTATTCAGATCTTTAAATTAACACCAAAGAAAAACTGTAAGGAATGTGGATGTCCGACATGTATGGCTTTCTCCATGAAAGTTGCACAGGGCGCTTTAAAGATTGAGCAGTGTCCACATATGTCTGAGGAAGCATTAGCATCTCTTTCCGAGGCAACAGCTCCGCCAATGAAGACAATTAAGGTTGGCGCAGGCGCAGAGGAGCTTACCCTTGGTGGTGAGACCGTTCTTTTCAGACATGAGAAGACATTTGTAAGCAAAACAAGATATGCCGTATCACTTTGCACATGCATGAGTGATGAAGAAGTAGAAGCAAAACTTGCAGAGATCCCACACGTTGACTATGATCGTATCGGTGAGAGAATGCATGTAGAGCTTGTATATGTAAACTGCGATGAGAATGCAGATGCAGCGAAATTCACAGCACTTGTAGAGAAGGCAAAGGGCCTTGGAAGAACTCTGATCCTTGGATGTACAGATCCAGAGATCGCAAAAGCTGCTCTTGAAGTATGTAAAGACGGCAAACCGGTTCTTAACGGAGCTAATGCTTCCAACTATGAGGCAATGAACAAAGTTGCTACAGATGCAGGCGTAGTTCTTGGTGTATCCGGTAAGGACATCAATGAGTTATATGATACTACAGCAGCTATTGAGAAACTTGGCAACAAGAATCTCGTACTTGATACAACAGGAGCTGACGTAAAAGAGACTTTTGCAAACACTGTACAGGTTCGTCGTGCAGCTCTTAAGAATCAGGACAGAACATTTGGTTATCCTTCTATCGTTAACCTTGTTAAACTTGCGAAGGGTGACAAACATTTACAGGCAGCACTTGCTTCCATGTTTACTATGAAATATGGTTCCATCATCGTTATGGAGCAGATGACATATGCAGAGGCACTTCCGCTGTTCGGTCTTCGTCAGAACGTATTTACAGACCCGCAGAAGCCAATGAAGGTAGAACCGGGCATTTATCCTCTGAACGGAGCAGACGAGAATTCTCTCGTTGTAACAACAGTAGACTTTGCTCTTACATATTTCGTAGTATCTGGCGAGCTGGAGCGTTCCGGTGTTCCGCTTAACCTGGTGATCAATGATGCAGGCGGACTTTCCGTACTTACATCCTGGGCAGCAGGTAAATTCTCCGGAAACAGCATCTCCGAGTATATCAAAGAGAATGTTGAGCCGAAGGTAAAATGCAGAAGACTGGTTATTCCTGGTAAAGTAGCAGTTCTTAAGGGCGATCTTGAGGCTAAGCTTCCTGGATGGGAGATCATCGTAGGACCAAGAGAAGCAGTACAGCTTGTGAAATTCTTAAAAGACCTTGATGCATAAACTTAAGGTTTAAGAAATCAGCTGTCCGGCAATATCGCCGGCAGTTATAAACGGCTGTGCAGGTTTGCTGCACAGCCATATCCTACTAATATGTAAAGGAGAACACGAGTATGGCAAAATTCGTAACAATTGGAGAGAGACTTTCAACAACAGCACCTTCTGTAAACAAAGCATTTACAGAGAGAGATCCTGAGCCGATCATCAAAAGAGCAAAACAGCAGCTTGATGCGGGCGCTACATATCTTGATGTAAACATCGGACCGGCTGAGAACGATGGCGAGGACCTTATGAAATGGGCAGTACAGCTCCTTCAGTCTGAGTTTGACAATGTTCCGCTTGCTCTGGATACTACAAACCAGAAAGCTATTGAGGCTGGTATTTCCGTATACAACAGAAGCAAAGGTAAACCGATCGTAAACTCTGCAGATGCTGGAGACAGAATTTCCAATATCGACCTTGCAGCAGCTAACGATGCGATCTGTATCGCACTTTGCTCTTCCGGTATGGTAGCAGCAGACAATGATGAACGTATGATGCACTGCCAGAACATGCTTGAGAGAGGTCTTGGCCTTGGTATGGAAGCAGAGGATCTCTGGTTCGATCCGCTGTTCCTGGTTGTAAAAGGAATGCAGGACAAACAGATGGAAGTTCTTGAGTGTATCAAGATGTTCAGCGATATGGGACTGAATTCTACCGGCGGACTTTCCAACAACTCCAACGGTATGCCGAAAAACATCCGTCCGATCATGGATTCCGCACTTGTAGCTATGGCTATGATGCAGGGTCTGACCAGCGCCATCGTTAACCCGAATGACCTGAGACTGATGGAGACCATTAAATCCTGTGACGTATTCAAAGGCAACACTCTGTATGCAGATTCTTATCTGGAGCTTTAATCTTTAAATCTCGCAGGTTTTCCCCTGATGGTGCCGCAGCGTTTGCGAAAACCTGAGGCACCATCAGGGGTTTTTCTATCTAAAAGCGGAAAAATAAAAAAAGCGGAGAATATATACGACTGGGGGATTTACAGATTATGGCAAAAGTAACCTTTCGATTTGAAGAAGGAGAACCGGTAGTCACCTACGCAACCGAGGGCGAGCGCCTTCTTGAAGTAGCGCAGAAGAGCAATGTGCCGATCGATGCACCGTGTTCCGGAAACGCATCGTGCGGTAAATGCCGCGTTCGTCTTGTGAGCGGTGAGCTGGATTCCAAAATAACCCGCCATATTTCTGAGGAAGAATATCAGAATGGCTGGAGACTGGCGTGCGTCAGCACCGTCAAAGGCGATGTTGAAGTGGAAGTGCCGGACATTGCATCCGCTTACCGGAGCCGCATGAAAGTGGCAGACCTTAGTTCACCGAGTGAAATTGCAATTTTTGAAGATACGAAAAAGAAAATTACAGACGCCGGCCTGGAATTGAAAAACAGCATGCAGGTGATTACAATCTCAATGGAAGAGCCTACTCTGGATGATACGATGCCGGATAACGAGAGAGTAACCTGGGCTGTACAGGCAGCGACAGGGCTTGAGCGGGTACGGATTCCGTACTCTGTACTGAAAAAAATGCCGGATGTCCTTCGGGAATCCCATTTTCAGGCACAGTGTGTCGTCCGGGTTACGGCAAATGACGTCTTTTTATACGATATGCTTCCAATGGAAGCAAAAGCAGTGGTCGGTGGTCTCGTTGTCGACATCGGAACAACGACAGTTTCTGCACTGATCGTGGATATGCTGAGCGGAGAAATCCTGGCAAAAGCCTCTTCCGGAAACGGACAGATCCGGTATGGTGCGGATGTTATCAACCGTATCATTGAATCCCAGAAACCGGGAGGCCATGAAAGACTGCAGAATGCAATCATCAAAGAAACCTTAAACCCGATGATTTCCAACATGTGCCGCGCAGCGAAAATCAGCAGTCAGCAGATTTACCGTGCGGCGATTGCCGGAAACACTACCATGGAGCATCTGATGATGGGCATCAATGCAGATCCGCTTCGGATGGAGCCGTATATTCCGGCCTTCTTTAAGACAAACTCACTGTTTGCATCGGATGTCAATCTTGCGATTCATCCGGACGCCCATATCATTCTGGCACCGAACATCGGAAGCTATGTGGGCGGAGATATTACTGCCGGCGCGTTGGTCAGCATGATCTGGAACCGGCCGGAGATGAGTCTCTTTATTGACCTTGGTACCAATGGCGAGCTTGCATTTGGAAACTCTGACTTTATGGTAAGCTGTGCCTGCTCGGCCGGACCGGCCTTTGAGGGCGGCGATATCAGCTGTGGTATGCGTGCGACCGACGGTGCGATTGAAAAATGTACGATCGATCCGGAGACGATGGAACCTTCGTACCATGTTATCGGAGATGAGGGTACGAAACCGATCGGCCTTTGCGGTTCCGGTATCATTGATGTGATTGCGGCGCTGTTCCGTGCGAAGATGGTCAATCCGAAGGGTAAATTTATCCGTGAGGGAAAACGGATCCGCCACGACAAATATGGCATGGGAAGCTATGTTATTGCGTTCGAGGAGGAGGCTGGAAGTGTCCGCGATGTTGAGATTACCGAGGTCGATATCGACAACTTTATCCGCGCCAAGGGCGCGATTTTCTCAGCGATCCGTACGATGATGAACTATCTGGATATGGATGTTTCCATGATCGAGGAGGTTTACGTAGCGGGCGGTATCGGAAGCGGCATCAACATGAAAAATGCCGTTACCATCGGTATGTTTCCGGACATCCCGCTGGAAAAATTCCATTACATCGGCAACTCTTCCCTGACTGGTGCGTACTCAATGCTTTTATCGACAGCAGCAGAGAAGAAAACGTATGAGGTTGCCCGGAACATGACATATCTGGAACTCTCTACGGTACCAACCTATATGGATGAATTTGTAGCGGCGTGCTTCCTGCCGCACACAGACACGACGATGTTCCCGTCTGTGGAAGCATAAAACGGAAGCAGAACTTTCTGTTACGATTCAAGGTGAAACACATGTGGTTTTGCTTTGAATTGTGGCGAACCTTTTTGAGAGGAATTGGATTTACATGGCAGTAGACTTAAATTACGAAAAAGACAGCAAAGAGCGTATTCCGTATGAGCATTATCTGGAAGTGTATCAGAATGCAGATCCAAAAGAGATTTCCAGCCGGTGCGACGTTCCGTATGATGCGGAAAA
>OHYS01001068.1_pt1 | contig 10131 bp, 4 predicted proteins | sample 1580301 | NCBI WGS metagenome assembly OHYS01 (sample SAMEA3882531, study PRJEB24775) | human gut metagenome | biome: human-associated habitat; feature: intestine environment; material: feces | place: Netherlands | collected 2009/2010
CTGATGCGTGTGGATGAGATCTGGATCAACGAGCTTGTAACTTACCAGAATCTCTATGGAACCCTGGAGCGTATCCTGCGTCTTAAGAGAGAGCAGGGGGCGAAGATCCTCATGCTTCTTCATGACTTCTTTGCTCTCTGTCCGGCAGTGAACCTGATCGATGCGAAGGGAAAATACTGCGGCGTTCCATCCTGCGATGTCTGCGACAAATGTGTTCCGGACAACCGCAGCAATGCATGCACAGAGTATGGAAGTGGAACTCTCTGGCGTACAAAATTCCGGGAATTCCTGTCAAACTGTGATGAGATCCGTGCGTTTTCCGATGATACGGCGAAGCTGTTCAAGCGTGCTTATCCGGATGTATACAATCTCCATGTGATCCCGCATGCACCACATTATCTTCCGGCAGTGAAGAAAACCAGAAAGACCACAGAGACCTTTAACATCGGTCTCATCGGTGTGCTCTGCTACAAAAAAGGCCTGGAAGTTGTGAAGGCGCTTGCAAAATATATCGAAGAGAATGATCTGAGTATCCGTCTGAGACTGATCGGTACTTCCGATGAAGAGATCGAAAGCCCGGTATTTTCCCAGACAGGAAGATATACAAGAGAAGAGATCCCGAGGCTTACCCTGGAGCAGGATATTGATATGTTCCTGATCCCGTCCGTATGGCCGGAGACCTTCTCCTACACAACCTCGGAGATCATTTCCATGGGATTTCCGGTAGCGGTACTTCCGGTAGGTGCACCTGTAGAACGTGTGAAACGCTATGCCAAGGGCCTTGTCCTGAAAGATGAGAAGCCGGAGAATATTGTGGAAGAGATGATTTCTCTGTGGAAAACTCTCGGCGAAAGTGAGCTCCCTGTGGAAAAACGCAGGCTTCTTTTCGTAGGAGAGGAGATTTCCTTTGCTTCCAGATATCGTGTGGAGCATTTCCGGGAGCAGCTGATCCTTAAAGGCTATGCATCGAAGTTTATCCAGATAGACCAGGCAGAGCAGGAAAAGATCGAGGAATATACAGCGATCGTGATGTACCGCTGCAGCAAGCTGATGGAAGCAGAACTGCTTGCCAACCGGGCGAAAGCAGCCGGAATCCCTGTTTACTATGATGTGGATGACCTGGTATTTAATTACGAAAAAATTTCCGGGCTGCATTTCCTAAAGGGAAGCGAGTACAGTGACTTCCGCACAACTACAGACCGTATCCGCGGATGTATGGGATTCTGCGACGGATATTTTACATCTACGGAGACACTGGCAGGAGAGATCCGGGAAGAATTTCCGGAAAAACCGGTGGTGATCAACCGAAACTGTATGAGTATGGAGATGGAGATCCTGTCTCACGAGGCTGTGGAGCAGACAGACAAGGCTAAAGACCGGATCTATATCGGATATTTAAGTGGTTCCAAAACGCATGATCAGGATTTTGCCCAGGTGGAGGCAGCACTTCTGGAGGTGATGGAGCGCCACCCGGAGGTTTACCTGAAGCTGGTGGGTGTGCTGGATGAATCTGGAATGGAGCCGGTGCAGAACCGTATCGAGAAGCTTCCGTTTATGGACTGGAGACAGCTGCCTGCCGTGATCGCAGGACTTGATATCAATCTGATGCCACTGGAGAACAGCCTGTTCCACTGGTGCAAATCCGAGAATAAGTGGACAGAGGCTGCCCTTGTAAAGGTTCCGAGTGTCATGAGCCGTAACTGTGAGATGGAATACGTGGTCGAAAACGGAAAAGATGGCTGGATGTGCACCACAAAAGAAGAGTGGGTCAATGCCTTGGAAGCTCTGGTTACTGATGAGAAGGCCAGAAAAGCCATGGGTGAGGCCGCACATCAGAAGGTTATGGAACATTACCTTACAGTAAATACCGGAAAGGATGCAATGGAGGAATTGTTATGCAGCGAGAGCTATACGAAGTAGAAAAGGACAGGTTTGACCTGAAGGACAGTTCCCTGTATCACCTTCAGGGAACCTGGCCGAAGGATCATAAGCCGGAAGCCGTTCTTGACGGGGAAAAGCTTCCGGCAGCCATCAGTGCCCAGGAGCGTGTCAGCGCCCTGGAGCGCTTTAAGGATCTGGATCTGGTAAACGGAGAACGTGTGCAGATGGAAATCTGCCTGCCGGATCTGGAGGGCAAAAAGAAGCTTGTTGTTTATGCGGTAAAGGGTGAAAAACGTGTCCGGTGGTTTTCTGTTCCTGCAGCACAGCTTTACAGGAAACAGGGAAAACCGCAGTACTTTATTGAGAGCATCGAGGTGGAAGCCGGGGAAAAGATCTGCCGTGTCCGTGGCTGGGCAGCCTTTAACAGCCCCCTGACCATACGCCTGGAGGATCGCAGCCGGAAGGAAATCCCCTGCGAGATCACCAGACTGAAACGTGTGGATGTACAGAATCAGTACCAGGAAACAGAGATCGATGAGAAGAGCGGTTTTTTCTTTGAATTCCATTATGACAGTGTGAAGGAATTCTACATTGTATTTGAGGCAGGCAATGTGCGGACGCTTCGTCTGGTACATCTGCAGCCACAGAAGCGCCTTGCGGAGAAAGCTGCGGTATATTTCCGTAAGGGAAGCCGTTACATGAAGCTTCACGGGGCAGCAGCCCTTACCGGAAAGGTATTTGGAAAGGTGCTGGACCGTAAAAACCGTCCGGTGGATTATTCCAAATGGATCGTGAAGCATCTGCCGGACAAGGCAGAGCTTGCAGAAGAAAGAAAAACGAAATTTTCCAGGAATCCAAAATTCAGTATTGTGATCCCGCTTTACAAAACACCGGAAAAATATCTCCAGCAGCTGGTAGATTCCATAGAAGCCCAGACCTACGGGAACTGGGAGCTTTGTCTTTCCGACGGAAGCGGAGCAGATTCTCCTCTTACCGATTATCTGAACAGGCTGGAAAAAAGTGATGACAGGATCCGTGTGATCCGCAACGACCAGGCACTTCAGATCGCAGAGAATACCAATGCGGCCATGAAAGCGGCAACAGGAGATTTTATCGTGTTTGCAGATCATGATGATGAGCTGACGCCGGACGCCTTGTTCCGGTGTGTGAAAGCGCTGAATGAGGATCCGGAGCTTAAGGTTCTGTATTCCGATGAAGATAAGATGTCCATGGACGGGCACAAATTCTTTCAGCCGCATTTCAAACCGGACTTCAATATTGATCTTTTGTGTACAGTAAACTACATCTGTCATCTTTTTGTCGTAAAAAAAGAGATCGTGGATCAGATCGGAATGCTGAAAAAGGAATTTGACGGTGCACAGGATTATGATTTTGTGTTCCGCTGTGTGGAAGCTGCGGGAAGAGAGAAGATCCATCATATCCCGAGGATCCTTTATCACTGGAGATGCCATGAGGATTCCACAGCAGAGAATCCGGAAAGCAAAATGTATGCCTTTGATGCAGGAGCACGTGCCATCAAGGCTCATTATGACAGGCTCGGAGTTCCGGTGGAAATCGAAAAAGGTGAATATCTTGGACTTTACCGTACAAAATTCCTCTGGGAGGAAAAACCGCTGATCTCCATTATCATCCCGAACAAAGATCACATCGATGATCTGAAGAGATGTATTGATTCCATCGAAGAAAAAGCGACTTACCGCAATTATGAGTATGTGATCGTGGAGAACAACAGTACGGAGGATGAGACCTTTGCTTACTATAAAGAGCTAGAAGCATCCAATCCGAAAGCCCATGTGGTGTACTGGGATGGTATTTTCAACTATTCTGCCATCAATAATTTCGGAGCTGCTCATGCTAAGGGTGACTATCTGCTTCTTCTCAACAATGATACGGAGATCATCAGCCCGGACTGTCTGGAGCAGCTTCTGGGATACTGTATGAGACCGGATGTGGGAGCTGTAGGAGCGCGGCTCTATTATGAGGATGATACCGTGCAGCATGCAGGAGTAGTCGTTGGCTTCGGCGGCATTGCGGGACACTGCTTTGTGCAGCAGAAGAGAGACGCTACCGGATACTGCCACAGGATCATCTGTGCCCAGGATTACAGCGCTGTAACCGCAGCCTGCATGATGGTGAAGCGTGAGGCCTTTGATAAGGTTCACGGATTAAGTGAGGAATTTCAGGTTGCTTTTAATGACATAGATTTCTGCCTTCGTCTGGGAAAAGCCGGATATCTGGTTGTATACAATCCTTATGCGGAGCTTTATCACTATGAATCCAAATCCAGAGGTCTTGAGGATACACCGGAGAAGGTGGCAAGATTTAACCGCGAGATCGCTTCCTTTGAGAAGCACTGGCCGGAGATCCTCCGTGACGGAGATCCTTACTATAATCCGAACCTTACACTGGAGAGTCAGGATTTCTCTCTGAAGCGGATATAGGAGGAACTGATCTTGGAAAAGAAAAAAATCTGGAAAGAAGAACGGTTTCAGGTGCTGGTTCTTGTCCTGGCAGCATTTCTGCTCCTGACTGCATGGGCGTTTATGCAGCCCCTGGGGGCAGGCCCCGATGAAAAAATGCGCTACATGGTGGCACAGTATCTTCATGAGCATCCGGGAAAGCTGCCTCTTGGAGATGAGCCAACCATCCGTGATGCGACATGGGGGATTTCCTATGCCTATTATCCGATCCTTTCCTATATGGTATCTGCTGTATTTATGGGAATCGCAGGTCTGTTCCATGCATCTGCAGACGGATTACTCCATGCGGCGAGGATGGCAGATGTGCTCTTTGTGACTGGAGCGGTATATTTTGTGGTGAAAGCATCCGGAAAGCTTTTTCCGAAAGAGGGAAGATGGCTGTTTGCCGCACTGGCAGGCTTTATGCCGCAGGCATTGTTTCTGGGAACTTATGTAAACACGGATTCCCTGGCGCTTTTATCCATGGCGATGATCCTGTATTCCTGGTCCTGTTATCTGGAAACGGGAGACTGGAGCTTCAGAAATTCGATCCTTCTGGCTGTTGGAATGGCAGTCTGTGCACTGTCCTACTATAATGCCTACGGCTGGATCTTATGCAGCTTTCTGTTTTTCTGCCTGACAGTCCTTCTGTGCAGGGAAGAGCCGGTAAAACAGAGAGTTGCATTTCTGTTCCGGAGAGGGATCGTGATCGCGGCAGTAACCCTTGCTTTATGCGGCTGGTGGTTTATACGAAATGCCGTTCTCTATGACGGAGATCTTATCGGAAGAAAAGCCTGTGCACAGTGTGCGGAAAAATATGCGGCTGTTGATTACAGGCCGTCCAGATACCCCACACCGGAGAAGCTGAACTGGTCATGGAAGGATATCCTTCTGTATCAGGACCCGGGCTGGCAGCATAACTGGCTGCTGACAGTACTGGTAAGCTTTATCGGAACCTTTGGTCTGATGCAGATCTATATGCCTTATAGTGTGAGCAAGGCATATTTCCTGTTCTTTGGAATGGGTGGGATCGGTATTTTAACCATGTTGGGAATGTTTTATCCGAAGAAACGTACTGTGGTAAAAGAACGAAAAGCAGCAGGAAGTGAAAAGCTGAAGATAAAAACAATAACCGTGTACGATAAATGGGACAGAAAAGGGATCTTTCATCTGCTGCTGATCATTCTGATCCTGATCCCTGTTGGGCTGTTTATGTATTATGTATATTATAGTGACAACCAGGCACAGGGACGTTATATCATGCCGGCACTGTATCCGGCCATGTATTTTGTGACAGCCGGCTGGAATCGTCTGCTTGAGCGTTTTGTAAAAAAAGAAAATATCAGAATGTGGATATACCGGGTCCTGACAGCACTTCTGGCTGCTTCTCCGTTTTTATGCTATATCTTCCTGGTAGTTCCGTTTTATGGCTGACACCCAGATGGAGAGATGGCAGAAAAAAATCCCTTCTATGTATCCGGATATGACCGGTACATAGGAGGGATTTTTTGATTCTGAAGTATATCCGCCTGGGAACCAAGATCAGGAACGGATGATCCGGATCATGCGCCACAGCAGAAGGATAAGGAGCAGGATGCCCACACCGCCAATGGCAAAATACGGGATCTGGGATCTGGATTCGGAATAAGCTTTTGCAGAATCCATGTTTTCATCATTTTCCAGTACATCGGAAGAGCTTTCCTGGGAGGGATCCTCGACAACTGCAGTTCCCACCTGAGTTCCGCCAAAGGAATAGGTGCGTAAGATCTGACCATCAGATTCCGTATCTTCCGTAGTCAGGTCGTCTGCGGTCGCACCGGATGGAACCATTACAGTGCCGCCGGACAGGATGTGAAAATCATCCTCGCTGAGATCCAGAAGCTGGAAATTGGAAAAACCGTAATCCAGAAGTGAGATCGCTTCGGTGGCTGTCTGACCGGTCGCTCCGTTCATGACTACTGCGATCAGAGTAGTACCGTTTCGCTGTGCAGCTGTGACAAGAACGCTTCCGGAAGCAGTGGTGGTACTTTCACGACCGCCGATACATCCTTCATAATAGGAAGCGGATGCAGGATCTGTCATGGTAAAAGAGCTTGTCAGGTTACGGGTACCGCCGGAAACATTGGTAGCCGGGATCGTATAGGAGGTGGCTCCGGAGATGGTGCGGAAGCTGTTATTACGGATAGCCGCCTGCATGATCAGAGCCAGATCATGTGCTGTGGTATGCTGGTTGTCATCCGGGAGACCGGTAGGATTGGTGAATACCGTATTGGTACATCCCAGCTCCTTGGCACGGTCGTTCATTTTCTGGACAAAGGCATCCACAGATCCGCCGATCTGTTCTGCGACCTGGAGAGCAATGTCATTGGCAGAGGCCAGCATCAGAGCGTAAAGGCACTGCTCCATGGTAAATACCTCTCCGAGCTGTGAGGAAATATGAGCGCCTCCGTCTGTAACACCGGATACACCGGTTTCTGTCATGGTAACCTGATCGTCAAGCTGGCTGTTCTCCAGTGCCAGAAGACAGGTCATGATCTTAACTGCGCCGGCCGGAGAAAGCGTGGTGTCCATATCCTTGGCATAGAGGATCGTATCGGAAGTATCTTCCATGATCACGGCAGATGCGGAAGTGATCTCAGGCCCCTGAGGCCATCCGCTGATCCCATTGGTGGTAACACCGGAGGATACAGCAACAGCGGTTTCTTCTGTGGCGAAAACTGGAGTCTGGAACACCATGGAAGCGGAGATCCCAATAGCCAGAAGCGCTGTGGTTATTCTTGATTTTTTCATGATAAATGGTACTCCTGTATAAAAAATAATTCTTATGTAAGCAATACATACGTAAGCTCAGTATAACACATTTCCTCTCTTCCTTGCAAAAAAAATGATGGAATGGTAAAATATGTTCATCAAACTGTTACTGAGAACAGAGTGAACAGTAACATCAAACTGAGTAATACGGAGATAATATATGAGTAAAGATGATTCTACAGGAAAGATCCAATGGGACAGACTTATAAAGAAGCTTTCCCCCTATACAGTACAGAAGGGCTTAAGATACCTGAAGCATTATGGCCTGAAAGAGTTCTGGATCCGGCTTCATGAACGTTTTGAACCGGAAGAGGTTCCTTACGGACCATGGTATGAGGCATACAGACCTGACGAGGAAACACTGGAGAAGCAGCGGAAACGCAAATTTCCGGATGGGCCGCTGATCAGCATTGTGGTACCTGCATATCTGACACCGGAGCGTTTTTTAAGACAGATGCTGGACTCTCTCCTTGCACAGACATATGAGAACTGGGAGCTGTGTCTGGCAAACGGAAGCCCGGAGGATCCGGACATGCAGACTGTGCTGAGATCCTATGCAGAGATGGACAGGAGGATCCGCTATCAGGATCTGAAAGAGAATCTTGGCATTGCAGAAAATACAAACGCGGCTTTTGCCATGGCAGAGGGTGATTTTATCGCACTTCTGGATCATGATGATCTGCTGGCACCTAATGCATTGTATGAGATCGCGGCGGCACTGGAGGAGCATCCGGAGGCGGATGTGATCTATACAGATGAGGATAAGGTCACGACAGATCTTTCTGAACATTTTCAGCCCCATCTGAAACCGGACTTTAACCTGGATCTTTTAAGATCCAATAATTATATCTGCCATTTTCTGGTGGTAAGACGTTCCGTAGTGCAGACAGTGGGCGGATTCCGCCGGGAATTTGACGGCGCCCAGGATTATGATTTCATTTTCCGCTGTGTGGAGCAGGCAAGGGAAGTGGTCCATGTACCGGAGATCCTTTATCACTGGAGGACCCACAAATCCTCCACAGCAGATAATCCGGCAAGCAAGATGTATGCTTTTGAAGCCGGCAGACGTGCCATTGAGGGGAATCTCAAACGGACCGGAACTCCGGGAACCGTGGAGCATACTCCGGATTTTGGATTTTACCGTGTGAAGTATCCGGTGCAGGGAGAACCTCTGGTTTCTGTTATCATTCCGAACCGTGAGGAGAAAGAAACGCTTCAGGCCTGCGTGGAATCCATTTTTGAAAAAACTGCCTACAAAAATTACGAGATCATCATTGTGGAGAATAACAGCAGCTCCGAAGAGATCTTCCGGTATTACAGAAAGCTTTCGGAGGATCCCAGGGTCCATCTGATCCGCTGGAAAAAAGGCTTCAACTATTCTGCCATCAACAATTTCGGGGTGCGCCATGCCAAAGGAGATTACCTGCTTTTTCTGAATAATGACGTAAAGGTCATCGATCCGGACTGGATGTCAGAGATGCTGAGCGTGTGCCAGCGTAAGGAAACAGGTGCAGTTGGCGTCAAGCTGATCTATCCGGACAACACCATTCAGCATGCAGGCTGCGTGGTGGGAATGGGCGGAATTGCCGGGAACATGTTTGTGAATATGCCGGCAGAGCGTACCGGATATCTCCATAAGGCTTCTCTTCTGCAGGATATGAGCTGTGTGACTGCAGCATGTATGATGATGAAGAAGGAAGTTTTTCTGGAGGCAGGAGGCTTTACGGAAGAGCTTGCAGTTGCGTTTAATGATGTGGATCTCTGTCTGAAGGTGCGAAGCCACGGCCATCTGATCGTCTATGATCCGTATGTGAAGCTCTATCATTACGAATCCAAGTCAAGAGGCACTGAGGACAGCGAGGAAAAGGTCCGCCGTTTCCAGACGGAGATCGAATATATGCGCTGCCACTGGCTGAACATCCTGAAGAACGGGGATCCATATTATAACAAAAATCTTTCTTTAACCAAATGGAATTATTCCCTGAAGCCCCTTCCGGGAATGGGAAAGAAGAAGGGATAAAGCAATGCAGGAAGTATCAGTAGTCATACCAAACTTTAACGGAATGGCATATCTGGATGGTGTTCTTTCCAGTCTTGAAAGACAGACTATCCGTAATTTTGAGGTTATACTAGTGGATAATGGTTCCACTGATGGCAGCTGTGCGTTTGTTTCGGCGGAATATCCATGGGTACACATGATACAGCTTCCGGAGAATTACGGCTTCAGCAGAGCCGTCAATGAAGGGATCCGTGCGGCACGTTCCCCATATGTGCTGCTTCTGAACAATGATACGGAAGCGGAACCGGATTTCCTGGAGGAGATGGTTGCTGCCCTGCGCAGACATAAGAAGGCATTTTCCTGTCAGGCAAAGATGATCCAGCTTCATGACAGGGACAAGATGGATGATGCCGGAAATTATTACTGTGCCCTTGGCTGGGCTTTTGCCAGGGGAAAAGGCAAGGATATCCGCCATTATGACCGAGAGCAGAAGATTTTTTCCACCTGTGCGGGAGCTGCGATCTACCGTAAGAAATTTATTGACAGGATCGGAGATTTTGATGAGGAGCATTTTGCTTATCTGGAGGATCTGGATATCGGCTATCGTGCCAGGATCTGCGGTTATCAGAACTGGTATGCTCCAAAGGCGAAAGTTTATCATGTGGGAAGCGGAACAAGCGGTTCCAGATATAATCAGTTTAAGATCCGGTATTCTTCCAGAAATAATATTTATCTGATATACAAAAATATGCCGGTGTTACAGATTATTATCAATCTTCCGTTTCTTGTTGCAGGATTTGGAATCAAAATTCTGTTTTTTGCGCTGAAAGGATTCGGAAGAGAGTATATTGCGGGAATTAAGAATGGATTCCAGATCAGCAAAAAAAATCATAAAATACCTTTTAAATTTCAAAATCTGTCAAACTATTTTAGGATTCAAGTTGAATTGTGGGTGAATAT
>OHYS01001070.1_pt1 | contig 10127 bp, 8 predicted proteins | sample 1580301 | NCBI WGS metagenome assembly OHYS01 (sample SAMEA3882531, study PRJEB24775) | human gut metagenome | biome: human-associated habitat; feature: intestine environment; material: feces | place: Netherlands | collected 2009/2010
TTGAATTCCTTGGCGTCGTATTTCATAACGAAGACTCCTTTCTGTGTTTCGGTCCGAAAGGGTGCTTCGTGTGATTTGTTTTGAGCCGGTTTTTCTTGCATTTATCCGGGAGGCCGCTCGCAAAGCCATACCGGACAAGGGCTTTCTTCTTGCGTATTTTCTTGCCAGCGTGCAAAAAGCTGGTCGTTTTGGGGCATTTCTCATTTCAATTTGAACTCAGGTTTTTTCTGATATGGAGCTGGTCAATACCGGTCGGCGCGTCCAAAATCCGTTGCAGCACAAGGGCTTTCGCCGTTTCCAAAGCTGCCGTCACCGACCACAGCAGACACGGAAATGCCAAGTGCGAACAAGACTCGAAATCAGGTAGTCGCGCAAGCGGCTCGTGGGTTCGAATCCCACCCTATCCGCCAGAAAGTTCCGCCGCGCTCCCAGCAGGAGTGCGGCGGATTTTTACGGTTGGCACCATCTGCGTCGCACTTGCTGCCGGTCTGCCCCTTGGCTATGCACTGTTTTCCTATGCGAAGCATAATGGGATTTTTGGAATGAACGTTTATCACGTTCCTCTTATCCCGATTCTTGTTATGATTCTTCTGGTTGGTATTCTACAAATTGTGCTTTCCCTCGTTTTAAGCAGTAATCTGAAAAAGGAAACGCTGGTTGAAAGAATAAGGTATCAGGGATAGTAGATTCTATAAAAAGCAAGCTGCCGCTCAAGATGGGCGGCAGCTTACCTTTATGCTCCTGACCGTCAGCGGGCTGCTCGTGGTGCTGATCGGGCTCAGGATGTAGGGCGTGCCGTTTCTGCGCCGGATCAGCCCCGAACTGACCAGGCCCTGCCGCTTCCGGGGCAAGACGTTCGCCGTCGGGCTGCTGACCGGCCTGATGCCGTGCGGCGCGCTGTCGTCGATGTGGATCTTCGCCGCCTCGTCCGGGTCGTGGGCAAGCGGCGCAAGCTTCCGTGCGCCGGAAAGCCTCGCAGCGTTTCCGCCGGAGCAGCGAAAGAAAAAGGTTTCCTTTTTGAAAAAAGCACAAGCGGCGCGTCCGGTTTCGGACGCGCCGCTTGGTTTATCAGATTTTCCGGGGGATCATTTTCCCGCCTCGGTCTCGCAGTACAGGCAGCGGTAGACGCGCCGCTCCCGATCCGTGAGCACGAACTCCTGCGGCAGCTCGCGCTCGGTCGAGGTGATGCAGCGCGGATTCTTGCACCGCAGCACGCCGCGGATGCGCTCGGGCAGCTTGAGCGTGCGCTTTTCCTGCAGCTCGCCGCCGCGGATGATGTTGACCGTGATGCTCGGATCGACGTAGCCGATCAGGTCCCAGTCGAGCTCCATCTCGCCGTCGATCTTGATGATGTCCTTGCGGCCGAGCTTGCCGCTGGTGACGTTTTTGAGGATGGCAACGGTGCAGGCGAGCTTGTCCAGACCGAGGATCTGGTAGAGCTCCATGGCCTTGCCGGCCGTGATGTGGTCGATGACGATCCCGTTTTGAATCGAATCAATAAGCATAACGTTCCTCCTCCCGTCAGTCGATGCCCAGCAGCTTGAGCATGAGCGCCATGCGGATATAGCGGCCGTTTTTTACCTGCTTGAAATAGCAGGCGCGCGGATCGTTGTCCACGGCGGCGGCGATCTCGTTGACGCGCGGCAGCGGGTGCAGGATGCTCATGTCGGGCTTGGCGGTCTCGAGCTTATCCGGCGTGAGGATATAGCTGTCGCGCAGGCGCAGGTAGTCCTCCTCGTTGAAAAAGCGCTCGCGCTGCACGCGGGTCATATACAGCACGTCCAGCTCCGGCATCACGGCCTCGAGCGACGTGGACTGCGTGTAGGGGACGCCGGGCTTTTTGAGATACTCGTCCTTCACGTAGCGCGGGAGCTTGAGCTCCTCCGGGGAGATGAGCACGAAGCGGATGCCCGTGCAGCGGCTCATGGCGGCGACGAGCGAGTGCACCGTGCGGCCGAACTTCAGGTCGCCGCACAGGCCGATCGTCAGGTCGTCCAGCCGACCCTTTTCGCGGTAGATGGTCATGAGGTCGGTCAGCGTCTGCGTGGGGTGGTTGTGTCCGCCGTCGCCCGCGTTGATGACCGGGACCTGCGCGTGCATGGACGCGACCAGCGGCGCGCCCTCCTTGGGATGGCGCATGGCGATGATGTCGCTGTAGCAGCTGACGACGCGCACGGTGTCCGCGACGGTCTCGCCCTTGGAGGCGGACGAGCTCTCCGCCGAGGCGACGCCGAGCACCTTGCCGCCGAGCGAGAGCATCGCGCTCTCGAAGCTCAGGCGCGTGCGCGTGGACGGCTCGAAAAACAGCGTTGCGAGGATCTTCCCGTCGCACTTGTGGGCATATTGCTCGGGGTGCTCCATGATCGCGCAGGCGGTGTCGATGAGCTCCATGATCTCCTGCGGGGTCAGCTGCATAATGTCGATCAGATGCTTCATATCACGCCTGACTTTCTGCCTGGATCCAGCTCTCGTCGGAGGGGTTTTCGCGGAAGGCCAGCAGCCGCGCGACGTCGGCCTCGGTGATGTAGCCCTCCTGTGCACCCGTGCTGGCGACGGTGTCCAGATCCGTGAGGCTCACGTTTCTGACCTGCGCTGCGGCGAGCCGCTCCACGCCCTTTTTCATGCCGTAGGTGAAGATACTCACGACGCCGAGCACCTCCGCGCCGGCTTCACGCAGCGCGTCCACCGCGTCGAGCACACTGCCGCCGGTGGAGATCAGGTCCTCGACGACCACGACCTTCTGCCCCGGGACGAGCTTGCCCTCGATGCGGTTCTGGCGGCCGTGATCCTTGCTGCTCGAGCGGACATAGCCCATCGGCAGACCGAGCAGATGCGCGGCGATGGCGGCGTGGGCGATGCCGGCCGTGGCCGTGCCCATGAGCACCTGCGCCTGCGGATACTCGCGCCTGACCGTCTCGGCGATGGCGCGCTCGACCAGATCACGCGCCTCGGGCGCGGTCAGGATGAGGCGGTTGTCGCAGTAGATGGGGCTCTTGATGCCGCTGGCCCACGTGAACGGCTCCTGCGGGCGCAGGAACACCGCCTCGATCGAGAGCAGGCTGCGCGCAACTTCGTGTTTGATATCCATAGCAGTTCCTCCTGTTGAAAAAGTCTCTGATCCGGCGCTCAGCCGACGAACGCGGCCACGCACCGGCGATAGGCGGCGACGGGATCGTCCGCCTGCGTGATCGGACGGCCGACGACGATGTAGTCCGAGCCGATCTCCCGGGCGCGCTCCGGCGTTGTGACGCGCTTCTGGTCGCCGCTCTCCCCGTCGGCAAAGCGCACGCCGGGCGTCACGGTCAGAAAGTCCGCGCCGCAGCGCGCATGGATGCTGCCCGCCTCCAGCGGGGAGCAGACCACGCCGTCAAGACCGGCGTCGCGCGCATTGCGCGCATAGTGCAGCACGACCTCGTCGATCGGCGCGTGGATGAGCAGCTCCCGGTCCATGCGCTCCTGATCCGTGGAGGTCAGCTGCGTCACGGCGATGAGCAGCGGGCGCGTGCCGTCCGGCCGGGTCAGTCCCTCGAGCGCGGCGCTCATCATGGCCTTCGTGCCGGCAGCGTGGAGGTTGATGATATCCACATCCAGCGCCGAGAGCGCGGCCATCGCCTTTTTCACCGTGTTCGGGATGTCGTGCAGTTTGAGGTCGAGAAAGATCCTGTGGCCGCGCGCGCGAATCTGGCGCACGATGTCCGGCCCTTCGGCATAAAACAGCTCCATGCCGATCTTCACAAACGGCTTCTCGTCCTGAAAACGGTCGAGAAATGCGAGCGTCTTTTCCCGACTGTCAAAATCCAGTGCAATGATAACGTCCTTACCCATGATGTGCTCCTCCTATGATGTCTCTGAGATCGTCTATGCCGAAGCGCGCCATCGCGTCCGGCAGAGTTTCAATGATGTGCTTGCAGGCATACGGCTCGACCAGGTTTGCAGCGCCCACACCGACCGCCGTCGCGCCCGCGAGCATCAGCTCCAGAACGTCCTGCGCGCTCGTCACGCCGCCCATGCCCACGATGGGGATGTGCACCGCCTCGTACACCTGATAGACCATGCGCACGGCCAGCGGGAACATACCGGGGCCGGACATGCCGCCGGTCCGGTTGGCCAGCAGCGGGCGGCGGCGCGCAAGGTCGATGCGCATACCCGGCAGGGTGTTGATGAGGCTCACGCCGTCCGCGCCCGCGTCCTCACAGGCCTTGGCAACGGCGGCAATGTCCGCCGCCGTCGGCGAGAGCTTGAGGATGATCGGCTTTTTCGTCACGGCGCGCACCGCGCGCGTCACCTCCGCCGCGGCCGACGGCTCCGCGCCGAAGGCAGCGCCGCCGCCGTGGACGTTCGGGCAGGAGATGTTGACCTCCAGCCAGCCGACCTGCGGCTGCGCGTCAAGCCTGGCGCAGACCTCGGCATATTCTTCCACGCTGAAGCCGCTCACATTCGCCATGACCGGCTTGTGAAACACCTTTTTCAGCTCCGGCAGCTCGTGCGCGATGACCGCGTCCACGCCAGGGTTCTGCAGCCCCACCGCGTTGAGCATTCCGCCGGCATACTCGGCGATGCGCGGCGTGGGGTTGCCGAAGCGCGGCGCGCGCGTCGTCCCCTTGAAGGAGAACGTGCCGAGCATATTGATGTCATACAGCTGCGCAAACTCCTGCCCGTAGCCAAACGTACCGCTGGCCGGGATGATGGGGTTTTCCAGCTCGATCCCGCAGAGCGTTACGGCTGTTGCGGCCATACGATCTCCTCCTTTGTGAACACGGGCCCGTCCTTGCAGACGCGCTTGCTGCCGTGCGTCGTTTCGCAGGTGCAGCCCATGCACGCGCCGAAGCCGCAGCCCATGCGCGCCTCGAGGCTCAGCTGACCGTCGAGCGGCGTCGCGCTGCACAGCGCCTGCAGCATGGGCATCGGCCCGCAGGCATACACATAGGTGCAGCCGGCGGGCAGCGCATCGGTCACGAAGCCGCGCGCGCCCATGGTGCCGTCCTCGGTCACGACCGTGACGGGGATGCCGAGCGCTTCAAACGCATCGGCAAGCAGCACCTCTGCCGCCGTGCGAAAGCCGAGCACGGCCAGCGGGCTGCACCCCTCGGCCACGAGCTGCTGCGCCAGACCGTACAGCGGGGACGCGCCCACGCCGCCGCCGACCAGCAGCGGCCGCGCACCGGCGGGTGCGGTGTCAAAGCCGTTGCCGAGACCGACCAGCAGGTCCAGCTCCGTGCCCGGCGCCAGCGTGCTCAGCTGCGCCGTGCCTGCGCCCGCCACTTTATAATACAGCGTCAGTGCGCCGTCACTCCAGCTGCACACCGACACGGGGCGGCGCAGAAAATATCCGGCGAGCCGGATGTCCGCAAACTGCCCCGGCGCGGTGATCGCGGCAGTGTCCCCCGCGAGACGCAGACGATACGTCCCGCGGGCGACGGGCGCGTTTTCCGCAATGGTGAAACGTTTCTGCTGCATGACTTACTCCGCGTGGATCGTGGACACGGCCAGCGTCGTCTCCTCGAGCACGTCGAGCAGCACGCGCACCGTATCGAGCGAGGTAAAGACGGTCACGCCGTTTTCCACCGCGCAGCGCCGGATCGCGGCGCCGTCCTGCGCGTGGACGCTCGAATGGATGGAGCGGGTGTTGATGATGTAGCTGACGTAGCCGCTGCGGATGGAATCGAGGATCTCGTGGCTGCCGTCGCTGATCTTGCCGCGCACGCGCGTGCGGATGCCGAAGGACTTGAGGTAGGCAGCCGTGCCTGCGGTCGCCTCGATGTTAAAGCCCATCTCATAGAACCGGCGCACGAGCGGCAGGCCCTCCGGCTTGTCCTCATCGGCCAGCGTCACGAACACGGTGCCGTAGTTCTGCACGTTCATGCCGGAGGCCTGCAGCGCCTTGTACATGGCGCGCGAGAGCTTCTTGTCGTAGCCGATGGCCTCGCCCGTGGACTTCATCTCCGGGGAGAGGTAGGCGTCCAGCCCGTGGAGCTTGGCGAAGGAGAACACCGGTGCCTTGACATAGCAGCGCTCTTTTTCCGGCGGATACAGGTCGAAGATGCCCTGCTCCTTGAGGCTCGTGCCGAGGATGACGTTCGTGGCGATGTCCGCGAGCTGATAGCCCGTAGCCTTCGACAAAAACGGCACCGTGCGCGACGAGCGGGGGTTGACCTCGATGATGTAGACATGGTCGCTCTTATCGACGATGAACTGGATGTTATACAGGCCGACGATGCCGATGCCCAGACCGAGCTTCTTGGCATAGGTCAGGATCGTGCCCTTGACCTTGTCGGAGATGGAAAACGGCGGGTAGACGCTGATGGAGTCGCCGGAGTGGACACCGGTGCGCTCGACCAGTTCCATGATGCCGGGCACGAACACGTCTCTGCCGTCGCAGATGGCGTCGACCTCGACCTCGCGGCCGGAGATGTACTTATCGACCAGCACGGGCTTGCCCTCGCCGGTGCGCACGGCATTCTGCAGATAGTGGCGCAGCATCTCGTCGTCGGCCACGATCTCCATGGCGCGGCCGCCCAGCACGAACGACGGGCGCACCAGCACCGGATAGCCCACCGTGTGCGCAGCCTTGAGACCGTCGTCCAGATTCGTCACCGCCGCGCCCATCGGCTGCGGAATGTTCAGCTCGAGCAGCAGCTTTTCAAAGCAGTCGCGGTTTTCCGCGCGCTCGATCGCAGCGCAGTCCGTGCCGATGATCTGCACGCCGCGCATCATGAGCGGCTGCGCCAGATTGATGGCCGTCTGGCCGCCGAGGCTGGCGATCACCTGATCGGCCTGCTCCTCGTGCAGGATGTTCATGACATCCTCGGGCGTGAGGGGCTCGAAATACAGCTTATCGGCGGTCGTGTAATCGGTGGAGACCGTCTCGGGGTTGTTGTTGATGATGATGGCCTCATAGCCCGCGCGCCGGATGGTCTGCACCGCGTGGACGGTGGAGTAGTCAAACTCCACGCCCTGACCGATGCGGATCGGGCCTGCGCCGAGCACGACGACCTTCTTCTTGTCCGAGCGGCGCGCCTCGCTCTTTGCGCCGGGGGCGTAGGTGGAGTAGAAATAGGGGATGTAAGCGCCGGTGTGGCTGGTGTCCACCATCTTGTAGGCGGGATAGAGCCCCAGCTGCACGCGCTGGGCATACACATCCTCCTCGCGCACGCCCCAGAGCCGCGCGATGTAGGGGTCACAGAAGCCCATCTGCTTGGCCTGCTTGAGCGTCTCTCCGTCGCCCTTGTGCGCGCAGAGCGTCTGCTCCATGTCCACGATGCTGCGGATGGTCTCGAGGAAGTACGGCGTGATCATCGTCAGCGCAGCGACCTCGTCCACGCTCGCGCCCAGACGCAGCAGCTGCGCGACGGCAAAGAGCCCGTCATCGCGGAACTGGTGCAGGTACTCGGTCAGCTCCGCCTTGGTCATGTTCTGGAACTTCGGCAGCCAGAGGTGCTGCGCGCCGATCTCCAGCGAGCGGACGGACTTGAGCAGGCACTCCTCGAGCGTGCTGCCGATGCCCATGACCTCGCCCGTGGCCTTCATCTGCGTGCCGAGCGTGTTGGCGGCGGTCGAGAACTTATCGAACGGGAAGCGCGGCAGCTTTGCGACCACGTAGTCCAGCGACGGCTCGAACGCGGCCGTCGTGTTGGCGACGGCGATCTCGTCGAGGTTCATGCCGACGGCGACCTTGGCCGTGACGCGCGCGATGGGATAGCCGCTGGCCTTGCTCGCCAGCGCCGACGAGCGGGAGACGCGGGGGTTGATCTCAATGAGGAAGTACTCCGAGGTCTTGGGGTTGAGCGCAAACTGCACGTTGCAGCCGCCCTGGATCTTCAGCGTACGGATGATCTTGATCGCGCTGTCGTTGAGCATCTTCATGTCATGGTCGCTGAGCGTCATGATCGGCGCGACGACGGCGGAGTCGCCGGTGTGCACGCCCACGGGGTCGATGTTCTCCATGCCGCAGATGGTGATGGCGCGGTCGGACGCATCGCGCATGACCTCAAACTCGATCTCCTTATAGCCCTTGACGCTCTTTTCGATCAGCACCTGATGGATAGGCGAGAGCTTGAACGCCTGCATGCCCAGCTCGACGAGCTGCGCCTCGTCGTCGGCAAAGCCGCCGCCCGTGCCGCCGAGCGTGAACGCCGGGCGCAGCACGACCGGATAGCCGATGGCCGCGGCCGCGGCCTTGGCCTCCTCGAGGCCGTAGGTGATCTGCGATGGGATGACCGGCTCGCCGATGCTCTGGCAGAGCTCCTTGAACTGCTCGCGGTCCTCGGCGCGGCGGATGCTGTCGCTGTCCGTGCCGAGAAGCTCGACCTGGCACTCCTTGAGCACGCCCTTCTGCTCGAGCTGCATCGCCAGATTCAGACCGGTCTGGCCGCCGATGCCCGGGACGATCGCGTCCGGGCGCTCCTTGCGCAGGATACGCGCCACATACTCCAGCGTCAGCGGCTCCATGTACACCTTGTCCGCGACGGAGGTATCCGTCATGATCGTGGCGGGGTTGGAGTTGACGAGAATGACCTCGTACCCCTCCTCCTTGAGCGACAGGCACGCCTGCGTGCCGGCATAGTCAAACTCAGCGGCCTGACCGATGACGATCGGGCCGGAGCCGATGATCATAATTTTCTTCAGATCCGTTCTTTTGGGCATGTGATTTCCTCCTCAGTACGTAAAAGGTTCTGTATGTGATGTATTTTTGTATGTAGGTGTAAGGCGCTCAGTCCTGCGCGTCCTGCCAGACGACGGCGCCGCCGCAGACGTTGCGCACGCACCGCCCGTAGACCGTCTGTCCGGCGAAGGGCGTGCTCTTTCCCATGGAGCAAAACTGCGCCGGGTCGATGCGGTACTCCGTGTTCAGGTCCCAGACGGCATAATCGTCCGCGCGCAGCGGGAAGCCGAAGCGCTTTCTGGGGTTGACCGCCATGAGCTCCACGAGCTTGTCGAGCGTCAGCACGCCGGTGCGCACAAGGTGGGTATAGAGCACGGGGAACGCCGTCTCAAGGCCGACGATGCCCATGGCGCTCCCGGCGAGGCCCCTGGCCTTTTCCTGCGCGCTGTGCGGCGCGTGGTCGGTCGCGATCATGTCCACCGTGCCGTCGAGGATGCCCTCGATGAGCGCCTGCCGGTCGGCCTGCGTGCGCAGGGGCGGGTTCATCTTGAAGCTGCCGTCCTCGCGCAGGTCGTCCTCGGTCAGCACGAGGTAGTGCGGTGCGGTCTCGCAGGTGACGTCCAGCCCCTGCGCCTTCGCCCGGCGGATGAGCGCCACGCTCTCCTTGGTGGACACGTGGCACATATGATAGGCGCAGCCTGTCTCGCGCACCAGCTCGAGATCGCGCTCCAGCTGCCGCCACTCACTCTCGCTGCTGATGCCCTTGTGCCCGTGGGCGCGGGCATACGCGCCGTCGTGGATATAGCCGCCGTGCAGGAGGGTGTTGTCCTCGCAGTGCGCGGCGATGAGCTTGCCGAGACTTGCCGCCTTGCGCATCGCGGCGCGCATCACGTCCACATCCTGCACGCCGCTGCCGTCGTCGGAAAAGCCGGCGACATAGGGCGCGAGCTGCTCCATGTCCGCAAGCTCCCTGCCGCCGCGGTGCGCGGTGATCGCGCCGTAGGGCGTCACATCGATGACCGCATCCGTGCGGATGCGCTCCAGCTGGGGGGCAAGCGTCTGCAAACTGTCCGGCGCCGGATCCAGATTGGGCATGGCGCACACGCGGCTGTATCCGCCGTGCGCCGCAGCAAGCGTGCCGGACGAAATGGTCTCCTTATAAGAAAAACCCGGCTCACGAAGATGTACATGCACATCTACGAAACCAGGTAATACCACGAAAGAAGAAATATCAAGTTCGTCACCGGCAATGCTGCCGCTGCCAAGAAAAACAGAATCACGGTTGCCGGGAAAAAGATCCCACCCAAATGCCTGCATATTCTCTGCGGCCGCAACCATTTTCCTCGCCTCATTTCTGCCGAATCGCAAATTTTTGATATGATATCACATAATCGCCCGGTCTGTCAACAAATCCGGCGGCTTTGCGCGCCGTCTTTTTGCACGAAAAATTCCGGCATTTTCCGTCCCGCGTTGACACGCATCTCTGCGCCAAGAACCGGATACAGACAGACACGGCGGCGCGCCC
>OHYS01001083.1_pt1 | contig 10041 bp, 8 predicted proteins | sample 1580301 | NCBI WGS metagenome assembly OHYS01 (sample SAMEA3882531, study PRJEB24775) | human gut metagenome | biome: human-associated habitat; feature: intestine environment; material: feces | place: Netherlands | collected 2009/2010
CGCTACTATTATGTTTCCCGGGAATCCGGAAAATATCTCGGCGCACAGGAGGCAGAGGGCAAGTATTACCCCTTCTCCGCAGAATACGGCTACATCGAAGAGGGCTTCTGCACACTGCCGGATTCAAATATCACCCGATACTATTATAAAGACGGTTCGCTGCACACCGGCTGGCTGGAACAGTCCGGCGGAAAAGTCTACTATTTTGATGCGGACGGCACCATGGTGACCGGCTGGCAGACCGTTGACGACAAGCGGTATTACTTCCACGAAAACGGACTGCGCTGTACCGGCATCACCGAGATCGACGGAAAACTCTACAGCTTCGACACCTCCGGCATACTCCAAACCGGACTGCGCAAGCACAACGACAAACTCTACTACTTCGACCCGGACACGGGCGCAGCGGTGACAGGGCTTTTGACACTGCCGCAGGGCACGTACTATTTTCAGGAGGATGGTTCTGCCCGCATGGGATGGCTGATTCTGGACGACGGCCGTTACTATTTCGACACCAACGGACTGCGCTGCACCGGCTGGCAGACCATTGACGGAAAGCGGTACTGCTTCGATGGAAACGGCAAGAGCATCACCGGCTGGCAGACCGACGCCAACGGCGTGCGCTACTACTTCGGCGCAGACGGCGCCATGCTCACCGGACTGCAAACCATCTCCGGCAACACCTACTATTTCGCAGAGAACGGCGGCATGTGCACTGGAAAAATCGCACTGAACGGCAAGAACTACTATTTTGACACCAAGACCGGCACACTGCTCCGGAATCAGACCCAGAACGGCTACACCACCAACGCCGACGGCGTCATTGTCAAGGTGCTGCTGAACACCCCCTACCTCAGTCAGGCGGGCTATCCCACCGGCTGCGAGAGTGCCAGCGCTGTCATGCTGCTGCGCCACGCCGGATACAACACCTCCATCGACACGTTCATTGACACAGCGCTGGACATCGGCTATCTCTACTACGACAGCGACGGCTACCTGCACGGCCCGGACCCCAACAGTACCTTTATCGGCGACCCCCGTTCCACATACGGTTACGGCTGTTATGCGCCGGTCATCGCCAACGCTTTGAACCGTATCGTTACCCCCAGCAAGCACACTGTCAAAAACATCACCGGAACATCGATGAAAACACTGCTGACAGACTACATTGACAATGGCACTGCCGTTGCCGTCTGGGCAACCATCAATATGATGGCACCGGAATCCGGCACCCAGTGGATTCTCCCCAACGGACAGCTCTACACATGGACAAGCCACGAACACTGTCTGGTATTGGTGGGCTACGATGACAAATACTATTACATGAACGACCCCTACAACAGCAACGGTCTCCGTGCCTACGAGCGAAGCGTCGTGGAAGCACGCTATGCAGCGCTGGGTTATCAGGCGGTTGCGATCACTTCCATTTAAAAGGAGGAGCTACACATGAAACTTTTACTAATTCGCCACGGCGACCCCAACTATGACATTGACTCCCTGACAGAAAAGGGCTGGAAAGAGGCTGCGCTGCTGGCGGAGCGCATGGCAAAGCTGAAGATTCGCACATTCTACGTTTCTCCGCTGGGACGTGCCAAGGACACCGCTTCCCTGACGCTGCAAAAAATGGGACGGGATGCCATCGAACTGCCCTGGCTGCGGGAATTTCATGCGCCCATTCCGGATTTTCACACCGGTGCGCCACGTATTCCGTGGGATCAGCTTCCGCAGGACTGGACGGTTGAGCCGAAGTATTACGACTGTGTGCAGTGGAGCGAAACGCTGCCCATGCTGCAAGGTCACGTACAGGCGGAGGCAAAGCGTGTCTGGGACGGCATCGACGGCATTCTCGCCGACCACGGCTATGTCCGTGAGGGAAACACTTACCGTGTCACCGCACCCAACGAGGACACCATCGCCATCTTCTGCCACTTTGGTGTCACCTGCGTGATGCTGGGACACCTGCTCGGTATTTCCCCCATGATTTTGTGGCACAACTTCTGCGCTGCGCCAACCTCTGTGACCTCGCTCATCACAGAAGAGCGCCGGAAGGGCATCGCCTGCTTCCGAATGAATGCATTCGGCGACACGGCGCATCTTTACGCCAACGGAGAACCGCCGGCGTTTGCAGCACGCTTCTGCGAAACCTATGACAATTCGGAGCAGCGGCACGATTGAGCATTTTCTGAGAACGGATTCTCACGGCGGACAGAAAGCTGTCCGCCTTTCTTTTTTCCATTTCCACATTTTTTCGGCAAATTCCACGTTTTTTCCTTGCACATCGGTTTGCAGCGTGGTATAATAGGAAGAGCTGCTTCATATGTTTTGGCAGCACACACTGGCTCTTAGAAAGGACAAACGCCATGTCATTTTTCAAAATATTCCGCAGACTTGCCGCTACTTCCGCCGCTGCCTGCGTTCTTTTTCTCTGCACCGGATGCAACATCCCGATGTTGGAAAAAGATGGAGACGGCTCCGGCTATCTCTTTACCACCAGCCTGATCGGCAATCCCAAAAGTCTGGACCCGCAGTCCGCTACGGATGCCTCCTCCAAGACCATCATCCGCAACCTTTACGAGGGGCTGCTGGAAATGGACGACACCGGCACGCCACAGCTTGCAGCAGCTTCCAGCTATACCGTTTCGCCGGACGGACTGATCTACACGTTTCTGCTGCGCAAAGACCGCTACTGGTTCTACGACAAAAACGGCAATGATACTGTTGACGACGGGGAAACATGGCTGGTAACTGCCAGCGACTACGCCTATGCCTTTCAGCGCATCTTTGACCCGCAGACACAGTCCCCCTATGCGGAGACGTTCTCCTGTCTGCACAACGCCGAAGCCGTCCGGAACGGCACACTTGCGCCCTCGGAGATCGGCGTTCGGGCGGTGAGCGACGATCAGCTGCAATTCACGCTAGACCAGCCCAACGCACAGTTTCTGGCGATGCTGACTACCACCGCAGCCATGCCCTGCAATGAGGAATTTTTCCTCCAGACCAAGGGCAGCTACGGACTGGAGCAGAACGCCGTGGCATCCTGCGGTGCGTTCTACATGCGGCTTTGGTTCTACGATCCCTACGGCAGCGACAACCTCATTTACATGCGCCAGAACGCCGCCAACGCCGAGGCTCGCCGCACCTATCCCACGAATCTGACCTTCCACATCCGCAACGGCCAGCAGGCGCTGGACGAGGATTTCTCCTCCGGCGAATCCGACGTGCTTCTCACCTCGGTATACCCTGCCGCCTACGTAGACAGCAAGGACTACACTGTGACATCGGAACGGGATACCACGCTGGGGCTGATTTTCAATCCGGACGAAAAAGAGTACGCCAACGATGCCATTCGCACGGCGCTCTCCATGGGAATCGACCGTTCCAAGATCGGGCTGACCTCCAACGGCGACCTATTGAGTGCCTCTGCCATTGTGCCGCCCACAGTATATTGCAATGGCACCAGCTATCGGGATGCCGTTCCGGAAACTGATCTGACCCCCGCCTATGATGAGTCGGCTGCCATTGCCATGCTGCAAAAGGGCATGCAGCAGCTGGGCATTGCCTCCCTGAACTCCACCAAAATTCTGACCTGTGCGTCACTCATGGACTGCGATCATCTCCATGATATCATCCAGAACTGGCAGGAGATCTTCGGTTTCTACATTGGTATTGACGAGGTGACAGAATCCGAGTACTGGGACAAAATCGAGAACAAAAATTACACCATCGCTGTCTATGGCGTCACCGGCACAGAGGCAAGTCCGGATGCAGTACTGGCACAGTTTGCAACGGACTGCAACCGCTTCCGCTATAGCAGCGCCAAGGTAGACCAGCTGCTCTCCTCCCTGCGCAGCTGTGCCGACACGGCAACGTTCTTCCAGCTATGCCGCACCGCAGAGCAGACCATTCTGGACGAAGCGCAGTTCCTGCCCATCTTCTACAAGAACCAGTACCTTGTCACACAGACCAGCAACACAGATCTGCACTATGACGCATTCTCCGGTGCCATCGACTTCCGCAACGCAAAGCACTTTGAGTGATTGCCGCATGGAAATATTTTCTTTGTTGCATTCTGCGGCTTCCTGCATATAATGACAGTAGCAGCAATGCAAGCCGCGGTTGCAGATGCTTTGAGATAGATTGCCGAAGCGCAAAGTGCAAATCCGGCAAAATCCACCCGAAAGAGGAATTCGCTTTCGGGTGGATTTTTTGGGATGCACGAGAAATGAATATTCCCCAAAACAAAAATCCCATGTAAGCATCTGCTGCCTGCATGGGATAATTTCTGCTGTTTTGTGCGACACCTTACCGATATGTGCGCAGGAACTTTTCGAAACAGTTCACCTGATCGTGCCGTCCCACGACGGCGATGACATCATGGGAATAGAGCTGAAAGGCAGGGGTGATATCTGTGGTCACCTCGTCACCGTGCTTCACGGCGATGATGTTCAAGCCGTATCGCTGGCGGAGATTCAGCGCCTGTACCGTCACACCTTTCACCGATTCCGGCAGGCTGATTTCCGTGATGCTGATGTCGTCGCTCAGGGCGATGTACTCCATGACCCGTGGCGCAAGCAGGCGGTTTGCCAGACGAACGCCCATATCCCGCTCCGGATAGATGACCTCCGCCCCAAGCTTCTCCAGCACACAGCCCTGTTCCACGCTGTTTGCCTTGGCGATGACTCTGGGCACACCAAGCTGAATGACCGTCAGCGTGGTGAGAATGCTCACATCAATTTTACCACCGATGCCCACAATGACGGTGTCACAGTTCTGGATGCCGATGTTGCTCAGGTTCTCCCGTGTCAGCTCGTTTACCAGAAAGGCGTTGTCTGTGAAAGCAGTGGCGTCGTTGATGACTGACTCCTCCTTGTCCACCACGATCAGTTCAGCGCCGGACTCTGCCAGCCGCTGCGCCAACGCAAATCCAAACCGTCCCAGTCCAATGACGGCATACATATTTTCCTTGGTACGTCTTACTTTCATCGTTTTCTCTCCTTACCCCACAGATATGGTTCCTTCCGGACGCTGGATTGCATTTTTATTCCGTCCCTGCATCATCCAGAGCGTTGCCACGGTCAGCGGCCCCAGACGGCCGATATACATGGTCAGCATCAGAACAATCTTACTGCCGCTGCAAAGCTGAGAGGTCAGGTCCGTAGAAAGTCCTGTTGTGGAAAATGCAGACACTACCTCAAACAGCAGCCGAATCAGCGACACATCCGGCTCAAACACGCTCATCAAAAACGTGGACACCATCACAACGCCCAATCCCATGAGCAGAATCATCACTGCCTTGTCCCGTACCGTCTGGGAAATACGCCGGTGAAAAATGGTGGGCTGGCGGTTTCGGGTATAGGCGATTGCTGACCAGACACAGACAAACAGCGTCGTATCCTTGATACCGCCGCTGGTGGAACCGGTTGAAGCGCCGATGAACATGAGGAACACCATCAAAAACAAAGACGCATTGGAGAAGGTCGCCAGCGAATAAATACTAAAGCCGGAGGTACGGGAAATCGCGCTATAGAAAAACGCCTGAAGCCAGCGAAGTTCCCCCTCCGAGAGCTTCATCAGCAGCGTACCGCCCACCAGAAGAATCGCTGTCATGGTCAAAACGACTTTTGTATGCAGCGAGAACTTCCGGAACCGGCGGTTTCTTGCCACATCCCGAATGACAAAGAAGCCCAGTCCGCCGAAAATCGTCAGCAGTGCTGTGATAACCAGCAGCGAGGCGTGGTGCGTATACTCCTGCATACCGGCATCGCCGATAATGTCAAAGCCGGCGTGGTTAAAAGTGGACACCGAGTGGAACACGCTCAGCCAGATTGCCCGTCCCAGCGGAAAATCTGCGTAGAAAATGGGAAAACAGCAGATTGCTCCCACGCCTTCAATGCCAAATGTCACCAGCAGCAGAGAGCGCAGCAGCTTGACCACACCCCCAAAGGTGGGATAGTTCAGCGTTTCCTTGATGAGGATGCGCTCCCGCAATCCGATGCGCTTTCCGGCGAGCAGCATCACACCGACACCAATGGAGGTGATTCCCACGCCACCCACCTGTATCAGGAACAGCAGGACACCCTGTCCAAAGGCGGAGAATGTTTCATAGGTGGGTGCTACTGTCAGTCCCACCGTGCACACTGCGCTGAAGGAGGTAAAGCAGACGTCCAGCGGCGAGAGCGGCGTTCTGTTTTTGTAAGCAATGGGCAGTGCCAGCAAAACCGCCCCAAATGCAATGAGCACTGCAAAGCAAAGAATAATGACACGTCCCGGTGTCAGGGTCTTATTCCATTTCATCTCTTCCCGTTTAATCTCCCTATTCCGACAACAGGCACTTAGAAGAAAAGCGCACACTGTCCGTGTGCGCCCTCCTTCTTCTCTCGAAGTTTATGCTTCTGTATTTTCTTTTGCGGGTGCAGCAGTCTCCGCCTCTGCGGACTGTTCTGCTGTCCCTTCCGGTGATACAATCTCTTCTTCTGATTTCTGCACGGCACTGTGTGCATCCCGTTCTGCCTGTTCTGCTTCTTCCGCAGCACGGCGTGCATTTTCATCTGCTTCCTCCTCTGCCTTCCACTTTCCGTAGGATGCATTCTTGCATCCGCAGTTCGGGCAGAAGCGCTGTGTTTCCATCACTTTGGAACCGCAGGACGGACAAATAACAGCATGATCCAATCCTGCCAGCTCGGATTTCAGCACGTCGATCTGTGCAATGGTATCCGCAGCCTGCTGGAAAAGTCCGGCGTACTGTTCCTGCGGATCGCACTGGTTCTCTGTGTAGTATCTTGTGCCGATCTCCTGATAGATGGTTTGCAGCGAATCGTTGCAGATGTTGATCATGCGGCGAATTCTGGCACGTGCCGTTGCTTTTTTCGAAGTGTCGGCAACTTCCCGTGCCATCTTTCCCACATCGCCGCTCATTTTTCGAAACTGATCTCGAAAATCCATGTTGATTTCCTCCCTAGGCGTCTGCCTGCCGCAGCATCGGTTTCCATATGCGGAAAAACACCGCCCGCCTTTCGGCACATCTGCACACGCTGCCGTATGCCTCTGCGGCGGCATTCCCCTGTTATCTTATGACGAAACGGCATCAAATGATTCCAAGAGAACCGAACTTATCCACAGATATAGGCAAATCGAGGACTCTTCAGTCCCAGAACGCCGCTGAAAGAATAGCCATTGACGGTTTTCTGACCGTCGATGTTGACGGAGCGGACAAAACCGCTGTCGCCGATCTCCATCTGAATCCAGTTTGCCGGATTGTCAGAAAGGGCGATTCCGTAAGCGCCCTGGATTCTCGAACGCACTTCATCGGTACTCATGTACGTCACTTCCCCGTAGTTCGGGTCGTATAATGCATCGTATTCCGAGGGAACGCTGACCAGATAGTCATAGCTTCTGCCCCAGATATCGGCTGCACTTGCAGTTGCACCACCGCTGGAAGCGCCATAAACGGTGAGCGCATAATCCCCGTCATAGTACAGTGCCTGTCCGACCACTGAGGAAACTGCGTCCACAACATTCTGCGGCGGATTTGCCTTCAGACATACGCCGGTCACGCTGCCGCCGTTGAACATGATATAGGTATAGGCTGCAACCGCCTGTGCCTTCATTGCCTCCGGATGCATGGTGGAACTCATTTCTGCATACACGATCTGAGAGAGGATATCCAGTGCACTGCCGGTCACGCCGTTCGCAGTAATGGAACCGGCGCCGGTCTGCACCAGACTTGTTCCCGGATAATAATGGAAGAGGATCGACTGGTAGTCATATCCGCCATAGGTTGCGTAGTAATCCGCACCGTTCTGGCTCATGCCAACGCAGTGCCCGTATCCATAAGTTGTAAATGCAAACTGTCCGGCTTCCACAGACGGTGCCATCGAGGCAGCTGCGCCGACGTTTGCAGAGCCCGTCACACTGGAAGACCCCAGCGTTTCACCGGAACCTGCAACCTTTCCAGCCTGTTTGGCAGGAGTGGTCGCCTGTTCCATCGCATCGATCTGCGCCTGTGACGGTTTAATTTCTTCATACTGAACCAATGATAAGCTGGAATCGTAATCTGAAATTTCAGCCTTCCACCATGTTGAGCCATTTTCGGCTGCGGCGGTATCTGCCGAAGGAGCAGCGGATTCTGTCACTGCGTATGCAGTCACTACCGATGTTCCGGCAAGCAGTGCCGCAGCTAAAATTGCAACACTTGCACGTGGGTAACGTATTTTCATATCAAAACTCCAATTTGTACCGGCAAAATTGCCGGGTGATATTTTGCGGCATTCCAAAGCCAGCGGTCAGGCGGTGCAGTTCCGTCGTGCCTTGTCCGCACGCAGGATTCGCATTCGCCATGCCGGCCTCTGTTCTGCCACAGGGAATCGGTGCAGTGATCCCGAAAAAACATTCGAACGCCCGCCTGAAAAAGGCAGGTTCTCCTGCATCGCACCGATTCCTTTTACTGCACAGGGTACACCGCCAACCCTTCTTTTCGAAGGCTGCGGTCGTCCATACAGCGTAAGCAGCCCGTGCTTACTCCTGTGCAGCAGCGGTGGTCTCCTCGGTCGCACCGCCCTGAATCTTCGCCAGAAGAGTCTGGGTATCCTCGCCCTCCCGCAGACGGCGGGCAACGATCAGGAAACGGGAATTATCCTCATCGGAATAGCAGGTGGAGAGCGTCAGGATGTCGTCACCATACTTCACATCAATGGGGTTTGTGATCATATTCTTGGACTCTACCGTCTTGACATAGTTGTCAAACGCTGCCTGATCCTTCAGATCCTGCATCCGCCAGTAGAGGAAATCGGCATCCGCATTACCGCTTGTAATCACCAGTCCGAACATGACATAGGTATAGTCTGCATAGTTGGAGCTAAAGGTGATAAACGGATTCTGCTTGTAGTACGGATCCTGCCGATAGCGGCGGAGCGAACCGAACATGGAGTTATCCGCCATGTTGTGTCCGTAGAGGATGATGTTCTCCGACCAGTCCGCCGGATCTGCCCCGAAATAATCGGCGCAGTCCATAAATACTGTACCGGCACGGAACTCCTGTCCGTCAAAGCCATGATTCAAATAATATTCATTATCGATCGTCTGCACCACAGGGTTGTCCACCTGTGTATCTGCGATCGTAATGTACCCAACGGTATCCGGATTCTGTGCCAGCAGCTTCTTGGCACGCTCCGTCAGTTCCGGCGCAGCGGTGGGCGCTTCTGTTGCCTCTTCCGTCACCGGTGTGGTCGTGATCAGATTGCCGCCGGCAGTCTGGTCAATCTTCTCGGCACATCCCGTGGTTGCAGTCAGTGCCATGCAAAGTGCAGCTGCAAAGGCAGCTGCTCTCCAATTTCTCTTCATATGCTACAATCATCTCTCATTTCTTATCCATAGGGAACAAAACCGGCATCAGGGTCGTAATGGTCGCTGTTCCACAGATAGTAGATGTTCGGCCATTTGGTGTTGGGGTTTGCCACACTGCCCACAGTTCCCTCAGTCAGGTCTTCCCCGTCCCGCACCCGCCGTGCCACAATGACAAGGCGAGCCGTATCAAAGGAACTGTTGCAGGTGGAGAGCGTCAGCAGCGCATCCCCATACTTCACATCGACACCGGTCAGGCGGAGCGAACGACGCTTCACCTCGTTGACATAATCATAAAATTCCGTTTCATCCGCAAAATTGATCTTGTTCCAATAGTCGAAACGGGTATCCGTATTATCAGAGGCATCGGCGATAAAATAGCCGAAGATCTTATACTGATACGTTTCGTAGTTGGAATTCAGCTGGATGATCGGATGCTGCTGGTAGTAATTCTCATCGATCTGGTAAGACTTCAGCGAGCCGAACATGGAGTTATCCCGCATGTTGTGCCCATACACGATCAGATTGTCGGAATTCGGCTCTGACAGTGTGCCGTCCCTGCCCACCTCATCGAAGCTGCATCTGCCGTCCAAAAAGATGGAGCCTGGCTTGGAATCCTCGCCCTGCATGTTGCGGTAGAGGTAGTATTCCTCTCCTTCCACATCGTTTGGATGGTGCAGCAGCGGATAATCCACCGGCGTA
>OHYS01001087.1_pt1 | contig 10018 bp, 9 predicted proteins | sample 1580301 | NCBI WGS metagenome assembly OHYS01 (sample SAMEA3882531, study PRJEB24775) | human gut metagenome | biome: human-associated habitat; feature: intestine environment; material: feces | place: Netherlands | collected 2009/2010
CCGCCGCGCGGTAGGGGCCGGGCATGCCCGGCCCGGGGGTTTTCCCGGGGATGGGCGGCGGCGGGAGGTTTCCGGGGCGTCGGGGACGCCGCCCCCTACGTGGGTGGCTGCCCGTTGACGGGTAGCTGCGCGAACTTGCGGCGGGGTGCGGGCACCCCGCCCTACGGATGTAATTCACGTAAGCGCTGTAGGGGCGGCATATATGCCGCCCGCGAGTTTATGCGGGATGCCGTTCGCCGGTTGTTGTTTTTCTTTCAACATTGGGCTGGCCATACGATTGAAAATGTATCCTCGTTGCCGGGCATGGACGTTTGATAACCGACTGCGCCCCACTTTGTTTTCAGTACAGCTACATCTGTGTTTTTAACAACATTTCGGACTTTTCCACCGCGGGGTTCTACAACTATAGGCAGTTTTCAACATTTTCAACAGGAAAATAAGGTCTGCAGAGAGCCTTTCGCAAAAAGTTCCGCTCATTTTCTGCGAAGCAACGTTATTTTATAGTTTTCCACAGTTTTCACGAGTTTTCCACATGGAAAACCCCGGGAAACGGTGGAAAACCGGTTTTCCTGTGGAAAAGGGGTACCTGTAGGGGTGCCGGGCCGTGGTTACGCCTATATCTTGTTTACAAACGGTTCATTTTTGCCCCATGTATAGCCGGTTGTGAACGGTGGAAAAATAAGAGTTTTCAACATCACTGTGGAAAACGGTGTGGAAAGAGTTTAGCGGGGGAACCGGAGCCTGCGGGAGGCCCGTCGGGACCCTTCCGGCCTGCGCGCAAGCGCGCGGCCACCTCCCCTAAAAGGGGAGGCTTTCTGTGCTCGCTGCGCTCGCAGAAAGCAATCAATAAAGCAAGCAACAAAAAAGCAGCTGCCCGCACAGGAGCAGCTGCTTTTTTCAACACTGTTGTTTAAAATTCGATCTTACCGAAGGCGAAATCGTCACCGTCGTGGATGCGCTCGGTGGTCTTGGGTGCCATCGGCTTGGCTGCGGGGTCGCGCGGGGCATCCGCAAACTCGCGGGCGGGCACGCTGGAGCGCGGGCCGCCACGGTTGTCGCGGCGGGGACCACCGCCGTAGCGGGGGCCTCTGCCGCCCTCACGCGGGCCGCGGGGGCCGCGTCCGCCACGGTTGTCACGGCGGGGACCGCGGCCACCGTCACGGCGTCCGCCGCGCTGGTTGCGGGCGTTGTCGCGGTCAGGCAGGTTGCAGGCATCGGGGTCGGTGGAGTACAGCACCACATGGCGGGCCGGGCCGTCGCCCTTGCTCTCGCTGCGCACACCGTCGATCTCGGCGATGGCCGTGTGGATGATGTGGCGCTCGTAGGGGTTCATCGGCTCCATCTCATAGTAGCAGCCCGTGCGGATGACGCGGTCTGCAATGCGTCTGGCAAGGGCAGAGAGGTCGTCCTCGCGCTTGTTGCGGTAGCCGCCGACATCCAGGCCCAGCTTGACGTAAGGGCCCTCCATGCGGTTCACAACGAGGCTGGCGAGGTAGGACAGGGACTCCATCGTCTCGCCGCGGCGTCCGATCAGCGCGCCCATGTGCTCGCCGGAGACCTTCAGGACCGTGGCAGCGCCCTTCTTGACGGCGGTGAAGGTGAAGTTTTCCACACCCATCAGGTTGAAGATCGGGGTCAGGTAGTCAACGGCGGCCTGCAGGCGCGGGTCGGCGTCGATGTCAAGGGGAACCTCGACTTCCTCACCGGGGACGGGGGCCAACTCAGCCTCCTCGACCATATCCTCGACGACCTCCTTCTGGATCTCAGGGGCGGTCTCGTCAGAGATTTCAACAACCTCGGCGGGCTTTGTGGAAACTTCAGCCGGCTTTTCCGCCTCGGGCTCCTCGACCTTCACGAGGACCTTGGCGGGAATGGTCTTAAACAGCTTGCGGGTGGGGAATTCGAGGACTTCGTAGCTTACGTTGATGTCATCACGGTCAACGCCGAGAGCCTCGCAGGCGGCCTGTACGGCGGCCTCAACGGTCTTGGCGCTCATTTCCATACTGCGCATAGGGGGAACCTCCTTCTTATTTCTTATCGTTACGTTCATCACAACGGGGAGCGGGGCGGGCGCATATAGAATGCGCCCCTACGGCGGCAGGGGATACACTCCCTCACAGCCGCCAACGGCGCGGGCGAGCAATGCTCGCCCCTACGGTTGGTGCGTCGTATATTTTAATCCTTATTCAGTGGGGTGGTGCGCTCGTCCTTGTAGAGTTCGGCCTCGCGCTGGCGGGCCATCTCCAGGCGCAGCTTGTTGGCCTCGCCCAGGGTGACCTCTTTTTCGACCTGCTTACCGTTCTGCTCAACGGTGACGGTGCGCTTTTTCTTCTTCTCGGCGCGCTTGGCGGCAAGCTCGGCCTCATACTGGGCCTTGAACTTCTCGGGGCTGTAGATCTTGTAGGTCACGTAGGACTGGAAGATCTGGACCACGTTGGACACGCCGTAGTACAGGGAGAAGCCGACGGGGGCATTGAAGCAGAACGTGACGAACATCAGGTTCATGACGAGCATCATGACCTTCATGCTGCCCTGCATCTGGGCATCCATGCCGGAGAGCTTCTGGGTGATGAAGTAGCTGACGAACATCGTGACCGTGGCGATGGCCGGGAAGATGGCGATGGGGGTCAGGTGGAAGCCGGGCACATCGCACATATCCATGCCGAAGAAGGAGGTGTTGAAGTTCTGGATCTCGGCCACAACGCTGGCGGAGATGATGGACGGGTCGATGGACGCGCCGTTGTGGATGGCCTGGATCAGCGCGGTCTGCATCGTGGAGGTGTTGGTCGTTGCCAGGCCGATGGCCTCGCACGCGGCCTTGACGGCCTCATTGCTGACGCCGAAGATGTAGTGTACGGGGTAGTACACAACGCCCAGGAAGCCGAACAGGACCAGCATCGTCAGCAGCATGGGCATGCAGCCGCCCATGGGGTTGTAGCCGTGCTCCTGCTGGAGCTTCATCAGCTCCTCCTGCTGCTTCTGGGGGTTGTTCTTGTACTTCTGCTGGATCTCGGTGATCAGCGGCTGGAACACGGACATCTTGGCCGTGGACTTCTGCTGATGGATGCTCAGGGGGAACAGCAGCAGCTTGAGGATGAGGGTGGCAACGATCATGGTTGCCGCGTAGTTGCCGATGAAGCTGTACAGGATCTTCACCAGCGGGCCGATCAATACGGCCAGGAAATACATAAAAGACATAGCCTTTCCTTCTGCCCCGTCTGCGCCCGGGACCTTTATTTTTATGTAGGTCTCTGCTGCGCAGTGCAAAGACATGAGAGGCGGAAGTTGTGGAGATAATAGATAATAAAATTGGTGGGTCGCGGTGCTGGCGCACCGCTCAAAAATCTCTGCCGCCGTAGGGGCGCATTCTATATGCGCCCGTGCAGCTTCCGGCAGGTACCGCGGGCGGATATGGAATCCGCCCCTACGGTATGTTTTTTGTTATCTTTTATCTATTGTCTTTCGTCAGCCTTCGCTCCGGGTTGACCCACTTTCCCTTTTCGGGTACCGGGTCATAGCCGAATTTTGCAAAGGGCTGGCATCTTAAAAGGCGCCACACCGTTAAAATCAGACCCTTTACAAGGCCGTGTACGGCGAGCGCCTGCATGGCGTATTCACTGCAGGTGGGTATGAACCGGCAGTGATGCCCGAGGTGCGGACTGATATATTTTTTGTAGCCGCGCAAAAGCGCGATGAGAAGGCGGGCGATCATTGCGGGGCCGTCTCGGGCCCGGGGGCCGGGGCGGCCTTGTCGGGCAGACCGGCCTTTGCAAACAGCTTGCCCAGCGTTTTGCTCAGCTGGGTGCTTTTCAGGCGGGGGGTCTGGCCGCGGGCGACCAGGATGATGTCATACCCGCCGATGTTCTGGGCCAGGTGCTCCGACAAAGCGGCGCGCATGACGCGGCGGGCGCGGTTGCGCTGCACGGCATGGCCGACCTTTTTGGTGGCCGTCAGCCCGATGCGGGTATAGCCCAGCCGGTTTTTGGCCACATACAAAACGCAGTGCGGATGCACATAGCTTTTGCCCCGGCCATACACCCGGTTGAACTGCCAGTTTTTATCTAAAGTGCGGTAACGCATAGTAGTATCCTCCCAAGGCTTCTCCCTCGGGAGAAGCTGCCGCCCGCAGGCGGCTGATGAGGGCAAACCTTTCGGTCAAAACCCATTTGCGGGAAATATCCGGAAGGTTTTCCCTCATCCGTCCGTGGTCGGGGCCACGGACACCTTCCCCAAGGGGAAGGCATTCCTACACATATATTATAATGAATCCCGGCTTCTGTAAAGCCATATTTGAAAAAAGGGCTGCCGATTTTACAATCAGCAACCCTTTTGTTCACTTAATTCTCTGAAGTTATCAGACAGTCAGGCTCTTACGGCCCTTCGCACGGCGGCGGGCGATGACCTTGCGGCCATTCTTGGTAGCCATGCGGTTCAGGAAACCGTGGACGCGGCTGCGCTGACGCTTCTTGGGCTGGAAAGTACGCTTCATTTTTCATTCCTCCTGTTGAAATCCCGGTATGGGCTGTTTGCTCAGGGCTTCGCCCATACACTGGGGCAGCCTTGCAGAGTTAGATTATACGCGATTTACCCCCACTTTGTCAAGGGGGTTTCGGCAGAATTTTTCGCTCCCGCGTCAAAGAATTGGAGCTACAAAGAGTTATCCACTACATTTTGTACTATTTACTGTTGAAAATTGCACCTGTTGTGGAAAACTTTTATTTTTCTTTGCTCCGCGTAAAAATTTTCAACAATTCCGGCGTATAAAAAAATTCCTACTTTATTATATATAGGTGTTGTTTAAAACCCGGTTTTGTGGTATACTGTATTTAGTATTTTTGCGCCCTGTTTGGATATGGGGCGTTTACTTATAACAGGAAGTGGGGAGTATCGAGAATCATGGATTCCTTCAATGATGTAATGGACGCCGTCAAGGCGTACTGCAAAGGACGAGTATCCGATGCATCATACAGAGTTTTCATCCAGGACCTCAATCTGCTGAATTTTGAGGGCACGAACATCATCATCCTGGGGGTTCCCAACGACGTCGTCATGCGGTTTGCGGCGGCGCGCTATGCCGATCTGCTCAAGGAGGCGTTTGCTTCGATCCTCGGCTTTGAGGTGGAGCTGAAGTTTGTGCTGGCCGCGCCCGCACCGGACGGCGGCAAGGCTGCCGAGAAGCCGAAGCTGGACGAGAACGACCTGCCCAGCGGGCGGTACGAGTTCACGTTCGAGAACTTCATCAAGGGGCCGTCGAACCAGTTTGCGTTTGCCGCCGCGCAGGCCGTGGCCGCGAACCCTTCCGGCGCGTACAACCCGCTGTTCATCTACGGGCCGTCGGGTCTGGGCAAGACGCACCTGCTGAACGCCATCAAAATTGAGATCCAGAAGAACCACCCGGATTTCAACATTGTTTACGTGGATTGTGAAAAATTCACGAACGAGACGATCACCGCCATCAAGACGGCAACGATGGAGCAGTTCCGCCAGCGCTACCGCAAGGCGGACGTGCTTTTGATCGACGACATCCAGTTCCTGGCCGGCAAAGAGAGCACGCAGGAGGAGTTTTTCCACACCTTCAACACGCTGCACAACGATGGCCGCCAGATCGTCATCGCATCGGACCGCCCCGCGAAGGAGATCAAATCGCTGGAGGAGCGTCTGCGCACCCGGTTTGAGTGGGGCCTGACCGCCGACATCCAGCCGCCGGATTTTGAAACCCGCGTTGCCATCGTCAAGCGCAAGGCCGAGCTGTTGAATCTGGACCTGCCGAACGACGTGGCCGAGTACATTGCGAATCACTTAAAGCAGAACATCCGCCAGCTGGAGGGCGCAGTCAAAAAGCTGAACGCCTACTATCTGCTGGAGGGCATCGAGCCGTGCATCGGCGTAACGACGACGGCGATCAAGGACACGCTGAACGACAGCCAGCCGATCCCGGTCACGATCGAGAAGATCCTGAACGAGGTCGCGCGCACCTACAATGTGATGCCGTCGGACATCCGCGGCAAGAAGCGCAATGCAAATGTGAGCGCGGCGCGGCAGATGACGATGTACATTATCCGCGAGGTGACCGGCATGAGCATGGAGGCCATCGGGCAGGAGTTCCAGCGCGATCATTCCACGGTGGTGTATTCCATCAAAACGATGGAGGAAAACATCAAGCGCGACCAACACCTGAAAGAGATGTGCAGCGACATCATGAAAAACGTCCGCACCTGAGTTACTTTCTTGAAAGAAAGTAACCAAAGAGCTTTAAATATGGTATCCCGGGAACGGGATTTGAGGTTTACTTTACGCAGCATCGCACATTCTCACCCGAGCATTTGGAATTTCTTTGGTTCTTTCTTTGCAAAGAAAGAACGCCGCGTTTTTCAACAAAGTTTTCAGTTATCAACAGTGCGTATTCCACGGGGCTTGTTGAAAAAAGGAGTTTTCCGGGTTTTCCACAGAAAAGTCCACAGACTGTTCAAAACAATCCACCCGCGATTTTCCGCGGCGCAATCGGGTCCCGCAGAGTTTTCCACGAAACTAACACCCCCTACTACGACTACTACCATAGTTTAATAGTTTCTGCGAACGGAACCGCAAAATACACTTCCTCACACCTACAAAACACCGCTCCGGCTGTGGAAAACAGAAGGAGCACCCTTCCTAGAGACCGCTGAACGTTTTTTGCCGAGGCTTTTTTCCAAAAAAGCCGGAGAAAGAGATAGAAACATGAAATTTGAATGTGAAAAAACACTGCTGGCCAGCGCCATCGACGGCGTTTCCCGCGCAATCACGAACCGCGCCGCCATCCCCGTGCTGGAAGGCATCTACATGAAGGCCGAGGGCTTTAACCTGACGCTGACCGGCTACGATATGGAAATGGGCATCACGACCACAATTGAATGCAACGTGCTTGTACCTGGTGAAACTGTACTTGATGCAAAACTGCTGAGTGCCATGGTCAACCGTATGCCTGCGGGCGATGTCTGCATTGAGCTGAACGACGAGGGCCAGGCAAAAATCAGCGGCGGTGTGGCAGAATTTGAGATCCCCGCGCTGAACGCCAGCGATTATCCGAGCCTGCCCGTGACCGGCGCCGACAATACGATGACCGTCAAGTGCGGCATGCTGCGCGAGATGATCGAGAAAACCATCTATGCTGTCAGCCAGGACGACAAAAAGCCCGCCCACACCGGCGAGCTGTTCGTCATTGAGCCGGGCAGCCTGACGATTGTGGCCCTGGACGGCTACCGGCTGGCCATTATCCAGCGCGACGTCGAGTGTACCCGCGACATCCGCATCATCATCCCCGCCAAGACACTGCAGGAGCTGCTGAAAATTATGGGCGGCGCGGACGACGACGTGAAGATCGACGCGAACCGCCGCTATGTCGTGTTTACCTCCAACGGCTATACGATCATGAGCCGCCTGATCGAGGGCGACTTCCTCAACTATGAGAGCGTCATCCCGAAGGACAGAAAAACACGTGTTACCGTGGAATGCAAGAACTTCATCGACACGATCGAGCGTGCGTCGCTCATTATTACCGAGCGTTTGAAGAACCCGCTGCGCATCTCCTTTGCCGAGGATCGCGTGACGGTCCGCTGCCAGACGCCGCTGGGCAAGGTCGTGGACGAGTTCGCGCCGGTCTCGATGGAGGGCGACGCGGTAGAAATCGGCTTCAACAACCGGTATCTGCTGGATGCACTGCGCTTCTCGAAGTGTGAGAAGATGGTGCTGGAAATCAACGGACCCTTAAGCCCCGTCAAGCTCCTGCCCGAGGACGGCAAGGACTTTATCTATCTGGTGCTGCCGGTACGGTTCAAGAACGAGGGGTAAAAACAACGCTGCTCCGTAGGGGCCGGGCATGCCCGGCCCGCAACATAAAAAGGCTTGCCCGTTGCCGGGCAGTTGCCGCAAGGCCGCGGGCCGGACATGTCCGGCCCCTGCCGCTGCAATAGAAGGAATTGTATGGAAAAGATTCGTATCACCACCGAGTTTATCAAGCTGGATGCTCTGCTCAAGTTCGCCGGTCTGTGCGAGACGGGCGGCGAGGCGAAGGAGCTGATCCAGGGCGGGGCCGTTAAGGTCAACGGCGAGGTCTGCACGATGCGCGGCAAAAAGTGCCGCGCAGGGGATACCGTGGAGCTGGACGGCCAGACCGTGCAGATCGCGGAGGGCGCGTAATGCGCTTAACGCACTTAGAAGTAACGGATCACCGCAATATTGCCCACGCAGAGCTGCACCCTGACCCGCACCTGACCGTGCTGTGCGGCCCGAACGGCCAGGGCAAGACGAACCTGCTGGAGGCTATCTGGCTGCTGACCGGCGGCAAGAGCTTCCGCGGGTCAAAGGACGCGGAGCTTATCAGGCGCGGCTGTGACTTTTCGGTCATCGAGGGCGCGTTTGAGACACAGGACGTGGAAAAATCCATCCGCCTGACCGTGGGCAGCAGGCAGAGCCAGCGCCCGGGCCGCACCGGAAAATTAAACGGCGCGGACGTTGGGCGCGCAGCGGCGCTGGCGGGAAACTTTCAGGCCGTCGTCTTTGAGCCGGACCTGCTGGGGCTGGTCAAGGGCGGCCCGGACGGACGGCGGCGGTTTATGGATTCCGCACTGTGCCAGGTCTACCGGCCTTACCTTGTGGCGCTGCGGCGGTACATGCGGCTGACGGCCCAGAAGAACGCCCTGCTGAAAAGCTACGATATTACGCCAAACGGCAATATGCTGCTGGACACCTACGACGAGCAGCTGGCCGAGTACGGCGCGCTCATCATGGAGCACCGCTGCAAGTTTCTGGCGGCGGCGGCTCCCATCGCCGCGCAGAATTATAGGGACATCTCCCACGGTGCCGAGGTGCTGGCGCTAAACTACCAGATGTGCACCGCGGCCCCCACCGCCGCGGCGCTGACCGAAAAGATGCGGGCCATGCGCAGTGCCGAGCTGCGCGCCGGGTTCTGCCTGGCCGGGCCGCACCGCGAGGATCTGGAAATTTTGCTGGACGGCCAGCCCGCCCGGGTGTTTGGCAGTCAGGGCCAGCAGCGCAGCTGCGTGCTGGCAATGAAGCTGGCCGAGGCGACAGTGGTCGGTGATTTGTTCGGTGAGCACCCGGTTTTGCTGCTGGACGACGTTTTGAGCGAGCTGGACGACGAGCGCCAGACCTACCTTTTGACCCGCATGGGCGAGCACCAGACGATTGTGACCACCTGCGATACCGCCGCTTTTGCGCGTACCAATGGGAAAATCGTGATGGTGAAGGGCGGAGTGGTCGAAGAAGCGTAGGGGCCGGACATGTCCGGCCCGCAGCAGTACGGCGGCTGCCCGCTGATGGGCAATGACGCAGAGTGGAGGGCCGGGCATGCCCGGCCCCTACAGGGAGGTGCAGGATTTGTACTTTCACGCAGGCCAGGACTTTGTCCTGAATACCCGGGATGTGATCGGGGTGTTTGATCTGGACACAGCCGGGGCATCGCGGCGGACGGAGGAATACTTCCGCCACGCCGAGAGCGAGGGCGCCGTCGTGGACCTCTGCGCCCCGGGCACGCTGCCCAAGAGCTTTCTTGTCACCGATTTCCCCGACGAGACCATTTATATCAGTCAGTTATCGCCCGCCGCGCTGAAAAAAAGAGCGGAGAGGCTGGAATTTTAAATTAGTACGCCCGTAGGGGCCGGGCATGCCCGGCCCGCAACATAGAAAATACCGCCCATTCATGGGCAATGACGCAAGGCGGAGGGCCGGGCATGCCCGGCCCCTACATTGCAAAATAAGAGATACCCACCCACAACAGGAGGCTATCATTTCATGGCAGAAGAAATCATCACCGAAACCAACCGCGAGACGGCTACCGACCACGCCTACGGCGGTGCGCAGATCCAGGTCCTGGAGGGTCTGGAGGCTGTGCGCAAGCGCCCCGGCATGTATATCGGCTCCACCGGGCCTTCCGGCCTGCATCATCTGGTCTACGAGATCGTCGATAACGCCATCGACGAGGCACTGGCCGGATACTGCACCCATATTGAAGTGACCATCA
>OHYS01001095.1_pt1 | contig 9926 bp, 8 predicted proteins | sample 1580301 | NCBI WGS metagenome assembly OHYS01 (sample SAMEA3882531, study PRJEB24775) | human gut metagenome | biome: human-associated habitat; feature: intestine environment; material: feces | place: Netherlands | collected 2009/2010
ACCGTGATGGCGGTATTTCGGGGCGAAGCGGAGGATCTGTTTGCCTATTATCAATTTGCCGATGCCGAAACACCGCAGGAATTTGCCGCCTATGTGGACGCCTGTAAGGGCACCGCATTGTACGAAACCGGCGTGACGGCTGCTTATGGGGACAAGCTGATCACGTTTTCCACCTGCGATGATTCCGGCAAAAACAGCAGGGTGGTCGTTGTGGCAAAGCGTATAACCAAACCGAGGTGAGAGTATGAGAACGCCAAAAGAAAACAAACAAAAGCTCCGTGACCGTACCCCCAAAAGTACGGCGGGGACGATACCCAAAGCCACGCTAAAAGCGGTGTGGCTAAAAACAAAGGAACAGTCCCGCACCGCCGCACGGGAAACCGACACCGACACCCGACAGCAGGAACCGACAAACCTTGCGGGTTCGGCTGCGGAACAGTCGGCAGCGTTTGTGCGGCGTCAGGGGCAGAAATTGGCAGAAACCCAAGCCCGACGGCACCACCAAAAGGAAGCTGCCGCCCGCGCCCACGCCGCCGGTGAGCGCGGTGTCAGCCCGAAACAAGCCGAGTACGGCACGCTGCCCGATGCGGCGCAGAACCCGCACCGTGGGGCAGATTTGCCCCGACAGTGGGCAAAAGAAAAAGCCGTCACCGCCAAGACTGCGCCGCGTGATATTCGCGGCGTGACCCAGGGTCAGCGCCAACTGCGCACCGCCGCAAATCAAACTGTGCGCAGTGTAACGACCCAAGTGCAGATGCAGACCCGTACCCGTCAAGTGCAGCTTGCTATCCAGAAAGCCGCCAGCAGCACCTGCAAGACGGCTGTGGCGGTGCGCTCGGCAGTACGGCATTTTCTTGTCGGCCTGCACAGTCTTGTCGCGGCCATTGCTGCAGGGATTAGCGTGGCACTCAGTATTATTATCGTCATCAGCCTTGTGGCGTTTGTGTCCGGCTCGGCCTATGGCATCTTTTTTGCCGCAAATGCGCCCAATGAAAATGCTGTCACAGTGCAAGAAGCCGTAGAAACCCTGACGGCAGAATACCGCAACAGGCTGGAAGAAATCTCCGATACCGTACAGCACGACCGCCAAGACATTACCGCCAACGATGATGTATACTACATTCGCTGGCAGGATGTCTTGGCGGTCTTTTCTTCGTATGTGGCGGGCAGCGAACAAGGCGCACCCGTTGCGGCGCTGACGGAAAATCAAGTGGACAAGCTGCGGAAAATTATGTGGGCGATGAACGCGGTGGACTACTCCACTCGTGCGGAAACCGCCGTTATAGAAACGACGGACAAAAACGGAAAAGCAACCACAACAGAGATAACCGAAACCGTCCTTGTAATCGAACTGACCCACAAAACACCCAACGAGATGGCATTGGATTATCACTTTACCGTCCGCCAGAACACCTACCTGCAACTCCTGCAAGACCCGCAGTATGAAGAACTGTGGGCAGAATTGCTTGGCGGTTTTGCACAGGGAGGTGGAGAACTTATGGACCCGGATAGTACCCGCACCCCGACAGGCACCCTGCAATGGCCGCTGCCGGTTGCGGGTGCAATCACCTCACAGTTCGGCCACCGCGTGGACCCCATCACCGGCGAAGTCAGCTCCCACACCGGCACCGACATTGCCTGTGCCGAGGGTACGCCGATCCTCGCCGCCGCAGATGGAACCGTCACCGTTGCCAACGGTCTTGACAGCTGGGGCGGCAGCTACGGCTATTACATCCAAATCGACCACGGCGGCGGGCTGGAAACACTGTACGCCCACTGCTCGTCCATCTGCGTTGCCACCGGCCAGCAGGTGCAGGCCGGGCAAGTTATCGGCTATGTCGGACACACTGGGCGGGTTACGGGCAACCACCTACATCTGGAAGTAAGAATCGACAGCAACCGTGTGGATGCAATGCAATATTTTACACTATAAAATTCAAGAGAGTCTTTGACAGATCGCTTTTTTGGTATAAAGCAATTAATACTTGTATTACAGTTATTCCATTTAGGATGGTCGAGCAGCGTAATGAATAGTTGATATTCTGTGGTCGTCAGGTGAATGCGGCAGCCTTGCCTTTGAACGGAGAAATCGCTTTCATCGATCCCATCTTATAAGTTTAACGTCGCGTGGTTGTCATACGGGCACAAGGAGCGTTTCCCTTTTGTCTTAACGGAAGAACCCCAACTCAAACAAGCAGCCACAGCGAACACCAGACTCCCGCAGGTAAACACAACCACTTGTGCTGCTTCGCCTTTTAATTGCACATCCCGTGCAGTTGGGCACAAGGCAAACCATTCCGTCAACCGGTCACCTGCGGCAGACAAAAGCGAATGCCACGCCGCCATACTTCCCCATTGATTGGGAATCATCCATCCGGGCAGCGAAGCCAAACAGGTCGGAAGTAAGCAAACAAGCAGCAGTGCAATCCCGAACCCTATAACTTCTCTCAGAGATTTATTGCGGAATAAGCGAAGCAGACGACAACCGGCGCAAAGCAGAAGAAGTAATTCGGGTATTCCAATCAACGCTGACAGAACCCAGGCGAGGGCGGCATCATATAGGATTTGGTCCGGTTGAGCCAGACCGGCGGCAGCCAAAAGCTGCTGAACGCTTTGGCCCGGATTATCTCTAGAAACATGGGTCAATTCAAGAAGTTGGAATGCAGCGGTGGTTTCAACACCATAAAGGATCTGCTCTGTTTCCGATACAAAGACACCGCACACCCGGTAAGTCCGGGCATCCTCTGTATCCGGGTCCAGCGTAAGCGCTTGCTCCAATATGTCTGTACTTCCAAAAAGCTGCCATGCCAGCGCCGTACTGACAGCGCACTGGCTGGTGTCGCCACTGCCGGGTGCAGTTCCCACCACATAGCTTGCTCCGTATGCATCATGGGCCGTTCCGCAGAAACCGATACTGCAAACATCCGTGCAGGTCCGTGTGCTTACAGGGGAGCGCACCGCCACCTGGGTTTCTTCCCAGAAAGTTACCATCAGCCCATCTGTGTTTTGACTACTTTTTATATAAGTCTGCGCTTTTTTTACCTGTTCGCCGGTCAACGCCTGCGCGTAGCGCAAACTGACGCCTGGGCTGATTTGTCTAACCTTCTCGACAGTCTGCACAGCCAGCCAGAGGCAAAGGCAATACATACCCAGGCAGATCAGTGACATCAGCCGCCTACTCATCGATTCTCACCTCTGTTCCTGCGGAAAGTGGTTTGCTGCTTGCACTGACAATCTGTTCCTGCCCGCTCAAAGCGCCCGAAATACGTACTACACCATCGCCACGTTCTTCTACGGTAACCCCCAGCCGGACCAGCACGCTTTGGACGCCCAGCACGGTATTTTTAGTTTCCACCAGGTACACAAAATTCCCGGCGTTATCGCTGTTGACTGCGGTGGCTGGCAGGCAAAGCCCTGTCGTTCCGCCCATAGTCGTAACGGTTATATCCGCTGCCCCCGTTTTCCACTGTGTACCAGACACTGTGAATTGGGCGAGATCATCATTGACTTGTTCCAATGTGGCTGTTCCGGTATTTTGTTCCTGCATCACCGAAATCGTACCGCCCGCCTTCAACAGGCTTGCTTGTTCCGCTGTCAAGGAGGCAGTGACCGCATATTCTTGTTCGTTTGCTGCCAGCAGTCCCGCTACTGCTGGCGTATCTGCTCCGACTGTAAGTGCCATCTCGGTTACAATGCCATCTGATGGGGCCAAAAAAGCTCCGCCTGCTGCTTGCAGGGCTTCGAGAGATTTCAAGGTTTGATCTTCCTGCCGAATCTGGGCTAGCAAAACCTGAGCGCCCGCTTGATCAATTTGGTTTGACTTAGCCAGTTCTTCCGTTTCCTTTGCGTAATTGTGCTGGGCGCTATTACGCGAATCCTCTGCGTTTTGCGCGGCGGACAGCGCCGCCTCCGTTGCATTGTCCGCGGCCTCTTGTGCTGCTTCCAAATCCGCCTGTGCCTGCTGCACAGCCGCCTGCGCGGTCGCGTATTCCGCTTCCCAGTCCGCGTAATCCTGTTCCGTCTGTGCTTGTTCCGGCGTTGCCATCTCCCAAAAGCCGTCCTCGTAAGGGCGTTGCGGTTTCCGGCCTTCTACCTCTGCCAAAACCTGGTGGGCAGCATCCAGCACATTCTGTGCCTGCGAAACATCCGCCTCGCCTTCCGCTGCTGCCTGTTGATAGTCTGCATACGCTCGATCCAGCTGTTGCTGCGCCTGCTGCCAGGCAAACGGATCGGCCGCCTGCCCTGCCAGAAGCTGGTTGGCCTGTACTTGATGCTGCTGCATGGACGCCTGTACCTGTTCGATTTCCGCGCGCACATCGTCCAAAGACAAGAGTGCCAGCGTTTGCTCTTCTGTCACCTGATCGCCCGGTTGGACGAAAATCTGTTCGACCAAAAGACCTTCCGGGATGGTCAGCGGAGTTCCAATTCCGGGGGATATTTGACCGGAAACCGTAAAGCTCTGCGTAACTACACCCTGGTACGGGGCGGTCACCGAGACGACTGGAAGCGTGGTGGCCGCGGTTCCGCGCACCAACAAAGTCAACAAAAGCATGAGCGCAAGAAAGCGCAGCATGGCAACACCGGTATGCCACTGGTTGGGTTTGGCAGCGGCAGTAGCGTGCAACCGCTGTCTGAGTTTATGTATCACGTCCAAAGAGTTCATCCTTTCACAGCCCCTTTTGTCAAGCCTGCTTCCAGGTATGTTTGCCCGAAGCGGAAGACCAGAATCGAAGGGAGCAACATCCACAGACTAGCAGCCATCGCGAGACCCAGTTGTTTTGTATCCAGATTGGCCGGGTCGGTAAAGAAGAGGGACAGTGGCCAATATTGTGGAGATTCCAAAAAAGTCATCGGTTGTTCTATGGCGTTCCAGGCATCCAAAAATCCCAGCGTCAGGGCGGATATAAGACCGGGAATCCCCAATGGAATCCCGATGCGCCAAAAACGCTGCCATTGATTTGCACCATCGATCGAAGCGGACTCCAAGACTTCTCTCGGAATCGTGTCAAAGCCGCGCTCCATGATAAATACCGGAAATGTAGAAAAGATGCCCGGTAAAATGATGGCCCACGGCGTGTCCAGCAGGCCAAATTGGCGCAATACCAGATAGCTGGGCACCATGGTTACCTGGAAGGGCAATAGCATCAGAACGATGTAAAGCCCCCGAACCATACTGCGCCCGCGAAAGCGAAGCCGGCTGATTGCCCAAGCGGCAGGCGCGCCCACCAGCAGGTTCCCGGCCACCTGGGCTACAGACTGGCCGATGCTGTTCCAGAACATGACAAAAAACGGCGGCGTATCCAACAGCAGGGTCAGCAACGGTTCGAGCGTCGGCCAGTCTGGCAACAGGTGCCAGACGGTATATCCGGTGCCCAGCCCTAGGGCCGGGCCAATTGTCAAGCGCAATTCTTCCTGGGACATCAGCGCGCCCATAAAGAGAAACCAGAGTGGCCACCATACCAGCAGCGCCGCCGGTATCAGCCAGAGCCATTGCCAGCGGTGCGGTTTGTGAACCCTACTCATCTTTCGCACAGTGGTCCCACCATTTCAATAATCCCAAAATCACAACCAACAACACCAGCGCAACCAACACGGCGGCAGCAGCAAGGCGCGGCAGGTCCAGACTTAAAAACCAGTTGTTGAACAAATGCTGCAACAGATAGATGCTCTGCTGCGGATAGCGTCCTGCCACCAGGTAGGCCTCGCGGAAAACCTTGAAGGCATTCAGCAGGCTCAAAATCAAGGTCAGGGCTAAAGTTGGCTGGAGCTCAGGCCAGGTGATATGCCAGAACTGCTGCCATGTCCCTGCACCATCGACGCGGGCTGCTTCATACTGATCGACCGGAATCGCTTCCAGCCCGGCCGTCCAAAGAATGCTTGTATACCCGCAATTTTTCCACAGATAGGTGCCGGTCAAAACCCAGAACGCTGTACCTGTCCCCATAAAATCTATAGGCTGCACCCCCAGGCAGGTCAACCAACCGTTGCACAACCCCTGCCGGGCAAACAAGGTTTGCCACAACAGCACAATGCTGGCCACAGGAATCGCAATAGGCAGCAAAAAGGTGGTTTTGAAGATGCGGGCAGCCCGTGTTTGCCGCAGCGGACGGCTGTGGAGCACGAGCGCCAGTACCAGGCTGCCTGAAAGAAGAATCGGCAGGCAAATCCCCAAAAAGCGCGCCGTATTGTGTACGGCCAATTGGAAGGCACCGTTTTGTATGACAGAGCGGTAATTGCTCAAGCCGACCCAGGCAGTTCCCATCGTGTCAAACAGACTGCGCCGTACCGTCTCAGCAAAGGGCAGCAAAATAAACAGAACAACGCCAGTCAAGCTGGGCAGCAGGAACAACCAGGCCGCACGAGTTTCCCGTTGGGTGGCCGTACAGCAGTTGCGGCCCCGGTTACTGTTGCTCTGCATAGTACAAGTCCGTTCGCTGCAGGATGTTGGCCACCGTCGTTTCCAAGTCCTGCGCGCCCGTATACAGTTGAGCCGCGTTCTCATAGACAAGTTCCCTCAAACTCAAATCCGTGTTCGACGGTGTGGTCAGTTGGGCCATCACGGCATGCAGATTGACCCGTTTCCCGTAAGGCTGGAACAGGAGCTGAAATACGCACTGGCCTATGCCGCGCTGGTATCCGCTGCCGCAAGCGGAAGATTGCCTAGGGACATCTGCCAGCGCGCCAATGTTGGTTATGCCCGGAAATGCAGCGTTTTGTGCCGCGATGTTTAGTGGTTCTCGTGAATAGCTTTTGACCTGCCTTTCGGGTATGTTGTATGTGACAAAAAGAGTGTCACAGCGTCAAATCCAGAGGTGAACATCATGCCGCAAGTCCAAGTCATCCAGCCGATACAGCAACAGCCGAAGCGCCTTCGCGTGGCGGCCTATGCCCGCGTCAGCAGTGATTCAACCGATCAGCTAAACTCGCTGTCCGTGCAGGTGGACTATTATACGCATCTGATACAGGAAAATCCAAACTGGGATTTCGCCGGAATCTATGCCGATGAAGGCATTACCGGCACCAGCACCAAACACCGTGAACAGTTCAACCGTTTGCTGGATGACTGCCGCGCAGGACTGATTGACCGTGTGCTGGTCAAGTCTGCATCCCGCTTCGCCCGCAACACGGCAGATGCGCTGGCATCGGTGCGCGAAATGAAAAGTCTTGGCGTAACGGTTGTTTTTGAAAAAGAAGGCTTTGACACCGAAACTGCCAACGGCGAAATGATTCTGAGTATGATTTGCGCTGCAGCACAGGAAGAGTCCCTGTCCATATCACAGAATACAAAGTGGGGCATCCGGAAGAAAATGCATGACGGCACTTATATAACCAGCTTGACACCGTTCGGCTATAAAAAGATTGACCGTCAACTGTTTCCCGATGAAAAAGAAGCAGCAACCGTCAAAGAAATTTTTAATCTGTTTTTGAATGGTTTCAGCACGGCGGAAATTGCGAACCATCTAAATACCAATCACCCTAAGCCAGATGTGATATGGCGTTCTACTTCTGTACGGTTTATCCTACGAAATGAAAAATACATTGGCGACAGCTTATTCCAAAAGAACTATACTCCTGATACCCTTCCACTAAAAAGTTGCTGCAATACTGGACAGCTTCCAAAATACTACGTTGAGGGAACACATCCCGGTATTATTTCAAAAGATGAATTCGAAAGAGTTCAGTCGCTTCTTACACAAAAGAATATCAATAGCACGAATAGTCGAGCCTGCATTTTATCCAAGGTTGTATTCTGCGCCCTATGCGGTCATGTTTGCTCAAGAAAAGTCCGAAAGTCCCAAACTTTTGTATGGTGCTGTAGAACGCATTTACAATCTGCCGCCCTTTGCCCATTAAAGCCTGTTTCGGAAACTGAAATTCAGCAAGCATTTTTATCCGTTTACAATAAATTGCAGGCGAACCAAAGCTATATTTTGCAGCCCATCATAGACACGCTTTTACAGCTTAGGTTTCTGCAAGAACAAGCAAATTCTGCGCGGCAAACAGCGCGTGATGATGTACAGCGCCTTGCAAAACAGCGGCACAACCTTACACGAATCCACACACTGGGATCCAAGAAAAATACCGGCCAACTGCCGCAATATTACATAGAGAATAACCACGAGGGAATCGTCACGAAGCAGACATTCCGAGAGGCACAAGCTGAAATCGCCCGCCGCAACAGCAAGTCGGCCACCAACCATCGCAAGCGACATCGAGGTCGCTACAACAGCAAATATGCCTTATCCGAACGATTGGTCTGTGGTGACTGCGGCAGCTCCTACAAGCGAGTCACTTGGAGCATCCACGGCAGAAAGCAAATCGTCTGGCGATGCGTCAACCGACTTGAATACGGAACGAAGTTTTGCAGCAACTCACCCTCTATCCCCGAAACAGAGTTGCATCAAGCAATTTTGAAGGCCGTGCAGAATTTAGCTGCCAAGTTTACCGGCGAGGTTGCTGACCAGCTTAATGGGATTCTCCATCAGATAGAAGTCGGCGAAAGTCTGACACCACAGCTGCAAGCACAGTTAGAGCAAAACCAACAGGAATTTGACCACCTACTGGAAATGTCGCTGGACTTTGATGAAAACACCCCATTCCTTGATGACAAGCTGAAAAGGCTCAGCGATAAAATCAAACAGCTAAAAACTGCCATCACACAAAGTTCAGTCAATAGCCAAACGCCATCCACCCCTACAAATCCGATAACCGCAAAGGACCTTTTGATTACAGAATACGACGATATGCTTACAGCGAGAATCATAGAAAAAATCATCGTTAAATCACGGCAAGATTTAGAAATTATTTTTATCGGAGGTTATACGCAACAGATTTCACTGCAATAAAGGTACACAGCCAAAACTGCCCATCTGCGTAGCAACTTTACGCGGACGGGCAGTTTTTATTTTTGCGTAAGAATGGAGACAGCCACACTATGAACATCGGAGATAAAATCAAACTCGTGCGCCGCCATCGCGGTCTTACACAGCAGCAGTTGGGTATATTGATTGATATTAAAAACGGGGCAGCGAACCGCATTGCACAGTACGAAACCGGGTACCGCACACCTAAAGCCGAAATTGTAGAGAAAATCGCTAAAGTTCTAAATGTTCGGGAAGAAACATTCTATATGCCAAACGATACCATAGTCGATCTCATTCGCACGTTGATATGGTACGATTGGGAGCATAGTTTGCCTTTTCAAGACTTTGGAGATAGTACGCAATGTTTCTTATTACGCATTCGGCTCTCGTGCAGTCATCCTGCCGTAAAGGCTCTTTTAGCAGATTGGCAGATTCATAGGACAGCATTCGAGAACGGTCGAATCACGTCATCGGACTATCTTGAGTGGATGCTCCAATGGCCACCGACCTTATCTGCACCAGATGATTGACATTGCCATTTGTAAGGAAATTTTTTCTGCTTCAAATTTTGTCAACGCATGAAGTCTGGTATCTTTTTTGTCACATCGAGACACAAAAAAGCTACGTTCAATTTGGATGTAGCTTTTTTGTTTTACAGTTTTACATGTTATCAGTGCGGCCCTTTTTGTGGCATAATAAAGCCACGAAAGGAGCTGAGCTTATGCCCGAAATTATCCCCATTCGTGATCTGAAAAATACCAATGCGATTTCGCAGCGCTGCCACGAAACGCAGGAACCCATCTTTGTGACAAAAAGCGGTTATGGGGATATGGTTATCATGAGCATAAGGGCTCCTCGGATGTTGTCCGGGGAGTTTTTATTTATATCGTCTCGTGTATTTTTCTTGGCACATTGCTGATTATATCGGCTATTATAATAACAGCAGAATTCAAGCTAAAACAAAATGGATGCCTCCCTCCACATTCAGAGAAGCATCCATGATGGATTCTTAAGGCAATACCGCATAATTCTAAGTGCCGATACGGCGAGCGAGGTGCGGCA
>OHYS01001097.1_pt1 | contig 9921 bp, 8 predicted proteins | sample 1580301 | NCBI WGS metagenome assembly OHYS01 (sample SAMEA3882531, study PRJEB24775) | human gut metagenome | biome: human-associated habitat; feature: intestine environment; material: feces | place: Netherlands | collected 2009/2010
GTGCCGCCGGGAGGGACTGGCCCCCAACGGGGTGGATATCCTGCTGTTTCTGGCCAACAACCCGGGGCTGGACACCGCCCGGGACATCTGCACCTATCGGGGGCTGAAGCCGGGCATCGTGTCCTTCCATGTGGAGAAGCTGGTGCAGGAGGGCTACCTGCTGCGGCAGCCCGCCCCGGAGGACCGGCGCAAATGCCGCCTGGTATGCACCCGGCGGGCGGAGCCTGTAGTGCAGCGGGGGCGGCAGGTGCAGGAAGCGTTTTTCCGCCGGATGACGGCGGGGCTGGACCCCCAGGACCTGGCGGCCTTCCGCCGCTGCCTGGAGGGCTTTCAGCGGAATCTATCGCAAATGACACAGGAGGACGACCAATGACACAGGACAAGAAATTTCTGGGCACGGAGCCCGTGGGCAGGCTGCTGTGGAGGCTGGCGGTGCCCACGGTCATCGCCCAGCTGGTGAACATGCTGTACAACATTGTGGACCGCATCTACATCGGCCACATTCCCGAAACCGGCAGCATGGCCCTGACCGGCGTGGGGGTGTGCCTGCCCATCATCATGATCATTTCCGCCTTTGCGGCCTTTGTGTCCTCCGGCGGCGCGCCCCGGGCGTCCATCGCCATGGGCCGGGGCGACTATGACCAGGCCCAGCGCATTCTGGGAGGGTGCTTCACTTTACAGGTGGCCATTTCCCTGATATTGACGGCAGTGCTGCTGATATGGAACCGGCCGCTGCTGCTGGCCTTCGGCGCCAGCGGGAACACCATCGAATACGCCGCCCAGTATATGGGCGTTTACGCCCTGGGCACCCTGTTCGTGGAGCTGACCCTGGGCCTCAATGCCTTCATCACCGCCCAGGGCTTCGCCCAGGTGGGCATGAAAACGGTGCTCATTGGCGCGGTGGCCAACATTCTGCTGGACCCGCTGTTCATCTTCGTCCTGGCCATGGGCGTCCGGGGGGCTGCCCTGGCCACGGTGCTGTCCCAGGGCATCTCCTGCGTGTGGGTAATCTCCTTCCTGCGGGGGAAAAAGACCCTGCTGCGGCTGGAAAAGGCCGCCCTGCCCATCCGACCCCGGCTGATCCTGCCCTGTGTGGCCCTGGGTACGGCGGCGTTCATCATGCAGGCCAGCGAAAGCGTCATCTCCGTGTGCTTCAACGCCTCCCTGCTGAAATACGGTGGGGACCTGGCGGTGGGGGCCATGACCATTCTGTCCAGCGTCATGCAGTTCGCCATGCTGCCCCTCCAGGGCATCGCCCAGGGGGCCCAGCCCATCTCCAGCTATAACTACGGGGCGGGCAACGCCCAGCGGGTGCGCCAGACCTTCTGGCTGCTGCTGAAGGTAAGCCTGGGCTACGCCCTGGTGCTGTGGGGCTGCATCCAGCTGTTCCCCGGGGTCTTTGCCCGGATCTTCACTCCCGACGCGGAGCTGGTGGCCTTCACCGCCGGGGTGCTGCGGATCTACTGCGGGGCCCTGTTCCTGATGGGCATCCAGATCGCCTGCCAGATGACCTTTGTGTCCATCGGCAACGCCCCCTGCTCCATCATCGTGGCGGTGCTGCGGAAGTTCGTGCTGCTGCTGCCGCTGATCTATCTGCTGCCCCACCTGCTGGCAAACCAGACCCGGGCCGTGTTCCTGGCGGAGCCGGTGGCCGACGTCATCGCCGTCACAGGCACGGTGATCCTGTTCTCCTCCCAGTTCCGCAAGGCCCTGCGGGGCCTGGAAATCGACAACAAATAGTAATATTCGGCAAAAAAATTGCACATTGTATAGCGAACAGGCATCCCCGGCCGCTGCCGGAGATGCCTGTCTGCTTCTTCTATATTCATTGCTCTGCGCAGAGATCAAAATGTGCTACTTCTTCTTTTTCCCCCTCAGCTGGTACATGATAAACGCTCCCATGGTAATAACGGCAAGAGTCGCTCCCATGTCGTTCAATCCCGCCGAGCTCAACAGATATTCCGAGAAAAAAGCCCACGCGACATAGGCGGCCAGGGAGCAAACCACACTGAGAATGACAATCCGCATAAGAATTCACCACCTTTCTGTTCAGGATTCTTCCTGTTATTGTTGATTATAACATACGCATATTCGAAATGTAAAGAAGTTTTTCCGTTTTCCACATTTTTATTTCCGGCAAATCGACAACAAATCGTAATATCCGGCTGGGCCGGAGGTCTTGCCGCTTATTGGTCAGATTTTGATGAGCTCATATTCCCGGGTGCCCATGCCCAGCTTTTCCGCATGCTCCAGGCAGCTCATCCAGTCCGTCTCCGGGTGGAGATGGTGGAAGTGGTCATGGCCGCAGTCCCCGGCGGCAGCGGCCCCCGGCAGGGGCGGCTGGGCGTTTACCGCGTCCGCGCAGGCCATGTCCAGGGCCACCGGATCGCAGGAGGCAAACATGCCCACATTGGGGATGATGGCCGCGTCGTTCTCCGGATGACAGTCGCAGTTGGGAGACACGTCGATGACCAGGCTGATGTGGAAGCAGGGCCGCCCGTCCACCACCGCCTGGGCATACTCGGCGATCTTCCGGTTCAGATTGGTAACCGTCTCGTCCCAGTTCACCCGGATGGCGTCCCAGGGACAGACGGCGATGCACCGGCCGCAGCCCACGCACCTGCTGTGGTCAATGCTGGCCTTGCGGTCTGTGACGGTAAGGCCGCTGTGGGCGCAGATGCGGGTGCAGGCGCCGCAGCCCACGCAGTGCTCCTGGGCCACATGGGGCTTGCCGGCGTTGTGCTGCTCCATTTTTCCGGCCCGGCTGCCGCAGCCCATGCCGATGTTCTTCAGCGTGCCGCCGAAGCCCGCCTCCTCGTGGCCCTTGAAATGGGTCAGGGAGATGAACACGTCTGCGTCCATCACGGCCCGGCCGATCCGGGCCTTCTCCACATATTCGCCGCCGCGCACCGGTACCTCCACCTCGTCGTTGCCCTTGAGGCCGTCGGCGATGATGATCTGGCAGCCGGTGGACAGGGGGGAGAACCCGTTGAGCATGGCGGCGTCCATGTGGTCCAGGGCGTTTTTCCGCCCGCCTACATACAGGGTATTGCAGTCGGTAAGGAAGGGCTTGCCGCCCCGCTCCTTCACAAAGTCCGCCACGGTCTTGGCCCAGTTGGGCCGCAGGAAGGCCAGGTTGCCGGGCTCGCCGAAGTGCAGCTTGATGGCCGTGAACTTGCCTTCAAAGTCGATCTGACCCATTCCGGCGGTTTTCATCAGCCGGGTCAGCTTCTGAGGCAGGTTTTCCCGGTAATCGGTCCGCAGGTCGGCCCAATATACTTTTGATGCCATTTGGAGATCCTCCTTGAATCTTAATTGCCCATAGTGTATCATATTCCCGTAGAATTTGTCACGTTATTTTGAAGGGAGGCGGCAGCATGCGCCTGCTGACCTATACCGTTGCGCCGGAGCAGGAGGGCTGGCCCCTGCGCAGGCTCCTGCGGCAGGAGCTGCGGATCTCCGGCTCGTTTCTCTCCCGGCTGAAGTGGCGGCCCGGAGCCATTCTGCTGAACGGGCAGCCCGCCACCGTGGCAGCGCTGGTCCGCGCCGGAGACACCGTCACCGCCGACGTGTCGGACCTGCCCGGAGACAATCCCCATATCCGGCCGGTGGACTATCCCCTGGACATCCTGTGGGAGGACCAGGACCTGCTGATCCTCAACAAGCCCGCAGGCATCGCCATCCACCCGGCGGCCCTGACGGAGGAGACCGTCACCGTGGCCGGGGCCGTGTGCCGGTATCTGGGCCAGGGAAGCTTCCACTGCGTCAACCGGCTGGACCGGGGCACCACCGGCGTCATGGCGGTAGCCAAAACCGGGTACGTCCACCGGCTGTGCATGGAGCAGCTGCACTCCGGCGATTTCCGCCGGACGTATCTGGCGGTGTGCCGGGGCTGCCCGGACCCGGCGGCAGGGTCCATCGACCTGCCCATCGGCCGGGAGCCAGACTCCCTGCTGCGGCGGCGGGTGGACCCGGCGGGTCTGGCGGCCCACACGGACTATGAGACCCTGTGGCAGGGGCCGGACCGGGCGCTGCTGCGGCTGACTCCCGGCACCGGCCGCACCCACCAGCTGCGGCTGCACCTGTCCGCCATTGGCCACCCGCTGCTGGGGGACTGGCTCTACGGCCAGGAGGACCGGGACCTGATCCCCCGTCCGGCCCTGCACTCCCACCGGCTGGAGCTGACCCACCCCGTCACCCGCCGCCGCCTGACGGTAACAGCCCCGCTGCCGGAGGATATGGCCCGGCTTCTGCCGGAAGATATGAACAAATCTTGAAAAATGCAAAAAAAGGATGGAAATTTTGACAGTGTATAGTATAATAGCCTATACACTGTCTTAACGCCGCGCCCCGGCGCGGAATCTATTTTCGGAAGCGGGAGGAACGTATGCGGAACATCTGGCGCATCATCAAGGCGGACGCCCGTTCGCTGTTTACGCATTTCTTTGCTCTGGCCGTGGCCCTGGTCATTGCGGTGCTGCCCAGCCTGTACGCCTGGCTGAATATCTACTCCAACTGGGACCCCTACGGCAACACCGGCAACATCAGCATCGCCGTGGCGTCCTTGGATAAGGGCTGGACGGAGGAGGACGGCACCCAGGTCAACAAGGGCCGGGAGGTGGTGGAGGATCTGCGCACCAGCACCAGCATCAACTGGGTGGCGGTGGACACCAAGGAGGAGGCCGAGCACGGCGTCTATGCCGGGGATTACTACGCCGCCGTGGTCATCGGTGAGGACTTCTCTTATAATATGTACCACATGCTGACGGAGTGGACCGGCAAGCCCACCATCACCTATTATGAAAACTACAAGAAAAACGCCGTGGCCACCAAGATCACCGACACGGCGGTGTCGTCCCTGAAAACCACCATCAGCAAAAGCTATCTGGACGTGGTGGTGGACGCCGTTTTCCGGGGAGCCAACGACCTGTCGGCGGAGCTCCGGGGCGACGACCCCGTGGGCTCCGTTCAGGGGCTGCTGGGCCAGGCCCGGAGCCTGCTGCGCTCCTGCGCCCAGACCGTGGACGCCTTCCAGGCCGCGGGCCAGGACAACAGCAGCTATCGCCAGGACCTGTCGGACCTGGTGGCGAATATCAACCAGAACCGCCCCGACAGCCAGGAGCTTCTGGACACCGTGGCCCAGCTGAACCGCCAGGTCCACGCCGCCCTGGATAAGGCCCAGGCAGCCCTGGACAAGGCCTTTGACGCGGCGGAGAAAATTCTGAACGGCATCGACGTGGACGCTCAGCTGCCCCAGATTCAGGAGGACCTGCGGGACGCCGCCCAGACCATGGACGATATGGGCGATAAGCTCACGGCCTGGGCCAGGTCTATCGCCGTGGAGGCCGGGCCCGTGGGGGCCGAGGCCGCAGCCGCCGCCCAGCACCTGGCGGACAGCTGCTATCAGCTGCGGGACCGGCTGAACACCGTGGCCGACGGCATCCGGCAGAACTCCGCCGTTTTGCAGGACACCATCGCTTTGGTGGCCCAGCTGGAGAAGCTGACGGACACCCTGCTGACGCCGGTGTTCGGCGATGTGACGGATGATGTGAAAAACGTTCTGGACCAGACAGAGGGCCTGCTCCAGGGCCTCCACGGAACGGCAGCCGATACCCGGGACCTGCTGGCAGCCGCCGGCGCGGCGGCCGGCACCCTGGACGGTCTTATGTCCCAGGGCCGCGACGCCATCGGCCAGGCCATCGACAAGCTGGGGAGCCTGCTGGGCGGCCTGGAGGACAGCGACAGTCCGGACTATCTGGACACCCTGCTGGATATCCTGGGCGGCAGCCCGGAGGATTACGGCGCCTACTTCTCCCAGATGGTGCAGACCACCGTGGAGCCGGTGTATCCCATTGCAAACTACGGCAGCGCCATGGCCCCCTTCTATTCCGTTCTGGCCATCTGGGTGGGCGGCGTCATGCTGGTGGCCATTCTCAAGCCCCACGCCCGCCTGGAGGGGCTGGTGGACCCCAAGCCCCACCAGCTGTTCTTCGGCCGGTACTTCCTGTTTTTCGTCATGAGCCAGATTCAGGCCGCCGTCATCGTGGCTGGGGACCTGCTGGTGCTGAAGATCCAGTGCGTGGAGCCGGCGCTGCTGTTTGCCACCGGGGCCATTACCTCCCTGGTGTTCAGCCTGCTGATCTACGCCCTGACCGTGTCCTTCGGCGACGTGGGCAAGGCCGTTGTAGTGGTGGTCATGGTGCTCCAGATCGCCGGCTCCAGCGGCACGTTCCCCATTGAGCTGCTGCCGGACGTGTATCAGAAAATCTATCATATCTTCCCCTTCCCCTATGCCATCGACGCCGTGCGCGAGTGCGTATGCGGCCTGTATGGGACCACATGGCTGAAAAACATCGGCTGCCTGCTGATCTTCGGCGCGGCGGCCCTGGTCATCGGCCTGCTGGTGCGCAAGCCCTTTATGGGACTGAACCATTTCATGGAGGAGAAGCTGAAAGAAACGGAAATGCTGTAAGAAAGGAGGACTCCCTATGGACGAAAAGAAATATAGCCAGCTGTATCAGGCCCTTTTGCAGGAGGTCCTTCAGTTCCACAGCGGCAATCAGCGCCGCATCCGCAAGGGAATGCTGAGCCTGCTGCTGGTGCCGCTGGCATTTCTGGTGCTGCTGTTTTTATCCGACGGCTCCCGGGTGATCTTCCTGCTGCTGTGGATCGTATCCATGTTCGGCATCGCGGCGTATCTCATCGCCGTGGAGTATGTGGACTACGAAATGCAGAACAAGGTGAAGAAGATCACCCAGAAGGAGGTGGAGCTGGATCAGCTGATGGCCCTGCCCACCGGCATGCCCCAGCTGCTGCCCCATCTGCGGGGCCGGAGTCAGGAGAGCGAAGCGGCCCCAGAGGAGCCTGCCCCGGAGGAGCCTGCCCCAGAGGAGCCTGCCCCAGAGGAGCCTGCCCCAGAGGAGCCTTGTCCCGCCCCTGTCCCGCCTTGTCCCCAGCCTGTCCCGCCCCGTCCCGCCTCTGTCCCGGTACAGCCGGAGCCCCTGCACCCGGAGCTGGCCCTGACCCTGTCCGACCTGCAGGAGAGCAGCCGCCAGCTGGCCCAGGGCTTTGAGCAGATGTCCCGGGAGCTGGGCCGCATTTCCCGGTCTATGGGCGATCAGGACCGGCGGTCCAGGGAGGTGCAGGCATGAGGAATATCTGGAGAATTTTCCGGGCCGACTGGCAGCGCATCAGCGCCAGCGTGGTGGCCGTGGTGGTCATCATGGGCCTGTGCCTGATCCCGTGCCTGTATGCATGGTTCAACATTTTTTCCAACTGGGACCCCTACGGCCCCGACGCCACGTCCAATATCCGCGTGGCCGTTACCAGCGAGGATGAGGGCTATGAGCTGCTGGGCCTGAAGCTGAACATCGGGTCCATGGTGCTGGACGGCCTGAAAAGCAACCACCAGATGGGCTGGGACTTTGTAGACAGCCGGGAGGAGGCCCTGGAGGGTGTCCGGTCCGGCAGGTACTACGCCGCCCTGATCGTTCCCGCAGACTTCACCGGGGACTTCGTCAGCATTCTGGACACGGACCTGCGGCACCCCCAGATCGAGTATTACGAAAACGAGAAGAAAAACGCCATCGCCCCCAAGATCACCAACAAGGCCAAGACCGCCGTTCAGGACGAGATCAACGCCACCGTGGTGGAGACGGTGACCAACGCCGTCACCACCGTCAGCTCCGTGTGCAGGGCTCTGGGCCTGGATGCGGACGACGTATCCCAGGGGGTCATTGAAAAGCTCAGCAGCGCCCAGGACAGCCTGCGCACCCTGGAGGAGACGCTGACGGCCATGCAGACCCTGGCGGACCAGACGGACAGCATCCTGGCCTGCGCCGGGGTGGTCACCGGCGACCTGGACAGCATCGTCAGCGGCAATGACCTGTCCGGCATCCAGGACGCCCTGGACCGGGGCATCGGCCGCCTGAACGAGACGGAGGCCGAGATCGCCCGGCAGCTGGAGGATATCGACGCCCAGATCGACGTCATCGCCGACGACATTGCCGCCGCCGTGGGAACGGCGGAGGATGTGGCGGGCTTTCTGGCCGGTCCCGCCCAGCAGCTGGACCAGCGGCTGGCGGAGCAGCAGCAGCGGCTGGAAAAGCTGCGGGACTTTGCCGCCGGTTATCCCGCCGTTCAGGAGCGGCTGGGCAACGCCATTTACCGCATCGGCGAGCTGCGGGACCTGCTGAAAACGCTGGAGGACCCCGGCCAGCTGGAGACCTGGCGCCAGGAGGTACAGGCCAAGGTGGATGCGCTCCGCCAGGAGCTGCGGGAGGCGGCCCTGCGCATCAGCGGCAGCGTGAACCAGCGGCTGGAGGAGCTGAATCGGGATGTGACGGAAAAGCTCCAGACCCTGCAAAGCGTGTTTGACAGCGTATCCGGCAATCTGTCGGCCCTGGGCGATAAGCTGACCCGGTATCAGGAGGCCATCCAGTCCACAGGCACCACCCTGAGCGGGGCCATCCAGCTGTCGTCCACCCTGCGGGGCGACCTGGGCCAGCTGGCCCAGGATATGGACCGCATCGTCACCAGTGACGGCTTCCGCCGCTTTGTGGAGGTGCTGGAAAACGACCCCGAGGGCCTGGCGGACTACCTGTCCGACCCCGTGGCCATGGAGACGGTGCCGGTATACGAGATCACCAGCTACGGCAGCTCGATGGCGCCGTATTACATCATGCTGGCCCTGTTCGTGGGCTCCCTGCTGACGGCCACCATGCTCCATGTGAACGCCCCCATGCCGGAGCTCTTCCGGCTGCGCCCCTGGCAGCGGTTCTTCGGCCGGTATCAGCTGTTTTTCCTGATCGGTATGATCCAGGCCCTGGTCACGGGCCTCGGCTGCATTTACTACATCGGCATCCAATGCCCGTATCCGGGGCTGTTCCTGCTGGCGTGCTGCGTGTGCAGCCTGAACTTCACCATGATGAACTATGCCCTGGTCTATGCCCTGGACAACATCGGCATGGCGGCCTCCGTCATCATCATGGTCATCCAGGTGGCAGGCTCCGGCGGCGTCTATCCCATCGACGTGCTGCCCGGGATCTTCCAGACGCTGTATAAGTTCATGCCCTTCCACTATGGCATGGACATGCTCCGGGAGACCATCGCCGGACGGTATGAGAACGTGTACTGGAAGAATCTGGCTGTGATGGCGGCCATGTGCGTGCTGTTTGCGGTGCTGGGGATGGTGCTGTATTACCCGGCCCGGCCCCTGAACCGGCTCATCGCCCGCAGCAAGGAAAAATCCGGCATTATGTAAGGAGGACTGCCGCCCATGAATGCAAAGCATGACCTGGCGGAAGCCCTGTGCCAGCTGCTGGAGACAAAAACCCTGGAAAAGATCACCGTCAAGGACATTGTGGCCCGGTGCGGTGTGAACCGCCAGACGTTTTACTATCATTTTCACGACGTGTACGACCTGATGCGCTGGATCTTTGACCGGGAGGCTGCCGCCCTGGCCCAGAGCATCCGCAGCAACGGCAGCGACTGGCGGCAGGAGCTGCGCACCATCACGGACGTGCTGCGCAGTAAGCGTCACCTGGTGATGAATGCCTACCGCTCCGTGAACCGGCGGGATCTGGAGCGCTATCTGATGCAGGGCTACGGCCCGGTGATCCGCCGCATCGTGGACCAGGCGGCTGTGGGCCTGGACGTGACCCAGGGGGACCTGGAGTTCGTGTCCCGGTTCTATGCCCGGGGCCTGCTGAGCGGCGTGTTCGACTGGATCGAATCCGGCATGCCGGAGAACATCGGCGACGATCTGCGCCGGTTCATCCTGCTGCTGGACGGCAGCCTGCCCACCGCCCTGAAAAGCGTCAGCGAGAAATAAGCACAAAGCCTCCGGCTTCGGCCGGAGGCTTTGCTGAGCTTGTCAAAAAAGGGCGGCGCCCTTTTTTGACAAAAGAGTTTTCGCTCCGA
>OHYS01001108.1_pt1 | contig 9869 bp, 10 predicted proteins | sample 1580301 | NCBI WGS metagenome assembly OHYS01 (sample SAMEA3882531, study PRJEB24775) | human gut metagenome | biome: human-associated habitat; feature: intestine environment; material: feces | place: Netherlands | collected 2009/2010
CCAGTTCTATATCAACAGCCCGGGCGGGTCTGTGACCGACGGCATGGCCATCTATGACACCATGCAGTACGTGAAGTGCGACGTGTCCACCATCTGCATCGGCCTGGCCGCCAGCATGGGGGCCTTCCTCCTGGCCGCCGGCACCAAGGGCAAGCGTCTGGCCCTGCCCAACGCGGAAATCATGATCCACCAGCCCTCCGCCGGCACCCAGGGACAGATCACCGACATGGCCCTCCACCTGAAGCGCCTGGAGGTGGTCAAGAGCCGGATGAACCGCATTCTGGCCGAGAACACCGGCAAGAGCGTGGAGCAGGTCACCGCCGACTGCGAGCGGGACAACTTCATGACCGCCCAGGAGGCCCTGGAGTACGGCCTGATCGACAAGGTCATCGAGAAACGGTGAATTGGAGGGGCGCGCGGGACATTCCGCCCTCTCCCACCGCGGAAACTATGAGGTAAGAGATTCATGGCAAAAAACGACGAAAAGCGCGCCATCCGCTGTTCCTTCTGCGGCAAGCACCAGGATCAGGTCCGCCGGCTCATCGCCGGCCCCGGCGCCTATATCTGCAACGAGTGCGTCCAGCTGTGCATGAGCATCCTGGAGGACGAGAGCGACCTGATCCAGGACTCCGCCGCCGGGGAGATTCCCGACGCCATCCCCACCCCCCGGGAGATCCACCAGGTGCTGGACCAGTATATCATCGGCCAGGAGGCCGCCAAGGTGGCCCTGTCTGTGGCGGTATATAACCACTACAAGCGCATCTACTTCGGCGGCGGCGACGACGTGGAGCTCCAGAAGAGCAACATCCTGCTCATGGGCCCCACCGGCTGCGGCAAGACCCTGTTCGCCCAGACTCTGGCCCGGGTGCTGAAGGTGCCCTTCGCCATCGCCGACGCCACCACCCTCACCGAGGCGGGCTATGTGGGCGACGACGTGGAGAACATCCTCCTGCGTCTGGTCCAGGCCGCCGATTACGACATCGAGCTGGCCGAGCGGGGCATCATCTATATCGACGAGATGGATAAGATCGCCCGGAAGAGCGAGAACACCTCCATCACCCGGGACGTGTCCGGCGAGGGCGTGCAGCAGGCCCTGCTGAAGATCCTGGAGGGCACCGTGGCCAACGTGCCGCCCCAGGGCGGCCGGAAGCATCCCCACCAGGAGTTCATCCAGGTGGACACCCACAACATACTGTTCATCTGCGGCGGCGCCTTCGACGGGCTGGAGAAGATCATCGAGCAGCGCACCGACCGCAAGGGCATCGGCTTCGACGCCGTGGTGGAAAGCAAGGCCGAGCGTCGGACGGGACAGCTCCTCAAGGAGGTCCAGCCCCACGACCTGCTGAAATTCGGCATTATCCCCGAGCTGGTGGGCCGTTTGCCGGTGATCGCCGCTCTGGACGGCCTGAACCGGGAGGATCTGGTCCGTATCCTGACGGAGCCGAAAAACGCCCTGGTCAAGCAGTATCAGAAGCTGTTTTCCTATGACGATGTGAAGCTGGTGTTCGAGCCGGATGCTCTGGAGGCCGTGGCCGACAAGGCCATCGACCGCAACATCGGTGCCCGTGGCCTGCGGGCTGTCATGGAGGGAGTTCTGACCCCCATCATGTACGATATTCCCTCGGACCACACCATCGAACAGGTGACCATCACCGCCGGTGCCGTCAAGGACGGTGCGGAGCCGGTGATCCTGCGTGACCCCAACCACCACCGGTCCCACAAGGACAGCGACGCGCCGGCGTCCTGAAACAACCAACAAGGGGGAGAGACGCTTGCGCCTCTCCCCTCTTGCCCTATTGTACTTTCCCTATCGCAAAGGAGATACCCTTATGACCACACAAAATATGCCCGTGCTGGCTCTGCGGGGGCTGACCGCCTTCCCGGGCCAGACGCTGAGCTTCGATGCGGAGCGCGAGATATCCATCCTGGCACTGGAGAACGCCATGGAGGGCGACCGGGAGCTGCTGCTGGTAACCCAGCGGGAGATCGGTGTGCAGGAGCCTCAGGAGGAGGATCTGTATGCCATCGGCACCGTGTGCCGTATCTTCCAAATCGTCAAGACCTCGGATACCGGCGTGCGGGTCATCGCCGGGGGACTGCACCGGGCGGCCATCCGCCGCCTGTGGCAGACAAAGCCCTTCCTCCAGGCCAACGTGGACCTGCTGGAGGACGAGGGTTGGCGGGCCACGGACCGCACCGAGGCCCTGACCCGGCGGACCTACGCCCTGTTTGGCCGGTATCAGGAGCTGGTGGGGAATCTGTCCGATCAGCTGGTGGCCTCGGTGCTGGATATCCGGGACCCCGGCGAGCTGGCGGACACCATCGCCGCCAACATCAACCTCCGGCACCAGGACCGCCAGCGGGTGCTGGAGGAGCTGCACCCCGTCCGGCGGCTGATGATCATGAACGAGATCCTGCTCCACGAGGTTGACATCGCCGCCCTGGAGTCGGATATTGACCAGAAGGTCCGCCAGCGGGTGGGCCAGGTCCAGCGGGACATGGTCCTGCGGGAGCAGCTCCATGTATTGCAGCACGAGCTGGGCGAGGACGGCGACGACGAGCTGTACGAGTACGAGGAGCGGATCGGCCGCTGCCGTGCCTCGGACGAGGTTCGGGAGAAGCTCATGAAGGAGCTGCACCGCCTGTCCAAGCAGCCCTTCGGCAGCGCCGAGGGTGCGGTGATCCGGAACTATCTGGACGTGTGCCTGGACGTGCCCTGGGGCGTGGAGACCCACGACCGGGCTGATGTGGAGCAGGCCCGGAAAATTCTGGACCGTGACCACTACGGCCTGGAGAAGGTGAAGGAGCGCATCCTGGAGTTCATCGCCGTGCGGCAGCTGAATCCCCAGGCCAAGGGAAAAATTCTGTGCCTGGTGGGCCCTCCCGGCGTGGGAAAGACCTCCATCGCCCTGTCGGTGGCCAAGGCCATGCACCGGAAGCTGTCCCGGCTGAGCCTGGGCGGCGTCCGGGATGAGGCGGATATCCGCGGCCACCGGAAAACCTACATAGGGGCCATGCCCGGCCGCATCATTGACGCCGTCATCCGCAGCGGGTCCATGAATCCCCTGCTGGTGCTGGACGAGATCGACAAGCTGGCCAGCGATATGCGGGGCGACCCGGCGTCAGCCCTGCTGGAGGTGCTGGACAGTGAGCAGAATCATGCCTTCCGGGATCACTTCCTGGAGGTGCCGGTGGACCTGAGCCGGGTGATGTTCATCACCACCGCCAACACCCTGGACACCATCCCCCGTCCCCTGCTGGACCGGATGGAGGTCATCGAGCTGAGCAGCTATACCGACGAGGAAAAGCTGCAGATCGCCAAGCAGCACCTGCTGCCCAAGCAGCTGAAGGAGCACGGCCTGAAAAAGGCCCAGCTGCGCATCAGCGACGACGCCATCCGCCGGGTCATCGCGGCCTATACCAAGGAATCCGGTGTCCGGGTGCTGGAGCGGCAGCTGGGCAAGCTCTGCCGTAAGGCTGCTATGCAGCTGGTAGACGGCGACGTGAAGCGCGTGGACATCACCGACAAGAATCTCCGGGACCTGCTGGGCGTGGAGCAATACACCGACTCCGTTCACAGCGACCGGGACCAGGTGGGCGTGGTCAATGGCCTGGCCTGGACCCAGGTAGGCGGCGAGATCCTGGAGGTAGAAGCCCAGGCCCTGGACGGCAGCGGCAAGCTGGAGCTGACCGGCAACCTGGGCACCGTGATGCAGGAATCCGCCAAGGCGGCGCTGACGTGTCTGCGCAGCCGGTGGGAGGAGCTGGGCCTGACCCGGGACTTCTATAAGACCAAGGACATCCATGTCCACTTCCCGGAGGGAGCCGTGCCCAAGGACGGCCCATCGGCGGGAATCGCCATCACCACCGCTATGCTGTCGGCGCTGTCCGGGCGGCCGGTTCGCGGCAGCGTAGCCATGACCGGCGAGGTGACCCTCCGGGGCCGGGTGCTGGCCATTGGCGGTCTGAAGGAGAAAACCATGGCCGCCCTGCGCAGCGGCGTACATACGGTCATCATCCCCCGGGACAATGTCAAGGATCTGGAGGAGATCGACCAGACGGTCCGGTCCGGACTGCACTTCGTCCCCGTGGACACCGTGGACCAGGTGTTTGAAGCGGCACTGGCCGCACCTCGGGGCGAGCACGCCGCACCCCGGCACCGTGCGTCGCCGGAGGCCCCTGCGGCGCTTCCGGTGTAAAGGAGGAACACTTGCCATGCCAATCAACTACAACAAGGCGGAATTTATCCGCTCGGCGGTCCGTCCCGATGCCTTTATCCGGGACGGGCGGCCCCAGGTAACCTTTGCCGGACGCTCCAACGTGGGCAAGTCCTCCGTCATCAACCGCCTGCTGAACCGGAAGAATTTTGCCCGGGTAGGGGCCACCCCCGGCAAAACCACCCAGGTGAACTACTTTCTCATCGACAACCGCGTCTATCTGACGGACCTGCCCGGCTACGGCTACGCCAAGGTCAGCAAGGAGGAGCGGGAACGCTGGGGACGGCTGATGGAGTCGTATTTCCAGGCGGCCGGGCTCATCACCCTGGGTGTCCTGATCGTGGACGCCCGGCACAAGCCCACGGCGGACGATGTCACCATGTTTCAGTGGTTCCGGGGCACCGGCTGCCCGGTGGTGGTGGTGGCCAACAAGCTGGACAAGCTGAAGAAAAGTGCAATAGACCCCAACCTGCAGGTGATCCGGGACACCCTGGAGCTTTCAGAGCAGGACTGCCTGGTGCCGTTCTCCGCCGAAAAGGGCACCGGCAAAACGGAGCTGCTGTCGGCCATCTCTCAGCGGCTGGGCGTGTGAGCAGAGAGGAGCAGGTGCATGAGATTGCGGTAAGTTGCGGCAAATGAAAAATTTGACGCAGGAGGTCATATCATGACAGCATTTCATATCCGTCCCTATGAGCACTACTGCACGGAGGAAATACTCCCCCTGTATGAGGCAGTGGGCTGGACCAACTATACCCAGCGGCCGGACATGCTGCGGGACGCCTTTGCCGGGTCCAGGGATGTGCTGGCGGCCTACGACGGCACACAGCTGGTGGGAATTTTACGCGCTGTAGGCGACGGCGCGTCCATTCTGTATGTGCAGGATATCCTGGTGCAGCCCCGTTGGCAGCGCCGAGGCGTCGGCTCCGCCCTGATGCAGGCGCTGCTGGCCCGTTGGCCGCAGATATACCAGACGATGCTCTGCACCGACGACACCCCCAAGACCGTGAGCTTCTATGAGTCCCTGGGATTTACGGACCTGCGGGCCCTGGGGGCCCGGGGATTCATGCGGATACATCGGGAGTAGTCCCCTCCCCCGCCGGCAAAACCTAACCTTTGGTTAATAGCAATTTTTGTAAGTCCACTGTACAATGAATGTACAGTGGACTTACTATATCGAGGAGGAAAGACCATGCGAAAATTCAGCCTTTTCCTGCTGCTGTGCGGTCTGGTGCTGTGCCTGGCGGCCTGCGGGCCCAAGGAGACCACCCCGGATGACGATGATATCGCCGGCGATGACTGGCGCACCTGGGGCACCATCCAGGACACCGGTACCCTGACCCGTGGCGGCGATAGCACCGATGTGTGCATCTGCGTGAGCGACGATGGAGCCAAGCTCTATTACGACCTTCCGGAGCAGGAGCTCTATGGCAGCGTAGTGTTCCCGGAGTCCATCGACGGAGCCGTCGGCTGCTATCAGGACACTGATTTCACCGACCTGGACGGCGACGGCAACAGCGACATGCAGATGACCTTCCACGTAGACGGCCAGTACCAGACGTATGTGTGGTACTGGAACGCGGTCAACGGCCAGTTTATGGACACCCTGGCGGAGTAAGGAGGTCACTATGAAGAAGCTATCCCGGCTGGCAGTCATGCTGGCGCTGGTGCTGGCCCTGACGGCGTGCAGCGGCGGCGCAGATACGCCGTCCCCCGACGAGCAGACGGAGGGGCAGCATCCGGTGACGGATGCCGCAGAGCTGGAGGGCCAGTGGACGTCCCCCTCGGGGAATATCCTGTCCTTTTCGGCAGACCAGGGCCGCTATACCTACCAGACCTTCACCGGCCGCACAGGGCAGGGTCCCTACGACGCCGCTGCCGATGTGCCTACCATCGACTTTGACGGCTTCCTGTACGATTTTATTCTCCGGGACGACGGGGTGCTGCTGCCCAATCAGAACGGCAGCGGCGGCGACGCGGAAAACATCGACCACTTCACCTTCCGCCGCAGCAGCGATGCCCGGATAGATCTGTGGGAGCTCTCGGACCTGAGCGGCGTGTGGCAGAACGCTCTGGGTGAGACCCTGGTCATCGACGCAGACCGCATGGCGTATCTGAGCTACACCAGACTATCCATGGGCAGCGGAACCATCGGGGACGACCAGGACGGCAAGGGACCGTATCTGGCCATGAACGGACGCATTTATCTGTCCCCCGGCCTGGATAAGGACCGGTTCACCCTGCTGGGCCAGGATGCGGACGGCAGCTTCTCCGGCGTGTTCTACCTCTACGGCCAGGCAGCGGCCTATATCGGCCTGCCGGGGGCCAGCTTTGAGACCGATGAGGACGGCTATTGCCGTTGGTACAGCGACGGTCACGACGCCTTTTACATTACCGGAAGCTACACCCTGGCAGAGGACGGGCTGGCCTATCGCGACGACGGCCCGGTGTATGCCGCCGGGTTCGACCCTATCCCCTACGATCCCGCCGAGGACTGGGGCGATAGCTGGATGAACAATTGGGGATAAAGCCTATGAAACAGAGCAAATGCCCCCTGTGTGGGGAGCGATTGAAAAAGGGAAGCACCACCTGCCGTTGCGGCTATCGGGAGACGCTGGCGGAGCAGGAGCTTCTGCGGCGGCTGGCGGTTGCAGGGAATCATCGAGGCCCTGTGCCGGTGCGAAGTCCTGTTTGGGGCAGAAAGAGAGGAGCAAGCACATGGACAACAGCACACAGAATATTCAGAAGGGCCGCGCCCTGGCGGGCTTCGGCAAGGTTTTCTCCGGCATCGGCGTGGTCATTCTTGTGGCCGGAGTGATTCTCAGCGCCACGCCCGCCATCGCCGCAGGCGTCATCATCGCCGTCATCGGCGGCGTTATGGGCGCGTCAGGCGGGAAAAAGCTCCAGGGTGCGGCCCAGGGCGGATTGGCCCAGGACGCGCTGCGCGCAGTATTTCAGGAAGCGGAATACCTGCCCCGGCAGCATATTTCCCAGGAAACACTCCAGGCTTCCGGTCTGCCCCTGCCTCAGGCGGAGCGTATGAGCGGCAGCGGTCTGGTCCGGGCCAGGTACCATGGTCGGCCACTGGAGATCAGCAATCTGGAGCTGCTGGACCTGCAGCCCTATCAGGACCCCGCCACCCAAAACTGGGAAAACAACGAGGTGCCGGTTTTCCACGGACGCTGGATGGCGGCGCAGCTGGGCCGCACCCTCCCCTGCGACCTGCAGGCCGCCCCCAAGGGAAAGCTGGCACGGCTGCTGGGCCGGGACGGTTTTTCCTCGGAAGATCCGGAATTTGACAAGCGGTTCAGCGTTCAATGCGGCGATCCTGCTGCGGCGCAGGCTCTGCTGTCCCCCCAGGTCATGGACCAGCTGCTGCACCTGGGCAAGGTGTATCTCAGCGTCAAGGCCGACGGACGGGTATTCGCGGCTATCCAGACGGACGAGCCGCTGTTTGACGCTGGAAAGGGCCGGGCGGATCAGATGAAGGAGCGCTTTGCGGGCCAGCTGCGGGACTTTATGGACCTGCTGGACGCTATGAGGGGGTGATCGACATGCCATTTTGGGGAGCCGCTGTGCTGTTCATCTTGGCGGCAGCCGGGTTTTTCGTAGGACGGGCCCGCCTGCGCCGTGGGCCGCGCACCGTCTGCATGATCGTATGCGGCATTGCAGCTGCTGCCAGCGCTGCATACATGCTGCTGACTCTGATCCTGGTAGGCGGCATACAGTAAAAAACAATGCTGCGATGCAGCGATAACGGGCACAGCAGACAGCGCTGTGCCCGTTATTGCACAATTGCCCTTCGTGTGTTAGGATAGGGGCAAAAAGGCTATCTCTGATTATCCATACCAGCAGCCAAAGGACGGAGGATAGAATATGCGATACTTTCGGTATAACCACACATGCAAAAATCTAAACAATGCTCTGACTGATCAATATAAATCCCTCATTCGCTGTGAGAAGCGTATCCTCCAAAAAGAGAAAATATGGCGAAGATTCAGCGCGGTTCTTTCATTTATCATCTTTATTGCTGCCGTCACTGCGGGCTTTTTTCTGCTTAAATCAATTCCGCAGTCAGATGGTTGGTTCTGGAATCTCCTTGCTGGTATCGGGAAGATGATTGCTGGCTGTTTCATTCTCGTTGTTGGTGGAATCGTGACTGCCGGATTGACCGCGCCTTTATGGGAAAAAGTTGAATCCCTCCATCCGTCCACCATGAAAAAGAATATCCTGTCTCAAGCCTGCGGCCATTTGCGGGATTACTACGGGGTACAGGAGCCATATCTTATTACCAAATGCTTCGATTCCTCAGATAAGAGGTTTCAAAATCACTATGTTTGCATTTTTCTCGTCGGTAATGAACTGCGTATCACCACGGATTTAATTCAGGGGTTTCTTTATGATGAAAAAGATTTGGGCTGCTATGCTTTCACGGAAACTGAGATTGCACTATCCAAATGGCTGTGTGAGAAACGGTTAATGGTAGAAATGAAAGCAGATACAATCACTTTTTTGCTGGGATATAGGGCGAAAAGTTTTATCGAAAGGGCATTCATAGAAACAAAATCCGCTGAATCTCCGACTTGTCAGGTTGATTTAGGGTCACACTTTCGTATATAGCATTCTGCTATGCGGTGCTGCACGTCTTACAGTTCCTTCTTAATGGAGCGGATGGCTCCCTTTTCCAGGCGGCTCACCTGGGCCTGAGAGATACCGATCTCCGCCGACACCTCCATCTGGGTCTTTCCCTGGCCAAAGCGCAGCATGAGAATGCTCCGCTCCCGGGGCGTCAGGTGACCAATGGCGTCCTTCAGGGCAATGTGCTGGATCCAGCCCTCATCGGTGCAGCGGCGATCGCTGACCTGGTCCATGACGCACACGGTGTCGCCGCCCTCGGAGTAAATGGGCTCGTACAGGGACACCGGGTCCACAATGGCGTCCATGGCCAACACCACCTCCTCCCGGGGGATATCCAGCTCCCGGGCCAGCTGCTCCACGGTTGGCTCCCGTTGACTCTGGCGCAGCAGCCGCTCCCGGGCCTGAAGCACCTTATACGCCGTGTCCCGCAGACTGCGGGATACCCGCACGGCGCTGTTGTCCCGGAGATAGCGGCGGATCTCTCCCACGATCATGGGAACGCCATAGGTGGAGAAGCGTACCGGCTGGGTAATATCAAAGTTGTCGATGGCCTTGATCAGGCCGATGCACCCCACCTGGAACAGGTCGTCCATGTTCTCCCCCCTGCTGGTGAACCGCTGGAGCACCGACAGCACCAGTCTCAGGTTGCCGCGGATCAGCCGCTCCCGGGCGTCCATGTCCCCCTGCTTAGTGCGCCGCAGAAGCTCCGTCATCTCATCGTTTTTCAAGACCTCCAGCTTGGCGGTGTTGATGCCGCAGATCTCCACTTTTCCCTGCATTCCCCTACTGCCTCCGTCACTTGGATAAAAACAGTATTCCCGGGGAAAGGTCCCTTATACGGCGGGGCAGAATCCCTCCATCTTCGACCGAATACACCCGCAGAAATTTTATTGAGATTTTTCAAAAAAAAGCTTGCATTTTCTGTGAGATCGTGGTATTATAACAAAGTCGTCAAGAGACATGCGCCGTTAGCTCAGCTGGATAGAGCGTCTGGCTACGGACCAGAAGGCCGGGGGT
>OHYS01001110.1_pt1 | contig 9864 bp, 8 predicted proteins | sample 1580301 | NCBI WGS metagenome assembly OHYS01 (sample SAMEA3882531, study PRJEB24775) | human gut metagenome | biome: human-associated habitat; feature: intestine environment; material: feces | place: Netherlands | collected 2009/2010
AGTTCTCTCCCCCACCGCCTGCGGGCGGAGCCCCCTCGCAGAGGGGGCCAAGGGGGTGAACGCCCCTTATATTTTTTACAAAGGTTATTCTTCCGTAGAAATATCGCGGCCAAAGTATTTTTCGCTCAATGCCTTCAGCGTGCCGTCGGCGCGCAGCTCGTCAATGGCGGCATCAATGGCCGTGCGCAGGGCGGCAGTCTCGTCGCCCTTGCGCATCGGGATGGCGATCTGGTTCGCATCGTCGGTCAGCACGGCGATCTTCACATTCGCGTCGGGGTGCTCCTTCGTGTAATCGTAAAAGGTCATCTCGGCGTTCAGCGTCGCGTCGATTCGCCCGCTCAGCAGCAGCTCAAACGTCTGGTTCAGGTCGTCAACGCCCGTCACCGTCGCGCCGTACTGCTCGGCCAGCTCGGCGTAGGTGCTGGAGATCGTGTTTGCGGTCTTTTTGCCCTTCAGGTCCTCCAGCGTGTTGATGCTGTCATCGTCGGCCTTGGTGATGACGGCGGTGCGGTTGAAGGCGTAGGGCGTCGAGAAGTCGTATTTTTCGGCGCGTTCGGGGGTGATGTCCACGCCGTTGACCATGATGTCATAGCGGCCCGCGTCCAGACCTGCCAGCAGGCCGTCCCACTCGCCCTCGACAAACTGCGGCTCAACGCCCAGCTTCTTCGCGATCTCGGTGGCGACCTCGACGTCGTAGCCGACGAGGTTGTCGTTTTCATCGTGGTAGGTCCAGGGTGCCCATGTGCCCTCCATCGCAACCGTGATGGTTCCCTTGGCCTGGATCTCGCTCAACAGGTCGCCGGACGCGGCCTCGGCGGTGCTCCCGGCGGCGGATTCCGCTGCGGGCGCGGTGGCGGCGGCACTGCTGCCGCAGGCGGTCAGGGCCAGCGCGGCGGTCAGGGTCAGGGCGGTCAGTTTGGTCAGGTTCTTCATTACAATAGGCTCCTTTGCTTGTAGGTCTGCAAAAATTCTTTGGTGCGGGGCTGCTGCGGGTCGTTGAAGAACGCCTCGGCGGTGTTCTGCTCCACAATGACGCCCTGCTCCATGAACACCACGCGGTTGGCCGCGTGGCGGGCAAAATCCATCTCGTGGGTCACGACGAGCATTGTGCGGCCTTCCCCGGCCAGGCTGCGCATGACGGCCAGCACCTCGCCGGTCAGCTCGGGGTCCAAAGCGGACGTAGGCTCGTCGAAATAGATGATTTCCGGGTCGGCGGCTATGGCGCGGGCAATCGCCACGCGCTGCTGCTGCCCGCCGGAAAGCTGGCTGGGGTAGTAGTCGGCGCGGTCATCCATGCCGACCTTGACCAGCGCGGCGCGGGCAATCTCCTCGGCCCGGCGGCGCGGCACTTTGCGCGCGATGATAAGCCCCTCGGTCACGTTTTGCAGCGCGGTCTTGTTGGCAAACAGGTTGTAGCTTTGAAAGACAAATCCCGTGCGGCGGCGCAGGGCGTTGGCCTCGGCGTGGGTGACGCGGGCCAGGTCTACGCGCTGGTCGTCAAACAGCATCGTACCGCCGTCGGACTTTTCCAAAAAGTTCAGGCAGCGCAGCATCGTTGTTTTTCCGCTGCCGCTGGGGCCTAAAATGGCGACGACGTCGCCCTTGTTCACGTCCAGATCGATGCTCTTGAGCACCTGCAAATCTCCAAAGGACTTGCGCAGATTTCTGATTTGCAGCATAGTTCAGCTCCTTTGCGCGCCCTTGCTGTTGAGGTACCGCTCGCCGACGGCCTGCAGGCGGGTCAGCACGGTGCAGAACAGCAGGTAAACCAGACCGACTTCAATGTAGAGGGCCAGCGGCTCATAGGTGCGGGCCACAATGCGCTGGGTCGTCATGAACATTTCGGTCACGGTGATGTTCGCGGCCAGCGAGGTATCCTTAACCATAGCGATCAGCGTACTGGCCAGCGTGGGGAAGGCCGTGCGCAGCGCCTGCGGCAGGATGATGCGGCGGATGATCTGTAAGTAACTCATGCCGACGCACTGCCCCGCCTCCATCTGGCCTTTGGGCACGGATTCCAGCGCGGCGCGGATGGTCTCGGCGCAGTACGCGCCCTCGTTGATGGAAAAGACGAGCACCGCCGCAGGGAACGGCTCAATCAGGATGCCGACGCCGGGCAGGCCGTAGAACACAACGAACAGCTGCACCAGCACAGGCGTGCCGCGGATGACCCAGATATAAAACCGGGCCAGCCGCTGCAAAACGGGCACATGGGCAAACTGCACCAGCGCCACCGCCACCGCGATGATGAGCGCCAGCGTGAACGAGATGGCGGTCAGCGGGATGGTGACGGTCAGGCCGGGCAGCAATATTTTACCAAAGGAATCCACAAGGATTCCCCACAGGCGTTCGGACATGGGGCGGAACTCTCCTTTTTTGGTTGGGGTTGCGGGAATATTTCCCACTAAAACGGTATGCTATGAGATTGTAGCACACTTTGCCGGATTTTGCAAGAGTGAAATTTGAAGTAAAGTTTAAGGTTGGAGCAGCGTGTCGAAACGCTCTTGTAGGGGCGAGCATTGCTCGCCCGTGCCCGTTTGCCTTGTATGAAAACTGTCCCGGAAATTGCGTTGCGGCGGTAGGCTGACGGGCGACCAATGGTCGCCCCTACACACGCAATAAGGCAGGGATGCAATTTTTCGACAGTCCGGCCTCCCTTTGACAAGGGAGGCTTTTGTCTGCGGGGTGAGGGTGTGGGGATTGCACGGAAGGTTTGCTGTGGCCGCAAGCGGGCACGGCGGCCAGAGGGCTGGCCACCCTACGTTCCCCTTTTTCGGTAGGATGTAGGGCGGGGTGCCCCCACCCCGCCGAAGTTGGCGGCAGGCAGAATGTTACGAGATTGGCAGACCGTAGGGGCGGATTCCATATCCGCCCGTGGGAGTGTCCGCAGTAGAAATGGAATTGAGTAAAACCACAACAAAAGCACAAAAAATCCCACCGCCGGATGGCGGTGGGACATGAGTTAATCAGACGACTTTATTTACCAGTGCTATCCAGAATCGGCGTGATGACGGGCTGCGCATCTTTAAGCGCCACGCCCTTCTGGGTAGAACCCCAATTGCTGGTAACATTGTATGCAATAGAGTTCTTGCCATCAGAGTAAATAAGATTTTTAATCTTAATGCTCTTATAGTTAGTCTCAGAACCGACAACCACATCAAATTTCCAGCTAGCACCGGCTTTCAGTTCCGCCAACTGGTTAATCTGGCTAGCAAGTGCAGATTTATTAGTAACCGTGATCGTGCCACCGTCACCAACTTTAAGGTCACCCGTACCATAAGCTTCGGACACCGTAGCTTGAGCCGCAGTCAAAACCATAGCACCTTCAGAAATCAGAGACTGCTCACGAGCCTTGTCGATGTAACCAGTCAGAGCCGGGATCAGCAGGGCGGCCAGAATGGCCAGGATTACCAGAACGACGATGAGCTCGACCAAGGTGAAGCCCTTCTTGTTCTTCATTTTGCGAATTTTTTCGAACATGATAAATTCCTCCACTAAATTCTATAAGGACTTCGTGTGTCCTCATTTGTGAAAATATAATATCACATAATCTGCCAAATTTCAACAGCCTTATGTAAAAACAGCAAAAAACATTTTTTTGCTTCTATTTTCGATTTCCCACCGTTTTGCCTGCTGCACTCCAACCGTCTTGCCGTGGCTGCACCTCTGCCGCCGCGCGGAATTCTATACATATTACCGTCATTTTTAAAAATCAGCTGTGCCGCCGCGCCAAAAGCCGCGGTAAAAACTGCCGCAATTGAAATCGCACATATATTGCGTTTATTTCATCTGTGCTGTCTCTGTCGGTGCGGGCAGCAGAGCGCATCGCGTATGGATTTCAGCGTATATAGGCCAATTTTACAGGCGGGCAATTTTTGTGCTATTTTGCATTTTTCCGTGTCCTCTCTCCCCTGCCCGGCTGCAGGGGCGCTCCCTTTGTGAACATACCGCAAATTCCGGTGCAAAAGTGTGGTATACTGCAAGATTTTGTGCTATACTGGATAAAAAATCAACACAGCCGGGCCGTGCCCGGCACAAAAGGGGCCACACATGAAAAACACCACCGAGGAAAAACGCGAGGCCATCCCCAACAGCGTCAGCCGGATGCTGCTGGCGGGCATCGGCGTACTTTTGCAGGTTTTATGGATCTTCTGGCTTGCCCTCAAGCTGAACGACTACTCCACCGCCATTCAGGTATGCACGTCGGTACTGACATTTTTGATTACGTTGCGTATATATGGGCTGCATATCAACTCCGCGTATAAAATTTCGTGGATCATTCTGATTTTGCTGTTTCCCATCTTCGGTCTGACCATCTATCTGCTGTTTGGCCGCAGCGGGGCCGTCAGCGTCATGCGCCGCCGTTTTGGTGCAAATATGACGATGCTGCGCCAGTATCACGCACCCATTTTGCAGCAGCGCCGCGCCCTGCCCTACCCGGACCGCATCACCCGCAACCACGCCCGCTATTTGCAGGACCGCGCGGGCTACCCCGCCTATGACAACACCGATGTGACGTTCTACGGCGACACCTGCGAGGCGCTGGAGGCCCAGAAAACAGCCCTGCGCAGCGCGGAAAAGTTTATTTTCATGGAATACCACGCCATTGAGGACGCCTCCGCCTGGCAGGAGCTGGAGGATATTCTGGCCGAGCGCGCCGCCCACGGCGTGGAGGTGCGCGTATTTTACGACGACGTGGGCAGCATCGGGTTTATCAACAGCAAATTTGTCAAAAAGCTGGCGGGGCGCGGCATACAGTGCCGCCGCTTCAACCCGGTCATCCCGATTTTGAACGTCTTTATGAACAATCGCGACCACCGCAAAATCACCGTTGTGGACGGGCGCGTCGGCTTTACCGGCGGCTACAATCTGGCGGAGGAGTACTTCAACCGCACCCACCCTTACGGCCAGTGGAAGGACAGCGGCATCCGGCTGGAGGGCGACGCCGTGCGCGGCCTGACGCTGATTTTCTTAGAGCTGTGGGGCGCAACGCAGAAGGCCGCACCCGAGGTCGAGCGCTATCTGCCCGATGTGCCCTACACCGCGCGGGAGAATGCCGTAGTGCTGCCCTACGCGGACAATCCGCTGGACGACGAGGCCACCGGCGAGAACGTCTACCTGAACATGATCCGCAGTGCGAAGGACTACGTCTACATTACAACGCCCTACCTTATTTTAAGTGACGAGATGCAGCGCACACTGCGGCTGGCCGCGTCCAGCGGCGTTGATGTGCGGATCATCACGCCGGGCATCCCGGACAAAAAGCTGATCTTCTCGGTCACGCGCAGCTATTACGCCAGCCTTGCCAAGAGCGGCGTGCGCATTTATGAGTACGCGCCCGGGTTCATCCACGCGAAGCAATGTGTAGCCGACGGCACGGAAGCCGTTGTGGGTACGATCAATTTTGACTTCCGCAGTCTGTACCTGCACTTTGAGAACGCCTGCTGGTTCTGCGGCTGCAGCGCCGTGGCCGATGTGCGCCGCGATTTTGACGCGCTGTTCCCCGTCTGCCGCGAGGTCACGCAGGAGTACGCCGACACCCGCAGCCTGGCCGTGCGCGGCTGGGACTGCGTGCTGCGGCTGTTCAGCCCGCTGATGTGACGGGCTGTGCGCCGGGCGCGGCAAGTGGAATTTTCCCAAAGAAATCTGTACTATTCCACGTTGCAAACCGCCGCTGTGCGCCGTACAATAAAGACAAAATCATCCTGTGAGGTGCATACCAATGGAGCATATAGCATGGAAGGGCCGCATCAAGCCCGGCTGCAAAGCGGAATATCAGCGCCGCCACGCGGAGATCTGGCCCGAGATGGTCGAGGTGCTGAAGGCTGCGGGCATCTGCAACTACAGCATCTTCTACTGTAACGACGAGCTGTTCGGCTACTATGAGTGCGCGAAGGGCGTTGCCTACGCCGAGAAGGTACAGGCCGAAAGCCCCGTTGTGGACCGCTGGAACGACTACATGAAGGACATTCTGGAGCTGGAAATGGACCCCGTGACCGGCGCTCAGCCCAAGCTGGAGCAGGTGTTCCGACTGGATTAAACGCGCATAAGACAGCAAAGCCGCCCGTGTCAGGCTGACACGGGCGGCTTGTGTTTTTATGGCAGGTGCAGCGCAGGCGGTGCTACCTTTAGGGTATTTACAACACGATGCGGAACGCGACACGGTGCTCTCCTTCCCCGCTGACGCGGTAAGGCTCCTCCACATCGGTGCCCCAGCTGTCGATGCCGCCGACGCCGCGGGCTGCGCCCAGGATCGTCACGCTCGTGCGGCCCGTGGCGGGCAGCTCGGTGATGTGCTGGGCAGCCTCGATCTCCTGCGCAGTGTTGGGCAGTGCGCTGAAGGCAAACGGCGCGTCGGCCTGTTCAATCGTCAGCGCAGCCGCCGTTTGGCCGCAGGCGTTGTGCTGCTCCAGCGTGAACTGACGGGTGCCCACATGCAGGCCGCAGTCCTGCGGGACGAGAGCCGGTTCAATGTGCGGCACCTCCTCATGGCAGCCAAAGACGCCGCCCTTGCAGCGATCCGGGTAGGTCTCGCCCGAAAGGCCGGTCCAGAGCGTGCGGGCCACGGGGGCAAACGTCTGGAATTTAACGCCGAAGCAGGGCAGCTCGGGCGCACCGGGCACGCCATGATAGACGGCCTCGACCAGCAGCGTGCCCTGCGGCTCCACGGTGTAGGTCAGCTCGGCCTTAGCGCCGGGCACGGTGGGCACGCCGTAGGTATAGCGCACCTGCACACCGTCGGCGGATTTCTGCAAGACCGCAAAGCCGAGGTTCTGCAGGTAGACATCCGCCGCCAGCCAGGCCGCCGCTTTCTGCGGGAAGCCGCAGCCGCGGTCATTGTCGGTGGCGGCGCGCCAGAACGCCGGGCGCGGGGCGCGCCAGAGCCACTCGCTGCCGTTGACGGTCAGCGACGACGGCCCGGCCTCGCCCGCGGAAAAGAGAATTTCAAACCCGTCGCCCTTGACGCCGAGGTTGCCGTCGCCCTCGGTCACGGTCAACGTGCCGGACTTGCGGGCGGCCTGTGCTTTGGCCGCGTCGCGGTCCGCCCGGGCAGCGGCTGCAGCGTTGCGGGCATCGTGGGCGGCGCGGCGGGCGGGGGTGTCGTACCAGTAGCGCACGTCCTGCATGGCGGGCTTCTCGGCACCGTCGGCGTAGACAATGCCGTTGCCGCTGAAGTTGTAATCGGTGTTGCGGTCCGCAAAGTCGCCGCCGTAGCCCAGCACGCTGCGGCCAAGCGCGTCGGTGTGCCGGAGCGCCTGGTCCATGTAGTCCCAGATGAAGCCGCCCTGGTACTGGTCGAACTCGTCGGCCAAGCGCACATAGCTCTCCATGCCGCCCAGCGAGTTGCCCATATCGTGCATGTACTCGCAGAGAATGAAGGGCTTCTTCGGGTGGGATTCGAGATACTCGCGAATTTCCCACGGCTTGGCGTACATCCGGCTTTCCATGTCGCTGATGGCGTCAAACGCTCGGCAGTGGAACACACCCTCATAATGCACGAGGCGGCCCGGGTCGTGGTCGTGGAAGAACTGCGACATGGCGAGAATATCCTCGCCCGCGTAGCTCTCATTGCCGCAGGACCAGATCAGGACGGCGGCGTGGTTCTTGTCGCGTTCAAACATGCTGCGGGCGCGGTCCACGACGCAGTCCTTCCACTCGGGCAGGCTGCCGGGCACGTTCCAGCTCGGCTCCACCGCGCCGAGCTTCTGCCAGCTGCCGTGGCTTTCGAGGTTCGTCTCGTCGATCATGTAGATGCCGTTCCGGTCACACAGGTCGTACCACAGGCTTTGGTCGGGGTAGTGGCAGGTGCGCACGGCGTTGATGTTGTTCTTTTTGAACACGGCCATGGCGGCGTGCATGTCGTCAGCGCCGATGGCGCGGCCCCTGTCGGCGTTCCACTCGTGGCGGTTGACGCCGTTGAACACGACCCGTTCCCCGTTCAGGCACATGACGCCGTTTATCATCTCAAAACGGCGGAAGCCGATGTCGTAGGGCACGACCTCCTGCAAAACGCCGTCGGCATCGCGCAGGGTCAGTACGGCGTGGTAGAGCACCGGCGCTGCATGGCTCCACGGCTGGATGCCCTCGATTTCAATCGTATCGCCCGCGGCGGGGCCCTCGTAGACGGCATAGCCCTCGGGGTCGGTCACGACGAGGGCAACCGACGCGCCGTCGGTCTCGCCGTCCAGCTTGACGAGGGGCGTCAGCAGGCCGGTGGTGTTGTCGGCGGCAAGGTCGGCCTTGAGCCAGATGTCGTTGATGTGGACCCTGGGCTTTGCGTACAGGTAGACCGAGCGGAAGATGCCCGAGAAGCGGAAGAAGTCCTGATCCTCGATCCAGGCGGCGCTGCTGCGCTTGTAGACCTCGACGCAGAGGCGGTTGTTCTCATCCCGAATATACGGTGTCAGGTCAAATTCAGACGGGGTGAAGCTGTCCTCGGCATAGCCGACGAACTGGCCGTTGCACCACAGGTACATGGCCTGCTCCACCCCCTGAAAGCTGACGCAGACGCGCTGGCCGCGCAGGGACTCGTCCAGATCAAACTCTTTGACATAGCTGCCCACGGGGTCATCGTTCCAATCGACCTGCGGCGGGCGCAGGCAGCTGCGGCCATCCCACGGGTAGAGGGTGTTGGTGTACTGCAGCTGACCGTAGCCCTGCAGCTCGATGTGCCCGGGCACGCGGATCGTACCGAAGCCGGACAGGTCGGCGTCCGGCTGCCAGAAATCCGCCGGGCGGGCGGCAGGGTTGGCGCTCCACGCAAAGCGCCAAGCGCCGTCCAGTGACTGGCGCAGCGATGTCAGGCCGCTTTCGGCCTCGTCCAAGGTGCGGCAGCAGAGATGGTCAGAGTGTGCGTCCAGCCGGTTCACGGCAAAGACGGTGGGGTCACTCAGCCAGCGAAGTTCAGGGGTCATAGGGATCTCTCCTTTACACAATCAGGTTCTTACCGTCATTCTGCCACAGGGCGCGCGGGGTGTCAATGGAAAGTTTCACGCAGATATTTTCCGTATTTTTTGCATCTTTACGGGAATTGTGCTGTGTTTAACACTTCGCGGCAGGATTTTTTGAGTTTTTCCGTTTTGCCTGGTGGCAGATTGTACGCTGCAGCACCAGATATAGCGGTGGCGGCAGGATTTTTGCGGGGCGGGTTGTTATAGTCGGCACACCTGGGGCGCAAAAAAGCGCCGACCTTTTTGCAGGGGCGGCGTTTTGGGGTCATACTTCTTCTGTCTCCGCCTCCGCGGCGGTGCGCAGACGCTCCCGCACGGGGCGCAGGACCTCGGGCAGAGCCTCGTCGGGCAGGTTGCCGATGCCCTCGGTGCTACCGCGGGCGGCGGCGGTCTCATAGAACCAGCACTTGTAGTCCAGGGTGTCCATCGTCTGCTGCAATTCAGCCATGCGGGTCTCGAGCACGGTGCGCTGCTTGCGGAACAGCTCCAGCCGCCGGGCAATGGTCTCATCGCCCTGCATGGCCAGCTCGATGTATTCGCGGATGTCCTTGAGGGACATGCCGGTCTTTTTCAGGCACTCGATGATGCGCAGCCACTCGAAGTCCTTCTCCGTAAAAACGCGGATGCCGCCGGACGAGCGCCCGACGAAGGGCAGCAGCCCTTCCTTATCGTAATAGCGGATCGTCGATGCGGGCACACCCATCCGCCGCGCCATCTCCCCCACTGTATAGGCCATGTGTTTTCCTCCCATAACTTAAACCCGGGTTTAACCTGTGTATCAGTATAGGACAAAAGGGCGGCGTTGTCAAGGCGGGCGACCAATGATCGCCCCAGACTGTCGAAAAAGGTACGTTCACTCCTTGGCCCCCTCTGCGAGGGGGCTCCGCCCGCAGGCGGTGGGGGAGAGAACTGT
>OHYS01001114.1_pt1 | contig 9851 bp, 7 predicted proteins | sample 1580301 | NCBI WGS metagenome assembly OHYS01 (sample SAMEA3882531, study PRJEB24775) | human gut metagenome | biome: human-associated habitat; feature: intestine environment; material: feces | place: Netherlands | collected 2009/2010
GCTTACAGAGGATGAAACCCTGGGAGTCAGCATCACCAGCAACTATCAGGACATCACAAGTATTGAGGCACCGGATGATCAGACTGTGATCTTTACACTGGATCAGTATGATGCTGCCATGCTGGATTACTTTACCATGGGAATCCTTCCTGAGCATCTTCTGGAAGGAGAGGACGTGAATACCACATCCTTTAACCAGAATCCGGTGGGAACAGGCCGTTATAAATTTGAAGACTGGGATGCTACCGGTGGAATGATCACACTGAAACGAAATGAAGATTATTACGGAAAGGTTCCGAATATTGAAACCGTTGTATATCGTACAGTATCGGATGAGACTACAAAGGCAACCATGCTCCAGTCCGGTGAGGCGGATCTTGCATGGCTGAATTCCAACTATGCTTCTCAGTTCAAGGATAAGGACGGATATAATTACTGGGAGTTCACCACAGCAGATTACCGTGGAGCAGCCATGGATATGAGCACAGATTTCTGGAAGGAAAACGGAGATTCTATCGGCGTTCTGAATTATGCGCTGGATAAGGATTCCATTATTGCAGGTGTTCTTGCAGGACAGGGAGAGCCGGCATACAGCCCGATCCAGAGAAACCCTCTCGGAACAGATAAGGAAGCCAATATCTACTCCTATGATCTGGATACCTTTGCAAAGAAGATGGAAGAGCTGGGATGGAAAAAAGGTGATGATGGGATCTATGAGAGAAACGGACAGAAATTCCACTTTACCATCCAGGTACGTGATTACGAAGAAGAGCGTGTGGATATTGCCAATGTCATGTCTGATATGCTGAAGCAGGCTGGTGTGGAAATGGAAGTAAAGCTTGTTACCAAATTTGACTGGGATGCAGGATACAATGGATTTCTTGCCGGCTATGCAACACAGTTTGACCCGGATATGGCATATGTAAACTTTGTAACCGACGCAAGTGGAAACAACATGCATTATTCCAATGCAGATGTGGATAAATATCTTGAGGAAGGCCGTCACGGTGAGACTGAGGAAGCCAGAAAAGAAGCATATAGTGAATTCGAAAAGGCATATGCCGAGGCACCTGGAATCCTTCTGGTTGCTTATCTTCAGGGAGATTATGTAGGCGTTTCCGGACTTGACGGACTGGATACCACACGTGTTCTGGGACATCATTCCGTAGGTGTTATGTGGAATATTGAAGACTGGACCATTACAAAATAAGGAAAAGATCATGCAGGAAACCGTTTTGGAATTAAAAAACTATTCGGTAAGCTTTGACACACCGGACGGCGAGGTACAGGCCGTCCGGAATGTTGATCTCACGGTAAAAAAAGGAGAGATACTTTGTATCGTAGGTGAGTCCGGATGTGGAAAAACCGTTATGTGCCGTAGCGTGATGAAGCTTCTGCCACCGAATGCACATGTAAAAAGCGGAGAGATCAGTCTCTGCGGAGAGAATATCACAGCCTATAAAAGAAAAAAAATGGAAAAGCTGTGCGGAAGTAAGGTAAGCATGGTGTTCCAGGATCCTATGCTGACGCTGAATCCGACGATCCCGGTTGGCAAACAGATCACAGAGGCTATTATCAAAAATCAGAAAGTATCCAGGGATGAGGCGAAAAAAAGAGCTGTGGAAATGCTGAAGCTGGTAGGGATTCCGGATGCAGAACAGCGCTATGGCCTGCAGCCTCATTTTTTTTCCGGAGGAATGCGTCAGCGTTGTGTGCTGGCTATTGCACTGGCCTGTGATCCGGAAATATTATTTGCCGATGAGGCGACTACAGCACTGGATGCAACCGTGGAAGCAAAGATTCTGGATCTGCTTCTTGAGCTGAGAGAAAAAACAGGGATCAGTATTGTGTTCATATCTCATGATCTGGGAGCTGTTGCAAGGATCGCAGACAGAGTTGCAGTTATGTATGCAGGAAAGATCATTGAGATCGGGACAGCAGAAGAGGTTTATTATGATCCCCGGCATCCTTATACCTGGGGACTTCTGTCTTCTCTGCCTGTATTTGCAGGTGAAAAAGGGGAGCTGAATCCGATCCCCGGAATGCCGCCCTCTCTTTTGGATCCTCCGCCGGGAGATGCGTTTGCCGTTCGGAATCCTCAGGCGCTGGCAATCGATTATGAACAGACTCCTCCGATGTTTAAAGTCAGTGATACGCATTATGCAGCCACATGGCTTCTGGATGAAAGAGCTCCGAAAATAGAAAAGCCTTCCATTTTGAAGGACAGATTACAGGAAAACAGCGGCCGTAAACAGAAACCGGATAAAAAGGAAACGTCATTTTTACAGAAAACAGAACAGAAACAGGCGCCTGTACTGATCGAAGCCAGAAATCTGAAGCAGCATTTCCGTATCCGTTCCGATTATACGATCCATGCAGTGGATGATGTTTCCTTCAGTATCCGGGAAGGTGAGATCATGGCACTGGTGGGAGAGACCGGCTGCGGAAAATCCACGACAGCCAGAACGCTTGCAGGAATCTACCGGCCTACAGGCGGGGAAATCTTTTATCAGGGAGAAAGAGTGCCGGATAAAAAGGATCCTTTCGGAATGCGGAAGAAAATGCAGACGGAGATCCAGATGATCTTTCAGGATTCGGGCGCTGCACTGAATCCCCGAATGAGCATACGGCAGATCATGCTGGAGCCTGTAAAGATCAGCCGCAGGATCCGTGACAGAGAAATGCTGGAGAACAGGCTTCGGGAAATCCTGAAGGAGACAGGACTGGATGAAAGCATTCTGTCGAAAAAGCCGGGAGAGCTTTCCGGCGGACAGAGACAGAGAGTTGCCATAGGAAGAAGCCTTCTCATGGAACCACGTCTTATCATTGCAGATGAACCGATCGCATCGTTGGACATTTCTATCCAGGCACAGATCGTCATGCTTTTTAAAAAGCTTCAGCAGGAAAAAAGATTTTCTTTTCTTTTTATTGCCCATGATCTGTCCATGGTACGTTTTTTAAGTGATACAACAGGCGTGATGAAAAACGGAAAGCTGGTAGAAATGGCACCTACAAAAGAGCTTTTTGAAAATCCGCAGCATCCTTATACACAGTCCCTGCTTTCTGCGATCCATATCCCGGATCCGCTGGAAGAGAGAAAACGGAGGCTGATCGAGTATGAAGAGCCACAGTCTCTTGGAGAGGGCTGGAAAGAATTATCCGCATGTCACTGTGTGAGAATATAAGAACATGATGGAATGCATATGCATGACAAAATGGAATATGTAAAATCCCCCCGCCGGGGTTGTGGCAGAACAGCCGTGTTGTTAAACTTTTGTTATTCGAAATACTGAGAAACAAAGTGCGGAGAGGAAAATATGGGAAAATATATAATAAAACGGTTGCTGCAGTTGATCCCGGTCCTGATCGGGATCACATTTCTTTCTTTTGCCATGATGCGGCTTGCCGGCGGAGATGCAGTAACTTATATGTATGAAAATGCAGGCTCTGCAGTATCCCAGGAGGTCATTGATAAGGCAAAGGCAGAATATGGCCTTGATAAACCATTCCTTGTACAATATGCTGCCTGGTTTGCGGGAATGGTAACCGGAGATATGGGAGAGAGCTATGTGTCTCACAAAGATGTCTATGAAACCTTTATTTCAAAGCTTCCGGCAACGATGATGCTGACTCTGTCATCGATCCTTCTTACGATTGTTCTTGCGATCCCGTTGGGAATCCTGTCAGCAGTAAAGCACAACAAATGGGTAGATTATCTAATAAGATTTTTAAGCTTTATCGGCAATTCCATGCCGAATTTTTTTGCTGCCATGGTCCTGATGTATTTTCTGTCCATCAGGCTGGGCGTTTTACCGGTAGTCACAAATACAGATCTCGGACAGAGTATTATTCTGCCGACACTGACACTGGCGATCTCCATGGCTGCAAAATATACCAGACAGGTGCGTGCCACGGTTCTGGAAGAACTGAATAAGGATTATGTGACCGGAGCCCGGGCAAGAGGGATCCGCAGTCGTGTGATCATCTGGAAGAGTGTAATGAAGGCTTCCATGCTGACGATCATCACACTGCTGGCTCTGTCCATCGGTAATCTTCTGGGAGGAACTGCCATTGTGGAAAATATCTTTATGTGGGATGGTGTCGGAAAACTGGCGGTAGATGCGATCACCATGCGTGACTATCCGATCATCCAGGCTTATGTGGCCTGGATGGCGGTTATTTATGTTCTGGTAAATTTGGTGACAGATATTATTTACCACTATCTGGATCCGAGAGTACGACTTGGAGGTGACAGAGCATGAGTGGAAAAAATAATATCACAGTCCGGAAGCAGAAGATCCGGAAAAATCATACAAAAGCAAAGCTTGTCTTTTTTCTTGTGCTTACAGCATTGCTTCTGTTTGTAGCGGCATTTGCAAAATATCTCTGCCCTTATGATCCTTATGCCCAGGATCTGGCACTTGCCCAGAAACCGCCGGGACCGGAGCATCTGCTCGGGACAGACCGTTATGGAAGAGATATGCTTTCCCGTGTGATCATAGGAAGTACGACCAGTATTTATGCAACACTGCTCCTGGTTGCGGTGATCACGGTGGTGGGAACGGCTATTGGTATTTTCTGTGGCTGGAAGGGCGGCAAAGCCGATGCCGTTCTGATGCGTATCTCTGATCTGTTCCTGGCTTTTCCGGGACTGGTATTTGCCCTGGCAGTAGCAGGTGTTCTGGGAGGCGGTATCCAAAATGCCATTATTGCTCTGGCGGTGATCAGCTGGCCGAAGTTTGCGAGACTTGCCAGAGGGCTTACTCTGACTCAGAAGGACTCTGCATATCTTATGGCGGCGAAGCTTTCCGGAAGCAGTACAGGAAAGCTTCTGCTCAAACATATCCTTCCCAATATCGCAGGCCCCATCCTTGTTACGTCAGTTCTTGATATCGGAACCATGATGATGGAGCTGGCAGGACTTTCCTTTCTCGGACTTGGTGTAAAGCCTCCAATGGCAGAATGGGGAAGTATGATCAACGATGGAAGAAGTATGCTGCAGATTTCACCGTGGATGGTACTTGCGCCGGGAATGGCGATTTTTATTACAGTAATGATCTTTAATCTTTTGGGAGATACGATCCGGGATTATATGGATCCGAAGGAACGAAACAGGAGAAGAGGATAACAGGCACTTATAAATAAGCATAACACAGAAAGTGAGAGCGGAGATTATGAAGAAAAAGATTCTGGCAGCAATGCTTGCTGCGTCAATGGTCATGAGCATGACGGGAGTTCCGGCAGCAGCAAAAAGCAAAGAAAAGAGTGAAGGAACTACCTTTGTTTACGGAACTACCGGATACAGTGAAGAAATGGGAGATGCAGGATTAAACCCTCACGACAATTATTCCGGATGGAGCTGTCTGCGTTATGGTGTAGGAGAAACATTGTTTAAGTACAATGACAACATGGAGGTAGAGCCATGGCTTGCTACAGACTATGAATTTACAGACGATAATACAGTAAAGATCACCCTTCGTGACGGTGTGAAATTTTCCAGCGGAAGGACCATGGATGGAGAAGCGGTAAAGGAATGCCTGGATGATCTGATCGCAAACCATGACCGTGCACCTTACGATATGAAGATCGATAAGATCGAAGCGGATGGAATGACGGTAACGATCCATACTTCCGAACCATGTCCGGCACTGATCAATTATCTGGGGGATCCGTATGGTGCCATTATTGACATGGATTATGGCGTACAGGGAGAGGGCGGCTCTGCAAATGTGGCAGGAACAGGCCCTTATGTTGCAAAAGAGGTATCTCCAACAGAGATTAAGCTGGTAAAAAATGAGGATTACTGGGGCGGAGATGTAAAGGTAGACAACGTTATCGTAAAATCCTTCTCAGACGGAAGTGCTCTGACAGCGGCATTGCAGACAGGCGATATACAGGGAACCTATGGACTTCAGTATGATAACTATGCGCTTTTTGACGGAAATCCGGACTATCAGATCAGCTCTGTAGCAACAAGCCGCTGTTTCTTCGGACAATTTAATATGAAGTCTGAACTGATGCAGGATCAGAATGTGAGAAAAGCCATTGAGATGGGAATCGATAAGGACGGCTTCTGCAGTGTGATCATGGAGGGACGAGGTGTTCCGGCAGTGGGAGCCTTCCCAAGCAGCTTTTCCTATGGAAACGATGCAGTAAAGGCACCGTCCTATGATCCGGAAGAGGCGAAAAAGCTTCTGGAAGAATCCGGATGGACAGATACAGATGGAGATGGCTATGCAGATAAGGACGGAAAGAAGCTGTCCATCACATGGCTGACCTATCCAACCCGTCTGGAACAGCCTAAGCTTGCAGAATATGCACAGTCCACTTTAAAGGACATCGGAATTGAGGTCAATGTTAACAATACAGCAGATCATGCGACGTATGCGAAGAACGGAGAATTTGATGTATATGTAAGCTCGCTTACAACTGCACCTACCGGTGATCCGGAATATTTCTTCACAAGTACAGTTGTATCTGATGCTGCCAAAAATTATGGCAAATACAGCAATTCGGATCTTGATGATATCGTAGCGAAGCTGCATGAGACCTTTGATACAGATGAGAGAGGCAAGCTTGCTGTGGAAGCACAGCAGACCATTCTGGATGATGATGCGTATTTCTTTGTTTCTCATTTGAATATGGGACTTGTGTCAAAGTCAAATGTATCAGGGCTGACTGCTCACCCATGTGATTATTACGAGATCACGGCAGATCTGGAAGTGAAATAAGATGGAATCATTGTTGAAGCTTGAGCATGTGACGATCTGCTACAACGGAGAGCCGGTTGTACATGATGTGGATCTGGAACTAAATAAAGGGGAGATCTTGGGTGTGGTAGGTGAATCCGGAAGCGGAAAAAGTACCATTATCAAGGCAATCATGGGACTTCTGGGAAATGAAGGCATGGTGACAGAAGGGGATATCTGGTACAAAGGAAAAAATGTGGTGGATATGCCGGAAAAAGAATTACGCAGACTTCTGGGTCCTGAGATCGCCATGGTCTTTCAGGATTCAGGAGCAGCCCTTTGTCCCATCCGCACCGTGGGCGATCAGATTTATGAGAGTATGTGGGAGCATGAAAGGATCAGCCGTAAGGAATGTGCGGAGCGTGCCGTCCGGATGATGGCTAAGATTGGCCTCAAGGATGGGGAACGTGTTTTGCAAAGCTATCCCTTTGAATTGTCCGGCGGCATGAATCAGCGTGTGGGAATCTGTATTTCCATGCTGCAGAATCCGTCGCTTCTTCTGGCAGATGAGCCTACCAGTGCCCTGGATGTAACCATACAGAAACAGGTAGTTGAGGAAATGCTGCTGATGCGTGAGGAATACGGAACAGCCATGATCGTTGTCACACACAACATCGGTGTGGTGGAAAAAATGGCAGATAAGGTTCTGGTACTGAAAAACGGAAAGGTGAGGGAATACGGAAAAACAGCTCAGGTTCTGACAGATCCGGAGGATCCCTATACAAAAGAGCTTATGAGTTCGGTACCTCGTCTGAAACGTACAGGTACCGGAAATGGAGGCAGATGATGACAGAAAATAAAAACATTCTGGAAGTACATCATTTGAAAAAAAGCTTCACCACCGGTAAAAAATCCTTCACGGCTGTAGAAGACATAAGCTTTTCTCTGAAAACGGGGGAAGTATTAGGAATCGTAGGGGAATCCGGCTCAGGAAAAAGCACTGTGGCGAAGATGATCACACATCTGACAGAACCCACCGCCGGAGAGATTTTTCTCATGGAAAAGGATATCACACATGCAAGGGGAAAAAATCTCCGGGAAATCTACCGGGAAATGCAGATGATTTTTCAGACACCGGCAGAATCCTTTGACCCCAGATGCACTCTTGGGGACGGAATCGGGGAAAGTCTCCGGAATATGGGGATAAGTAAGAAGGAAACCAGGAACCGTGTGAAAAAACTTCTTCTTACCTGCGGCCTGACTCCGGAATATGCAGACCGTTATCCTCATCAGGTCAGCGGAGGGGAGTGCCAGAGAGCGGCTATTGCCAGAGCTTTGGCTGTGGAACCCAGAGTGCTGATCTGTGATGAAGCAACCAGCGCCCTGGATGTGACTGTGCAGAAACAGATCATGGAGCTGCTTCAGAAGTTAAAAAAAGAAAACCAGCTGTCCTTTCTTTTTATCTGCCATGACCTGGCCCTTGTCCAGCTGTTCTGCGACCGGGTGATCGTGATGCATGACGGACATGTGGAAGAGGAAGGGACACCGGAAGAGATCATTGAGCATCCGAAGACAGAGTATACGGAGCAGCTGATCCGGTCAGTGCTGTGATAATGACAGATAAAAACAAAAGAACGAAGCCCTCAGTAGTGTGAAGACTGAGGGCTTTTTTGCAGGTTACACGTTGACGCATTTTCCCTCACCCGATATAATTAAAAAAGAATCGAAACCGGATGAAAACGGAATAAATATAGAGGAGACCACGAAAAATGGCAGAAAATTTACAGATCAGACTGGCAGATCCCGGTGAGGCGGATCGTCTGGCAGAGATCGAGGCAATCTGTTTTCCACCTGCGGAGGCAGCAAGTCATGAGGAAGTTGTGAAGCGTATGGGAGCATTCCCGGAGAATTTCGTTGTAGCAGTAAAGGATGAGCAGATCGTAGGCTTTATCAACGGAGGAACCACAGATAAACCAGTACTCCCGGATGAATTTTATCATGATATCACGCTTCACAGAAAGGACGGGGACATCCAGACGGTATTCGGACTGAATGTGATCCCGGAATACCGTCATCAGGGGATCGCCGGAGAGCTTGTGGAATATTTCAAGGAGCTTGCGAAAGAGCGCGGAAAAAAAGCTCTGATCCTTACCTGCAAGGAGCATATGATCCCATTCTATGAGAGCCACGGACTGAAGAAGCTGGGTGTGGCAGATTCCTGTCATGGCGGAGCAACCTGGTATGATATGCAGATCTGGTTCTGAGAAATGAAGACAGTAACAGAAGAAAAAAGAAGAGTCAGCTGCAAAAACAAAGGTCAGCTGAATAAGAAACCAGAGGAAAAATAAATGAGAATACGAATGTACAATGTGGGGTTCGGAGACTGTTTCTGTATCCGTGACAGAAAAAGCAGCCTGCTTGTGGATTTCGGGGCAGCCAACAGCAAGATCGAAGGGCGGCCACGGAGAGAGGTTTTTGATGTGATCATCTCAGATCTTACCACTATCCGCAAAAAAAATCTGCTTCTGACACATTTTCATCCGGACCATGTTTCCGGATTGCTTTATATGATGCGTTACCGAAGAGATGCCTACGAATTTGAAAAGATCTATCTTCCGGATGTATTTTCCAGTCCGGAAATGAAATACACACTGGCGCTTCTGCTCCTTGCGGATGTGACAAAAAAGGCCAGCCTTCCCGGAAGACGTGTCAGCCTTTTTGCCCTTGCAGAAGCTCTTTGCGCCAGAAGGGTAAAGATCGACCTTTTATCCAGAGGCTCAGAGTTTGAGGGAAAATATACAGCGCTCTGGCCGGATCTCAGGGAAGTCAGCCGGGAAACGGAGGGCGTATTTAATTCCCTGATCGAGAATCATGAAAATGCAATGACCGAGCTTGTGAACATTGCGGAGGAGGTACGTCAGCTGTTCCTGTCCATGACAGAGGAGATGCCGGAAGCAGAGCAGAAATCTGCTCCACTGTCTGAGGCATCTTTGGTGGAAGAGGATACAGAGGAATCCGAGCGCTCTTTGACAGGACAGACAGAGCCTGGTGGGGAAAACGAAGGATATACGCAGGAGAAGCTGGAGCTTATAATGGAAGATATAGGCGCAGCAGCTGAGGATACAGCAGAGGCTCCGGAAGAAGCCGAAAAAGAGAGAGCAC